>ENA-OQDA01000466-OQDA01000466.1-human-gut-metagenome-genome-assembly--contig:-NODE-466-length-16774-cov-2.703851_pt1 | contig 16774 bp, 14 predicted proteins | sample MGYA00242771_ERZ504603 | MGnify/ENA primary metagenome ERZ504603 (study PRJEB26092, sample SAMD00036328) | human gut metagenome | host: Homo sapiens | study: EMG produced TPA metagenomics assembly of...
TGGGTCGCTTGGCAGGGTCAGGCTAGTGCCGGTCTTCAGATTATGACCGGTAACGGTGAGTTGACTTCGACTTCTTCGATCCGTATTCATGGTCTGGTTCTATGGGTGCCGATACGTCGCCGCTGATTCTGTTGGACGGTGCGCCGATTCAGGCTTCGACGCTGCAGACGATCAACCAGAATGATATCGCTTCGGTGAACGTCCTCAAGGACGCTTCGGCGACTTCGATCTACGGTTCGCGTGCTGCCAACGGTGTTATCTATGTGCAGACCAAAACCGGTCGTCGCAACCAGGAGAGTGTCGATGTGACGCTTACGGGACAATACTCCATGTCGAGTGCCGTAGCGCCTGAATTGAATATGATGAGTGCGAACGAGATGTTGGATTATATCGGTGCGGCTGTTGCCGTTCGTTTGTCGGGCGATGCCTTGACGACTCCTGATAAGATTGCGTCCGGCCGTCAATATTTTATCCGTAATTTCGGTCTGGCTAAGTTCATGGATGAGAACTATAATCCTATGAATGACTACAAGTGGTGGAACGAGATTCTTGAGAGAAATGCGCCGATGTATCAGGTCGATCTGTCGGTTTCGGGCGGCTCGGCGAAGACCTCTTACTATTTCTCGGGTAACTATGCCAATAAGACCGGTATTCTGCCCGGTTCGGAGTTGGATCGTTACAACTTCCGTACGAATATCGATACCAGGGCTAACAACTGGCTGCGTTTGGGCTTGAACCTCGGTTTGGGTTATCAGCACAGTTCGGTTGCTGATACGGATGAATCGATGGGCGGTCTGTATGTATCGAACCCGGTGATGGCATCGTTGATTACGCCTCCTTACCAGCCTCTCTATGACGATAACGGTCAGATGCTCAATTTCTTTGATGCTACCCAAGCCATCAACCCGTTGATGACTGCAGACTATATGCCTCGCTGGCAGAATCGTATTACGATGAATGGTATGGCTTTCATTGAACTGACTCCGGTGAAGGGGCTGACGATCCGCTCCTCTCTTGCTGTGGATGCTTTTGACTGGCGTTCACACGGTGCTTCCAGCCCTGAAACTCCTACTCCTTCGGGTAAGTTCGGTACTGGTAGTGCCAGTGAACTGTTCCAGCGTTTCTATGAATGGACTTGGACCAATACCGCCGAGTACAAGCATACTTGGAATGAGGTTCATAACTTTACGGCGCTGCTCGGTGAGGAAACCCTCTATCGGAATAACAACAGCTTCTCTGTAGCTTCGATCGGTATCACCTCTTCGCGCTTCCTGAATATCGCGATGGGTACGGAAGTTTCCGGCGGTCTGCCGACCTACAGCATCGCACAGTCAGCTTCGAATTCTGTATTTGGCCGTCTTGAATATAACTTCGCAGAGCGTTATTTCATCAGCGGTTTGTTGCGTAACGACGCAAGCTCGCGTTTCGGTGAGAACAACCGCAATGCGCTTTTCTGGGCTGTCGGCGGTATGTGGAATATCAAGAATGAGACGTTCCTGCGCGACAATCAGACTATCAGTGATTTGAGTCTGAAAGTGTCTTACGGTACACAGGGTAACTCCGGTATCGGTGACTACAACCACCGTCAATATATGGCTGCGGGTTCGGCTTACGGCGGTTACACGACTTGGATGGTATCCGGTATCGGTAACCCTGATCTGATGTGGGAGAGCCAGAATACATTGACCGTGGGTGCCAATATTGAGTTGTGGAGAAAACTCTCTCTCTCGATTGAATACTATCGCCGTCAAACCAACGATATGCTGATGTCCATTCCGTTGGCTCCGTCAGGTGGTTACAGCGGTCGTGCCGGTAACGTCGGCGGTATGCGCAACTCCGGTATCGACCTTTCGTTGAACTACGATATTTACGCTTCGAAAGACTGGTTCGTGAATTTCCACGCGACTTTCAACTACAACAAGAACCAGCTGACCGATCTTTGGGAACCGGGTCTTGAATTCGCTTATATGGGCAACGGTCTGCAGGCTTACAGCGTAGGTGATCCGTTCCCGACTTGGACAATGCAGGAGTGGCGCGGTGTCGATCCTGAAACCGGTCTGGATACCTGGACTACGGCAGACGGCGGCATTACTTCCAATTTCAACCAGGCTGCTTTGGTGAATCTGGGTACTTCGCTTTATGCGCCTTATACCGGCGGTTTCGGTGTGACAGCCGCATGGAAGGGACTCAGCCTGACGGCAGACTTCTCTTGGGTTCACGGCAACTACGCGCTCAACAATACGATGTATTTCGTTGCTAATGCCGATATGGGACTCTCTTCCCAGTTCAACCAGTGCGACCTGGCATGGGACTATTGGCAGCAGGAAGGCGACCAGGCGAGATATCCCCGTCTGGACCAGGCGATCAATTTTGACAGCCGTATGCTTGAGAAGGCTTCGTTCCTGCGTCTGAAGTATATCCAGTTGGCTTATACGCTCCCGAGCCATATTATGGAGAAGACGAAGTTCATCAAGGGCCTTAAGGTTTGGGTCGGTGGCCGTAACCTCTGGACTGTGACGGGCTATAACGGCCTGGATCCTGAGGCTGCAGAGAAGGGTGTCGATGTCGATACTTATCCGAATACGCGCGAGTTCACTTTCGGCCTTGAGTTTAAGTTCTAATTTTCAGTGTTCATTATAAAAAAATAAATACAAGGCTTAGACTATGAAAAAGATAATAAATTCGATTTTGGCATTCGTTACCCTCTTTTCTGTGACGTCGTGCGACTTGGATATGGACCCCGAAACGGCGATCCGGCCCGAGGATGCGTACACCATGGAATATTGCGAGGGTGTGAGAGGTTACGTTTATGTGGACCTGAAAGCGCTCCTTTCCGGTGGTTTCTACTCGATACCGGACCTTTATGTGGATGTTCTGAATGTTTGCATCGGTAGCGGTAATCAGGGTATCTATCCTTTCAACTGGCGTTTGCATCCCACTGATCAGGATGTAACGTCGTTCTGGTCCAGTTATTATACGACGATGATGCATATCAACTATGCGATCCGTCATATGGATGCAGCTTACGAATATCTTACTCCCGACGAGCAAAAGAAAGTGGATGTTTACAAAGGCGAGATGTATTTCTTCCGCGCCTATGTAATGCACCGTGCCGCGCTGCTTTTCTGTGAGGACTATGATCCGGACAAGGCCGCTGATCAGTTGGGTCTTCCCTATCCGAAAGAGTGGGAGCCGGAAGCGAAACTGGCTCGCGGTACGTTGGCAAAGTTGTATGAGAACGTAGAGGCAGACCTCGTAGAAGCTGAAAAAACCGTGACTGCTCAGGGTACTCCGACGGATCAGATTTACCTGACCAAAGATGCCATTACCGCATTCCGCGCCGAGCTGGCACTGCATCTCCACCAGTACACGGAGGCCAGCCAGTATGCCCAGTCGCTTTACGGCACCTATCCTTTGGTGACAACGGCTGAAGGTCTCGAAAGAATGTGGCGCGAGGATACTTCTACCGAGAATATCCTGCAGTTGGAGGTATTGCGTACGACCATGACGACTGTGAACTCGTTCGGTAGCTATCTGAACAGCAGCTGGAAGCCGAATTTGGGGGAATACTTTTATGCTCCTACTTATATTCCGGAGCAGCATATTGTCAAGTTGTTCAAAGATGCCGATTTCCGTACGGATATTTTCCTTGTTAAGAATGCCAATGTTACGATCAGTGGAAATAAGGGGGTCGGAGTTCTTATTGGTAAGTTCCGCGGTAACAAGAATTTCCAGACCAATACGACTACGTTGGTTTATCGCAACAGACCTAAGATGTTCCGTATCTCCCAAATGTATCTGGTCGATGCCGAGGCGCAGTATCGTTTGGACCCTGCTAAAGGTTTGGATCCGCTGAACCAGTTGCGTACGGCCCGTGGTCTGACAGCCCTTACGGCGGATGATGTGAAGGATGATGTTACGTTGCTTGACGGCACGAAGATATCTGGACTTTTCAATGCTATTCAGGAAGAGCGCGGCCGCGAGATGCTTGCCGAGGGTACGCGTCTTTACGACCTGAAGCGTTGGGGGCAGGGTTTCCGGCGTAATGTCAATACGAGTCTTGCTCCTTTGGTTGACAATGTGTCTTATTTGCAGACTATGAAACAGACTGCTGGTAGCCCGAAGTTCGTATGGCCTATTCCGAATAGCGAGCTGACGCAGAACCCGAATTTCGGTAGCCAGAACCAGGGATATTTGTAATAGATATCTTTGATCTGACAAGATATGTGAAGGATCGACCCGTTACGGGTCGATCTTTTTATTTTGCGATCATATTGAATGAATGGGTTGGTATGGATTCTCCTTTTTCGTTGAGAGGTTCAGCTTCTCTTTTCTGACGCGGTTTGGAAATGGATTCGGGATTCCGGATATACTGTCGCAGGAGGATTTTCGGACCTTGCAGTCTGATGCAAATAATCCGGAATAATGCAATATGCCTGTTTTTTCTTGGTGATAAGTGGGCTTTATCGGTCGGGATATTTTTGTCAATGTGGTGCGTGTCCCGGGGTGTTCGGGAAAGCAGTGATATTTATGTGTTCGTTCGTAGTACACTTCCGGATTTTGTTGCCGGGCACGAGCGATGCCGGTGGCGTTGTCTTTTCTCTCTTTTGGGTATAGGGAAAAGGGAGGGGAGGATCCGCAAAACAGTGTGTCGGAGGCGGGATTCAGGCTTTTCCCTTGCTTCGGGTAAGGCCCTGCGGCAGGGAGAGCGATAGCCGTGAGAAGCTGACGACGGAACCGGCCAGGGCAAACCCTCCGGCAAGCAACAGGGCGATATGGCAGCCGTTTTCCGGGTCGATATGGAACAGCAGGGCTACCAGAGCCGCTCCGGTCGTCTGTCCCGTGAGCCGGGCTGTTGCCAGCATACCGCTGGCGCTTCCGCTTCGCTCGGGCGGTGCGGAGGCGATCAGGATGCTGTTGTTGGGAGATTGGAACAGGCCGAATCCGAGGCCGCAGAGCAGGAGTCGCCAGACGATGTCGGCGACGTGGGGTTGCTCGGGCAGAAAAGCCAGCAGAACCACGCCCGCCGCCATGATAAGCAGTCCTACGCCGCCCATGGCTCCTGCGTGGATCCGTTCGACCAGCAAGCCGGCGATCGGAGCCACGACCATAATGATAGCGGGCCAGGCAGTGAGGATCAGGCCCGTATGTACTTCTGTATATCCGAATGTCTTTTGCAGGTAGAAGGGAAGCGCGACCATAGCGAGCATCTGGGCGATGAACGAGCAGATCGAGGTGATGACCGAAACCGAGAAGATCGGGATGCGCAGCAGGTCGAAGGGGAGGATCGGATAGGGTTTGTGGAGCTGGCTGCGCACGAACAGTGTGCCGATGACGACCAGCAGAATGACGCTTATTCCGATATAGCTGGGTTTGAGGCCGTGCGAGTAACCTTCGATCGAAGCGATCAGCAATCCGAAGGTGAGGGCGTTCATCAACCCGTCCCGCCAGTCGAAGTGGCGGCCCCGGATGCGTACCGGATTTTTAGGCAGGAATCGGTAGCTCAACAAACACGCGATGAGTCCGATCGGGATGTTGATAGCGAAAAGCCAGGGCCAGGTGGCGATGGAGAGAATGCCCGAAGCCAATGTGGGGCCGGCCACCGAGGAGACGGCTACGACCGTAGCATTCACGCCCATTCCGCGTCCCAGGTGCCGGCGGGGGTATATCAGGCGGATCAGCGTGGTATTGACGCTCGTGATGGCTGCCGCCCCGAATCCCTGGCAGACGCGGGCCGTGACCAGCGTGGCGAGAGAGTCGGACAACGTGCAGCCCAGTGAGGCGACGATGAAGATACCCAGTCCCCCGATGTAGATTTTACGGTAGCCGATCACGTCGCCCAATGCTGAAAACGAGAGCAGGGAAACCACGATGGCTAACTGATAGGCATTGACGATCCAGATCGAATTGGCCGACGAGATGCCCAGCATACGGGCCATGGTCGGCAGAGCGACGTTGGCGATGGCTCCGTCTATGACCGAGAGCGATACGCCGAAAGCTACGGCGAGGATGGCCCAGAATCGGGTCGGCATGGGAAGGCCGTCCCACTCCCTGTTGCCGGCCAGACGGGGTGCTGCACCCTGTATCGGAATTTGTCGCAGACCTGCTTTCATCGTAAAAGAATCCTCTTGCAAAGGTGCGGAAAAAGCCGCGTGCAAGGTAAATTTATCGGCATTTTGCCGGGCGAAGTACCTAAAGCGGAGGCAAAGGTACGAATAAATACGGTCGGATGGACCGTCCGTCGGCATTTTCGGGTGTCTGGAAGCAGCCGGATATTTGTGGGAGAAAACGACCGGTTCGACGTTTTGCGGGGCAGGATGTGCCGGTCAGAGGATTTTCTGGAATGCGATGCGAGGATCTCCGGCGTAATGTATTTCTCCGCAGCGGACGAAGCCGAATTTGGCCAGCAGGCGGAGCATGCAACGGTTGTCGAAGTTGGTGTCTATCCGGAAGCTGCCTGTGCCGCGCTCCCGGGCCAATGTCATGGTGCGGCGCATGAATTCGGTCGCTATGCCCTGTCCTTTGACCTCCTGTGCGACGGCCAGACGGTGCAGGACGACGTATGGGGCTTGGTCGAGCCACGTGCCGTCGATTTCGGCATAGGCCGGTTCGCCGTCGAAGACGACAGCCCCGTAAGCGACGACGAGTCCTGTGTGAGTACATAGTACGTGGCCGTATCCGCGGTCGATGTCGTCCGTTATATGTGCCGCCGCCGGGTAGCCGTTCTGCCATTGGCGACTTCCCCGCAGGCGCATCTGCGCCTGGGCCTGGCGGATGATCGTGCAGATACGCTCCAGATCGTCGGGAAGTGTCGGGCGGAAGAGCAGACTGTCTGTCTGAAGGACGGTTGTCGTTGCGTTCATCGTCTTGCGAAAAATTTTAGGAAGGGACGGGCAGTTCGGTCGTGCAGGGTGCGGGACGGAAACCGCCGGATTTATTCCGCCGTAACGAACATCCGGCCGAAGTCGAAGACGATGCGGTCAGAACTTTTCGAAAAGGTCCATTCCGAGCGAACCGAAAATGAGGGTTGTTCGGATGCGGGGCCGAAGTCAGCTGTGACGGTCACCTTTTCAAGGTGCGGGAGCCGTTGCCGATCGTGAAGGTTATATTCTTCAGGTCGTAACCCGTACCTCGCAAAATTCCGCCGAAACCTCCTGCGGCCGTTTCCCGCTTTTTCCCGCTGCGGTCGATCTCTTCGCGGTGCAGGGTGTAGTAGTTCGGCGAAAGTCCCGTGCGGGAGTTGCCCGTGTCGAAGACCATCGGGACGGTGTCTTTTCCGGCGACGAGCGTGTTGAGAATATATTGTCCCGAGGAGGTGTCGTGCATCAGGTTTCGCCCGCTTGCAGGGGTCGGTTCCGGAGTGGCGGGCAGGAGAAAGAAACCCTCTTTGGGGCGAAGCTCGATCTGGCCGGCCAGACGCATGAAGTCGGTGCCGAGGACGGCTTCGATATGGCCGATTTGGTCCGAAGCCTCGTCGTTGTCGAAGACCATGAAGTAGGGGTGGCGGATCGTGACCGGTCCGATCTGCATGGAGTCGGTCGTGGCGAATTTCACGAATCCGTTGCCGCCGATACCGCTCACGGAAATCGAATCGCAGATGATTTCGAGGTCGTGGCGCTTGGCGAATTCCGCCGAAACGAAGCTGGCGCCGCTGCAACCCGTGTCGAAGATGAAGCGCTCGGTGCGGCCGCCGATCGTTATGTCGGTATAGAAGTTATGGACCTTTTTGTCCGTGCCGTCCAGCGGGCTTTTGACCGTTTCGCTTCCGACGGTCAGCGGCAGCCGGATTTCGCCGTCGGGTTTCGTGAGCGACGTGCGCGGATGTCGGGCCATGGTTTGGAACCACCGTTGGGTCGCCAGGGTCGAAGCCCTCTCTTCCTCGCTCTGTCCGGCAGCGAACTGGGTGAGCAGGTCGGCCGCCTGTTCGTAGGCGCCCAGCTCCTGCAGGTTGCCGATAAGCATGGAGAGGAGCCAGCCGAGCATCGAGCCTTCGGGATCGGCGAAGAGTTCCTGTTGGTAGTCGTTGAGCAGCGTTCCGATGGCATTGCAGCTCTCCGGCAGCCGGTTGAAATGACTGCCCAGAGAGGCTTCGCAGAGCAGCCGGACGAAGGGCGACAGTTCGTCGCGGATCTCCGGGTAGCATGCTTCGAGCCGGAACCCACTCCTGGGCGTTGATCAGAGCGGCGGCCCTGTTCGTCGGCTGTCGGTACGGCAGGCTGTTCCTCTGCCGACAGGGGCAGGGTGAAACGAGGAAGAGGGCGAGCAGCAGTTTTTCATAGCGTCTTAATGGTTGGTATCGGTTTTTCCGGTCAGCGTCCGCAGGTCGTTGCCCGAAGGGTTTTGGAAAACGCGCAGGTCGAATTCGGGGATGACGGCCAGCACGTGATCGAATACGTCGGCCTGAATGCCTTCGTACGGGACCCAGTCCACCGTGTCGGTGAAGAAGTAAAGCTCCATCGGGAGGCCTTGTTCGGTGGGGCTGCAGTTGCCGGACGAGTACCATCATGTTTTGATTGACCCCGTTCGTTCTGCCTGAGATAGAGGTTTCAGGTAGTTTCGGAAGACTCCGATGTTGGTTTGGTGCAGTCCGTTGATTTTGTCTTCACCGGAGGGGATGTCGTGTTGCCGGTTATACTCCTCGACCCGCTGCTGGGTCCGGGCGATGTAATCTTTCAGCAGGTCGATGCGCTTGTATCGCTCCAGCATTTCGGGTGTGCAGAAACGGATGCTGGTCATGTCGATATTGATCGAGCGCTTGACGCGGCGCCCTCCCGAGGAACGCATTCCTTCCCAGTTTTGGAACGAGTCGCTCACCAGCAGGTAGGGCGGGAGGGTGACGATCGTGTTGTCCCAGTTGCGGACTTTGACCGTGTTGAGCGTGACCTCCTCCACCGTGCCGTCGGCGCCGTACTTGGGCATGCTGATCCAGTCGCCGACTTTGAGCATGTTGTTGGCCGACAGTTGGATGCCCGATACGAAACCCAGGATGCTGTCGCGGAAGACCAGCATGAAGATCGCGGCCGAAGCGCCCAGACCGGTGAGGAACATCGCCGGAGAGCGGTCGAGAAGAATCGAGAAGACGAGGATGACGGCGACCAGGAAGGCGATGACCTGTCCGGTCTGCATCAAGCCCTTCAGCGGCTTGCCTTTCCACTCCTCCCGGCGGCCCATCAGTTGAAATATGGCTTCCAGCAGGGAATTGACGAAGCGCAGGACGGCGATGACGATCGCTATCTGTACCAGCCGCGTGATCAGGACGACGAGGCCGTTTTGATCGGGAAAGGCGATGGGCAGCATCACCACCACCAGGATCGGGGTGACGATGTGGCACAGCCGCCGCAGGACTTTGTCGTCGAAGATGATGTCGTCCCACGTGACTTTGGTCTGCTTGACGACGCGTCGCACGACCTGCAACAACAGCAGGCGGATCAGGAAGTCCAGCCCTACGCCGATGGCGACGATGATGGCCAGGATGACCCATTGGTCGATGCCGCGGGCGCTGTCCGCAGAGATTCCGATGTAAACGAGCAGTTGGTCGATCCAACTCCGGATGGTTTGTTGCAGCATAAATTCTTCGGTTCCGTTTTTCCAAGACAGGGAAAGGTGAGAGCAATCGTGCGGGACTTGCACGCGAAGATTGTCGAACCGCTTCCGATCTTTTGCAAAGATAGTGAAAGCCGAGAAGAAAACGGGAGCTTACTCTCAGTTTTCCGAGGCGTATCCTATCTTCTGCAAAAATAATGGAAGGCAAGCGGCCGGCCAAACTTAACTTTCTGTTTTCCTCCTCTTTGCATGGCAGAGTTCACGAGTGTATTCGGCGCATGCTTCGAGCGTCGGTCGTTTGGGCTTGTCCGAAACGTACTCTTATTCTTCATACAAAGATAAGGAAAAGTTGGATTTGCCGTTCGTCTTGTGCCGTACTTTATTGAATGCGGAGAGGAACGCTTCGGCGAAGACAGGGAGCGAATCTGGTCTGTATCCGATTTTCGCCGTCTTTACGGAAGATAAGCGTAGGTTCGTGCAAATTTGATTCAGCCCTCGGTTTTCACTATATTTGTACTCCTAAATACGATGAAAATGAAACCCTTGTTTATTTGCTATCCCCGTTGCAGCACTTGTCAGAAAGCCCTTAAATGGTTGCAGGAGCGCGGGATCGAAGTCGAAGTGCGCGATATCGTGCAGCAGAATCCCTCCGAAGCGGAGCTCGAAGAGTGGATCGATCGCAGCGGCCTTGCGGTCAATAGATTTTTCAATACCAGCGGTCTGCGTTACAAGGCGCTCAACCTGAAAGAAAAGGTCCGCACGGCTCCGCGCGAAGAGCTGATCCGCGTGCTTTCGACCGACGGTATGTTGGTGAAGCGGCCTTTGCTGATTGCTTCCGACAAGATTTTGGTCGGATTCCGCGAGCCGGAGTGGGCCGCAGCCTTGTCGGAAAAAAAGATAGGCGTTTACGGCTGTACCGAAATAGGAAGCGGACGGAAATTTTCCGTCCGCAGGGGTTATTTTTTCATTTTGTCGGGTTGTCGCTCCCGTTTGATTCTCTTTTTGCGGCGGACCGACCAGCCGAAATAGCCCAGCATACGACCCAGTGCGAAGTATTCGCCGTGCGAATAGACGATGGGGCGGGCTTTCTGCAACTCCAGTTTACCCGTTTCGGGGTCGATGTAGCGGCTGTCGGCCTGGATATTCACCACTTCGGCCAGAAACAGGTCGTGTGATCCCAGCGGTAGGATCTGTCGTACGCGGCATTCGATCGACAGGGGAGCTTCGGCTACGACGGGAGCCTTGACGACGGTCGCCGGAGCCGGAGTAAGTCCCGTTTCCCGAAATTTGTCGTGGTCGCGGCCGGAACGTACGCCGCACCAGTCCGTAGCGCGTGCCAGCTCTTCGGTGGTGAGGTTGATGACGAATTCACCCGTGCGGCGGATGATGTCGTAGGAGTGCCGCTCCGGGCGGACCGAGATGTAGCACATCGGGGGATTGGTGCAGACCGTACCGGTCCAGGCGACGGTCAGCAGGTTATATTCGTCGGGGGTGGCGCCGCAACTGACCAGTACGGCCGGCAGCGGGTAGATCAGCGTTCCCGGTTTCCAGTTTTCTTTCATTGTTTTCGGAGGAATCTTGCGTGATGTCCCCTGCAAAAGTAATCATTATTTCACAAAGCCTCCGGACTGTTTTCCGACTTTGTTCCGCCGATGAACGAACGGTACCGTGCGACGGCGGCATCCAGTGCTTTGGGGACGGCATTTACCCATAAGGTCGTTTGTATGGTGACGTTCCCTCGTCCTGCGGTTCGTTTCCAATTGCCGACGATCTGTCCGTCGCAAAGGATAACCGGTTGGAAAATTCCGTGGGAGTTGAAGGCTTTGGAGGTGTGCTCTTTTGCAAGGACGTCCGAACGGTCCTTGTAGCCGATCAGGTATTGATCGTAGGCGGGCAGCAGATGCGTCGTGTCGCACGGAGCGGCTGCCGCAGCGTTGCGGAATACGAAAAATTCCCTGTCGCCGAAATGTTCGGTCGTGAGTTCTTCGGCGATGCTCGCCACGGCGCGGCGGGCTTCGGTCGCGGTGAGTCCCGACCACCAGGTGAAATCGGCGAGCGTGGCGGGGGAGTGGCTGCGGAAATAGATTCGGGCCAGCCGAGCCAATGCCTCTTCACGGGAAGGTTCTTCCCCGTGCGGAGCCCGTTCGTCGAGAAGGGCAGTAGGTCGCGGCTGCCTTCCTTGTCGGCGCCGCTGCAGACGATGCCGTCCGTTTCGGCCCGCATCAGCAGATGCCGCAGCGCATATTGCGAGAGCGGAATGCCCCGCTGATTCAGCGCTTCTCCGATTTCCTCTTTCGTCCGGTGCTTATTTCCTTCCAGCGTCTTTTGCAGCAGGTTCATGTAGCGGTGAATCGATTTGGAGTCGAGAGCGGCGTCTGTGCCCCGGGCGTAGGAGTCGTTGGCGGCACGGATACGGTCGGCAGTGAGCGAGAGCATCCAGCGCAGGTCTTTCGAAGAAACGAAATGCCACGTCGGACGCAACAGGTGCGTGCGCAGGATGTCGCCCCTGTTCAGGGCGGCTTCGATCTGTGTGGCATCGGTCGATGCGGTGCGGCAGCCGACGGCCCATTTGGCCATGCGGTAGTCCTGGGCTTGTACGGCTCCCATCCACTCCACGACCTGTTGCGGAGCGTCGAAAGGCGGCTGAACCAATAACTGGTTTTGCAGTCGTAGTGTGATGAGAGGCAGCATTGCGATTTCGTTTTATACCTCTCCGGCCGTGGAAAAATCGGAGCGGATTCTATGATTAAAATATATTGATTCGAATTTTACGCCACAAAGGTACTAAATTGCATTCACGGTGGAGGATGTTCCGTACTTTTCTGTCGAATCGATTGGGATTCAATTATAAAATAGGTATGGGAATCGGCAGACAGGTTGATCGAAGAAAGGTTTTGACCGAAAACAGATTAAATCGGATATTTTTTGTTCTTTTTGTCGTTATTGTAATTTCAAAACGGGAACAAAATTTGTCTTTTACAGAATAATTTTTTAATCTTGTTTTAGAAAGGAAAAATTACTTTATAATATATTTCTCTTATATAGTTAAATTTTAGGCACTAAAATATGAAAAAAATTTATTTTGGGATATTATGCTGTCTGTTGGGGTTTACGACAAGTTGTAGCGATGACGACAATGCGACTGCATTGTTGCAGATCGATCCTTCGACCGACCTGGTTTTCGAAGCTGTCGGCGGTACCAGGACGATCGAGGTTAAGACCGACCAGGCTACATGGCAGGTGGAATCGAATCAGACATGGTGTAAAGTCGAAAAGTCGGACGGCACTCATTTCACGGTGACGGCCGAGGAGAATACGGCTTCGGAACCGATGCCCCAAGCGGCGGTGACGGTGACGGCCGGTACGGCCCAGGTGGTATTGAAGGTCGATCAGAAAGGGACGGCTACCCCCCCCCCGTGCAGGAACTACATTTGAAATTACGCTCGGTGAGCCGACTCCGACCGGAGTGAATATGAAAGTGGTGCCTTCGGACAACGATGCGGTTTACTATTACGACGTTCTTTCCAAGCAGATCCTCGATCAGCACCACTCGGGCGATTTGGCCGTATATATGAAGAATATGATGGCAGAAGCGGTCAAGAATTACGGCTCGGTCGAAGAGGCTCTCAAAAAGTTGGGATCTCAAGGCGAATCGAACTATGCATTCGAGGGGCTGGATCCGAATACCGATTACCTGGCTTTTGCTGCGGGGCTCGATGCTGCGGGCGAAGTGAATACCAAAATCGAGAGTAAGACTTTCAAAACCAAGGAGCTGGCTGCGGGAGCTACTTTTGAGGTGAAGTTCACCTGTTATTATAACGGAGCGGACTTTACGATTACTCCGTCCGATCTCGAGTTTCCGTATTATTCGGCCATCCGTCCGGCGTTCCGCTACCAAGGACTCGACGACGATGCTTTGCTCCAGACAATCATAGCGGAGGACAGCTTCATGCTCGATTTCATGGCTGCTCCGGGCGTATATGAATACAAGAACGAAGGAGTTTATCTGCCCGATACCGAATATTGGGTGCTGATCTTCGGTTGGGCAGCCGGTGCTCCGACCACTTCGATTCAGAAATTCCCGTTCCGCACGAGCAAACCCAATATCGATCCGGCGGCGTGCCAGTTCACGGTGACCCATTCTGACCTTACTTCGCGCGGAATGAATATATCGATCGAGCCTTCGGACGATACGGTACCTTATATGTTCGATCTGATCTCCGAGGCCGATTACGAGCAGTACAAGGCCGATATGAAGGCTTACGTGACCGAGTATGTGGGGCAGGACATCGACAATCTCGATAACAACCGGGTGTGCGGCCAGTCGGGTTACAGCTATACGAAGGTGCTCGAACCGGGAACGAAATATTATGTATGGGTGGCCAGCATCGACGAGTTCGGCAAGCCTCAAGCGGATGTTTATATCTCCGATCCTATTACGACGCTGCCTAAAGCCGTGAGCGATGCGACGGTAACGGCGACTATCGACAAATACTTCAACGGCGACGACCTCTATGCACTCGATAACGAGAAGTACGCGGATTGCCGGGGGCAGGCCTATGTCATGGTGACTTTTGCGGCCGAGAATGCGAAGGAGTGGTACGGAACGATGGTCGCCGAGGATCCGAACGATCCGACCAGTGCGATTTCCGACGACGAGGTTATCGAAACGTTATTGGTCGGCGGTACGTGGTGTCCTACCGGCAAGCTCTACCTGTGCAAATGGGATACGGAGCATACGATTCTGGCCGTAGGTGTCGCTGCGGACGAGAATCCGGGCGTACTGTTGCGCCAGAGCCATACCTTCACCAAGGCGGGCGCGGCTCCTGTTTCCGAATTCGTGGCACCTGAATCCCAGGGCGTGCGTACCGGGACAATGAAAATCGCTCCGCATGTGGCTTCAGTCAGGAATTACAAGTAACAAATGATAAACCGGATGAAATAGTTCCGGTTGGGGTTAATAAAAGTTAAATGGTGGGAAAAGCGGGCACGTGATGTCTCCGCTTTTTCTTATTGATATTAGAAATCCGCCGGTTTTTCAATCGCTATCCGATCGCCTGTCGCCGGATGGCGGAATTCGATCCTTTCGGCGTGCAGGAACAGCCGATCGGCGGTTGTCCCGTACAGTCGGTCGCCCAGGATCGGAGCGTCGAGCCCTGCTGGATGGGCTGCATGGACGCGTAACTGGTGCGTGCGGCCGGTCAGCGGATAGAAGGCGATGCGGGTGCGGCCGTTCCGGAATTCCAACACTTCGTACTCCGTGATCGCCGGCTTTCCGTGCAGGGGATCGACCGCCTGTCGGGGACGGTCGTGGAGGTCCGGTCGCAGGGGTAGTTCGATACGTCCTTTCGGCGGGGTTATCCGCCCCTCCAGCAGGGCGATGTAGCGTTTTCGGACGGTCCGGTGTTTGAATTGGGCCTGGAGATCCTGGTGCGCTTCTTTGGTCAGGGCGAGCAGCAGTACACCCGAGGTGTCCATATCGAGGCGGTGGACGACGAGCGGTCCCGTAGCTGCGGGATAACGCTCCCGAGCCCAGTCGAGGATCGACGGAGCTTCCGATTTTCCAGGAACGGAGAGCATCCCGGCAGGTTTGAAGACGGCGGCTATCCAGCGGTCTTCGTACAGGAGCTCCGGGGCGGACTGCGGGCAGGCGCGATCGGGTTCGGGCTCGACGTCGAGTCCCCGAAGCATGTGGGCGAGAATCGGGCCGCATTTACCTCGGCAGGCGGGATAGTAGTGTCCGTGACGGCGGATTTCGCCCTTCGGCGAGGCTCCCCACCAGAATTCGGCGATCGCCAGCGGTGTAAGCCGGTGTTCGAAAGCGTATTGCAGCAGTTTGGGGGCCGCACACTCCCCTGCACCGGCCGGGGGTGTACCCTGCGGAGTCGGTGCGAATATTTCCGCCAGATCGCGTATCTCTCCGAGGGCGTTGAGCAGACGGAACTTGCGAAATAGTTTTGCCTGAAGAGCCGCAGAACGGGCCTTACGCTCGCAGCGCAGGGATTCGATTCGTTCCGCGATGGAGGTTCGTTGTGCGTGAAGCGATGCGATCCGAATTTTTCCAACTCTGTTTCAACCGGTGCAGCTCCGCTTTTTCGTATTGGCTTTCCCGGACTAAAGCCGTCTGCGTATTTTCGTCCGGGTGCTCCCTGCGTCGGGCTTCTCGGGCGGTTTTTGCGATTCGCATCCGGGCTTTTGCGGCTGCGATTTCCCGGGCGGCTTCTGTTTCCGTTTCTTCTATGGTTCGGAGAAGTCCCCTGTAGCGGACATCCGTTTCGAGGGTTTCGATTTGCCGGTTCAGGTCCGAAATGGCGGCCTCTTCGGTGCGGAAGAGATCACCGGGCCGCAACATGTCGTAGATGGGCGGGACGAAATATTCGTGGCTGTTGCTGCCGGCCAGATTACCTGAAAATGCGGTCAGAAAGCCTACAGTTCCGGCTGAATCCTTCACGACCAGCACCCCGAACATTTTACCCGCAGAGAGTTCTTCGGTCCACTCTTTCCGTTCGCACAAGTAGGCTTGCAGCTCCCGGGCCGCTAATTCGCACAGCGGATGCGGAGTGTAGTGGAATGGGTTGTTGAGCCGCGTCGGAAGCGAGAACGAAGCGATGGAGTGTCGGAAACGATGCAACATGGGGACTGTCTGCGGATTCGGGTAGTCGGACCGAAATAATATTTCGGGAAAAATGGCCGGAGTCGGTTGCCGAGACTTCGGAGTAGTTTGTTATCGTTCCGTTTCAGGGCCGATCGGCAGGGAGTCGATCGGTTTTGTGACGATGCTATCGACCACGAATTTCGAGAATCCCCGCCAGGGAAGCGCTCCGAAATACTCCTTGTAGTGGAGTTCGATGTTTTTGCCGCCCAGCAGCATCAGTTTGCGGGCGAGCGCTTCGTTTTCGACGGAAAATTCGAATTCGTAGGATTGGATCGTGCCGGCCGTTTTGGACCGTATGCCGGATTGGATCAGCTTGCCTTCGTAGGTTTTGAAGACGAGCCCTTTATAGACGACATAGTTCAACTCTCCGCTTTTGACGCCCTCGCCGAAGACGAAGAAGAAGCGGATGTAGAGGAATGCGGTCAGGGCGACGATAAGTAATACGGTGAAGACGATCCAGCGTTTTTTCATGCTTGCGGCGATTTGTTCCGATGCAAAAATAATCATTTAATCCGATTCCGGTCTTCCCTTCGTATTTTTCCGGGAATCCGGAGCGGAAGGCCGGGAAACGCTTGC
>ENA-OQDA01000467-OQDA01000467.1-human-gut-metagenome-genome-assembly--contig:-NODE-467-length-16734-cov-6.169928_pt1 | contig 16734 bp, 13 predicted proteins | sample MGYA00242771_ERZ504603 | MGnify/ENA primary metagenome ERZ504603 (study PRJEB26092, sample SAMD00036328) | human gut metagenome | host: Homo sapiens | study: EMG produced TPA metagenomics assembly of...
TTCATGCGACTCACTTAGTATAACTCAGAAGTCTCAAGAAGTCAAGCACTTTTTTTAAAAAGTTTTTTTCAGTCGTTTCACAGTCGCTTCATGCGACTCATTTAGTATAGCCGGAAACGGGGCAGAGTCAAGCACTTTTTTATTATTTTCAAAAAGTTTTCAAATCTTGCACGGAAAGTTTGCAAAAGCTTTACATGCATATTGCAAACACAATAAAATCAAGCCTTTCAACCACAAATCCTGTAGAAAGCATTGAATTTTCCAAAATGCTGTTGTATAATTTTCAATGAATATTTGTAAGAGCTTATTAATTAGAGCGGATAATACATTTGGGAGGTACAATAGTGTTCTGTAGTAATTGTGGCAACAAAATTGCTGATGGTGCTAAATTCTGCAGCGTCTGTGGAGCTAAAGTGGCATCCACCGGACTGGAATCAGCAACAGAGCATCCCGTAAAAAATAGAAATCAACAGGCTGCCGGCGAAACGAAGACGGCAAAGTCAGCGGATCATGGTTTTAGCATGAATCTGGATTGGGATGACAGCGACACACACGCGCCAAAAAGAAAATCAGAAGTGGCATTCGACTGGAGCTCGGTGGTAGATGACCGAAATTCCAGAAGACGCCCGCGCAAGGAAGTCCGTTCTCCGTGGGAAGATTATTCCGACGAATTTGAAAGCGTGCCAAATCGGTCGGCTTCGTCCGGCACCTCTTCTTATCGTGCGCCGGAAAAGAAGACTTCCTTAGAAGAAGAACTTTTCGGAAAGGAAGAACCGTCCAGAGACCGCAGCCGCACCATGAATTTCATCGATGTCCTGAAGCAGGAAAAAGATGAACAGGAGCGGGCGGAATACGAGAACCTGAGAAAGAATGTCCCTGCAGATTCCTTTGAGGACACCGCATATCCGGAACGGAGAGAGTCCGTTCTTCCGGAATCTCAGAGAGAGCACACCCAGGGATACACGGATCTGAAGGACGACATCATCGCGGAGATGGACAAGCGGGATGGCGCAGCGACTTTTGAGGAACAGTTGGCAAAAATTCGTGCGGAGAGAGAAGAAGCTCGGAAGCAGGAAGTGGCTCCGGAGAAGCCGCAGAACTTTGTCGAGGACTCCGAGCAGGAGTTTGACCGTATTCTCAGCGGCATGAAGTCCGAGAAGAAGCGCGCACCGAAGCAGGATAATTTGGAATCCATCTTCAGCGGCGGATCCAATATCTTCGAAGACGAAGCGCCGAAGGCCCCGGAAAAAGCAGACCGGAACGCCGTTTTCCACGACTACGAAGATTCTTTTACCAGCGTGGATACGCCGTCGGTGGAAGATGAATATGACAACATCCGGCTGAACCACCTGGCCGATGAAGATGAGCAGGAGCCGGAACGGGAAGCGGCAGCGAAGCCGGCGGAAAAAGGTTCCTACGATGATTTCTTCTTCGGGGAGGATGACGTGGAGCTGAATCCGGCCGAACTGGACGATGAATCCGAGGAAGAGGATGTCGCAGCGGGAATCGATCTGTTCGGCGACGACCTGACTCCGGAAGAACCGGCAAAAGAAGAGTCCGACGTGGAAGATGCCTATGCCGGATTTGACGAATATTTGGATTACGTTCCAAAGAGAAGAGCTTCTCGCGCGGCAAGAGTCGAAGAACCGGATGATTTGGATGACGATGATGAGGATTTCTCGCTTGACGACGCTGCGGAAGAGAAGACCCCGGTAAAAGAAACCCCAGCGACCGCGGAGGCGACCGAGGCTCCGGCAGCACCAAGCACCGACGAGAAGGAAGCGGTGGATGATGAAATCGCAGCCCTTCAGAAGAAGCTGGAGATGCTGCTGAAGCAGAAGAGCGGCGAAGCGGCGGAAGAAGCACCGAAGGAACCGACAGTAGAAGTAGAAGCAACTCCGGTAGAGTCCGCACCGGAGGAAGTACCGGCAGCAGAGGTTTTGGCCGAGGAAACGGCGGAAGTTGAAGCGGAAACACCGGCAGATGACGCCGGCGTGGATGAATACAACGACGGTGCCATGGACTTCGACTTGGAAGCCGAGCTGGATAACCTGAGCGCGCCGAAGGAACTGGAAGCGCCGCAGGTAGAAGAGAACTACAGCGATTCCTACATGGATGGAATCGCGGATCAGAATACCGGGGTGCAGAATGATGACGTAACGCCGGTACTGAACATTCAGGATGCAGTGAACAACGATGCGGCGGCGGATTCTGCTTTTGCGGAAAACGAACAGCTGGATTTGGATAAAGAACTGGCACAGCTGGGTTTTGACCTGGGTGTGGATACCACACCGGAAGAACCGAAGGAAGAAGAAATCTTCTTCAATGCGGAAACCATCGATACCGGTGACAACAAGGGAAGCGATACCGTGGTACTGCCTTCCGAGGATATTCTGAATCAGGCGGCAGCGGCGAAAGATCAGAACTCCATGTCCCTGGAGGATTTGGAGAACGACATCTTTGGCGGCGCACCGGATGCAGACGATTTGGAAGCTACCCGCAAAATCGACAAATTCTACACCCTGTATCGTAAGAACGAGGAATTCCAGAAACTTCTGGATGCGGAATACAGCAAGCTGCAGGGCGAGGATATCGACGACGATGTGACCGATGCCATGAACAGCATTCTGGGAACTCAGCCGGAAGCACCGGTACAGGAAGCACCGCAGGCTCCGCAGATGCAGTCTCAGATGCAGGAGGCGGCTCCGCAGGAGAATCCGTCTTCCATGAGCCTCAGCGCTGCGGTAAATGCGGCGGCACCGTCGGCACCGGCGGAAGCCGTACAAGAGACCGGAAAGAAGGCAAAGAAGAAAGCCAAGAAGGTGAAGGAAGAAGCAGATTACGATGAGAAGGGCGGAAGCGTGCTCACCGTTATCGCAATTGTTGTTGCGGTTCTGCTGGTGGTTCTCCTGGGAATCATTCTGATCCTCAACTTCGCTCCGGAGAGCGGCATTGCCCAGACGCTGAACGAGGTGATTGGAAACTACACCAACTTCTTCGCAGACGGCGGCGGTTTCGACGGATTGATGTAATAAAAGCATTTTGCGGCGGTTCACAGAAACTCGCCCCAAAGACACAGAAAATTTAATAGAATTACATGCAGCGGTGGCGCGCCTATGACGGACGCTGTCGCTGCTTGTTCGGTTTTTTTAAAGCGTCCAACGCAGCAATGGAGTGGCGATATGAAGAAAAGAGATAAGAAGCCAAAGGGAATGGACCGAATTCATCGGCCGAAGAAAGGGCTCAGTTTCGTCGTGATGGTAATCGTGGTGATTCTGGTGCTGCTCATCGGCTGCGCCGGTTTTCTCACCAACTGGATGTGGTTTGACAGCCTGGGATTCGAAAAGGTGTTCTGGACGAAGTTCCTGAGCCAACTGGAAATTGGGGTGCCGGTGTTCCTGGCAGCCATGCTTCTGGTGCGCATTTACCTGAAGAGCTTGAAAAAGCATTATTTCATTGAAGTCGAGTCCCACGAGATTCCGGATGAAAAGCGCCTCAATAAGATCTCCTGGGGGATGTCGGTGGTATTCGGCCTCCTGGTGGGACTCTCCGCCGGCGCCAGCACCTGGATGGATTTTCGGCAGTTTGCCAACGCCACATCTTTCGGCCTGAAGGACCCGCTCTTCCATCTGGACATTTCCTTCTACGTGTTTAAATTGGCATTCCTGACTAAAGCCAACAACATCGTGCTGGGAATCGTGGTGGGCATGGTGATCAACACACTGCTGTACTACGGAATCCTGATGACGGTGCGTACCCCGGATGTGTTCGAACGGGAGCCGGAAGAACCGGAGGGCTCGGAAACGCCGGAAGAGAACGCAATTCCTTTTACCCGTAAATACCGGAGTAAGCGCAGCAGCATGCGCACGCTGAATTTGAACAACAGCAATATGAGCCAGCTGCTTCATATCGCGTCGGGGAAACTGACACTGCTGGGAATTATTTTCTACTTGATGGTGGCGATGGATTTCCTGATGCGGCAATTCGATCTGCTGCACGTCCACACGGGTGCGGTGTACGGCGCGGGTTTTACGGATGTAAATGTGAAGCTGTGGGTGTACCGGCTGATTATGGTGCTTTCGATTGTCGGCGCGGTAACACTTTGTCACCACATGCACCGGAAGGAGCCGAAGAAGCTGGTGCGGATTCCGATTGCAATCGTTGTGGTGGGCCTGCTGGGCGGTGTGGTGAGTTTTGCGGTGCAGAATCTGCTGGTGAGCCCGGACGAAATCAATAAAGAAAGCAAATATCTGGAACGGAATATTTCTTATACCCGTCACGCCTATGGGTTGGACAACATCAAGGTGGAGGAATTTCCGGCAGAGCAGAATCTGAATCGGCAGGCGATTCGGAATAACTCTCAGACCATCACCAATATTCGAATCAACGATTATGAGCCGGTGCAGGATTTCTACAATCAGACTCAGAGCATCCGGCAGTACTACGATTTCAACGATGTGGATATCGACCGGTACAACATCGACGGGGAACAGACCCAGACGTATCTGGCAGCCCGGGAAATCAACGAAAGCAAAATCAGTTCCACCTGGATTAACCGCCATCTGAAGTATACCCACGGTTACGGTGCGGCGGTGTCCCGAGTGGATGCGGTTACGGCCAACGGTCAGCCGGATATTATTGTAAAGAATATTCCGCCGGAATCGGAGGCGAAGGATACCGATATTACCCGTCCGGAAATCTATTTCGGCGAATTAACCAACGATTACGTAATCGTGAATACCGATGAGCAGGAATTCGATTATCCGAACGGAAACGAGAACAGCTACAGCACGTACAAGGGGAAAGCGGGAATCAAGCTGAACCTGTTGAATCGGATTCTGTTCTCCGTACGGGAGGGCAGCATGAAACTGCTGGTGTCCTCCAATGTGAACTCCGACTCCCGGATTATCATCAACCGGAACATCAAGGATCGGGTGGAAAAATTGATGCCGTATCTTTCCTACGAGAAGGATCCGTATATGACGGTGGTGAACGGCAAGCTGTACTGGATTGTGGATGCGTACACCACCAGCTCCTATTACCCTTATTCCGAACCGTATTCCGGCGAGGTGGGTTCCACCAACTACATTCGGAATTCCGTAAAGGTTGTGGTAGATGCCTATAACGGAGATACCACCTTCTACGTGGTGGATCAAGACGATCCGGTGGCGCGCACGTATCAGAAAATCTATCCGACTCTGTTCAAGGATGTAAAGGAGATGCCGGAAGGCATCCGGAAGCATATCCGCTATCCGAATTCGCTGCTGAAGATTCAGGCCGGTGTGTACACGAAATACCACATGGATCAGGTGAAGGTATTCTATCAGGATGAAGACCTGTGGGATATCGCACACCAGATCTACGGCACAGAAGAGAAGGAAATGGATCCGAGCTACTTCATCTTTGAACTTCCGGACGAAAAAAAGGCGGAATTCATCAACATGATTCCGTTCACACCGAAGTCCAAACAGAACATGACGGCCATCATGATGGCACGGAACGACGGAAATCGGTACGGCCAGCTGCTGGTATATAAGTTCCCGAAGAACAAGACGGTGTACGGGCCGATGCAGATCGAGGCCCAGATTGACCAGAATACGGAGATTTCCAAGGAATTCTCCCTGTGGAATTCCTCCGGTTCCAAATACCGGAGAGGCGACCTGTTCGTCATTCCGATCAACAACTCCATCATGTACGTGGAACCGGTGTATCTGGAAGCGTCCAACCAGGCGATTCCGGAAATGAAGCGGGTAATCGTAGCCTACGGCGACAAAATCGCGTACGAGTCCACCTTAGAAGATGCGTTGGCGGATCTCTTCGGAGAGGACGAGAACGGCGGACAATCCCAGAGTGCATCCGCGTCTTCCGGTAAAAACAATTCCGAAAAGTCCAACACCAAGGAGTTAATTCAGAAAGCCAACGAAGCCTACGAGAACGCAGTGAACGCCCAGAAAAGCGGAAACTGGAAGAAGTACGGTGATTATCTGGACGAGCTGGAGAAGTATCTGAACCAGTTGGAAGAGCGGAATTAATAATATTACGCTATATGTTAAAGAAGGGTTGAGAGGAGAGAAAAATGATAGATTTTGATTTGGACAAAATGCTTTTTACCATCCCGGCAGAGAAACACGATGAGAAGGAGATTGCGGCCATACTGGAGGCCCATCCGGAAGTAAAGTTCGTGTCTCTGACGGGCGTGGATCTGGGAAACCACAACACCGACGAAAAGATTCCGATGAAGGCATTTGTAGAGGACATGGCAAAAATTCTGTGGGACGGCGTTCAGACCGATGGATCCAGCGTAGCGCTTCCGCTGATTGCCGAACTGTCCAATGCCAGAGTGGACATCCTTCCGGACAAGGAAGTGAACTGGTACGTGGAGTACAACTTCATGAACATCGATTACAAAACCGGACTTCCGGTGGGAACACTGAGAATTCCATCCTTCCTGAGACACAACAACGAACGGATGGTAGGTTCCCGAATCTATGCGAGAAGATTGACGAAGAAGTTCCGTCGGGGACTAATGGAACTGATTCAGAACAATCCGTATGTAACGGACTACATCGGCGGATTGGATTCTCCGGAAGATATTGAAGATGTGGTGCTCACCAGCGCCACCGAACTGAATTCTGGGTAAAGACGCCGGATGACCGGGCGGACCGGGATCAGCTGTACACCTCTCAGGAACTGAAAGAGCAGTATTGGAAGCGCACCATCGGACCGGTGGGAACGGCGATGGAACAGACCCTGGAAATTCTGAACCGCTACGGATTCGAAGTGGAAATGGGACATAAAGAAGTGGGCGGCGTCCGTGCCAAGATGGGCAACAGCGGCGATTTCGACCATATCATGGAACAGCTGGAAATCGACTGGAAGTACTCCAACCCACTCCAGGCGGCGGACAATGAAAGCCAGATTAAACATATCATCCGAGATGTATTCCGGGCCAACAACCTGGAGGTTACCTTCCTGGCAAAACCGATGCAGGGCGTTGCCGGAAACGGGGAACACACCCATCTGGGCGTGATGGCAAAGCTGAAGAACGGCAAGATGATCAACCTGTTCGAACCGATCGACCGGGAAAAGGATTTCATGAGTCCGATTGGATACGGTTCCCTGATGGGAATTCTGCGGAACTATGAAATTCTCAATCCGTTCGTGGCACAGACTCACGATGCCTTCCAGAGACTAAAGCCGGGATACGAAGCGCCGGTATGCGTGGTTACATCCCTGGGAAGAGACTGCGTAACCCCATCCCGGAACAGAACCGTATTGATCGGCGTGGTTCGGGATATGAAAAATCCGATGGCCACCCGTTTCGAACTGCGTTCGCCGAACCCGCATTCCAACACCTATCTGATTATCGGTTCCGCTTACATGCTGATGCTGGATGGAATTCGCTCGGTGCTGGAGAACAAGCGAACACCGCAGGAATTGGAGAAGGCCATCTCCAAAAAGGCGGGGGAAGAGGACATCTATCTGGAAAAGGATCGTCAGTATCGTTCCGAAGAAAACGTATTCACGTATTATACGGAAGAAGAGAGGGAACAGCTTTTCGGCAAGGCACCGGCAACGGTATGGGAGAACTTCAGAGCCTTTGATGAGCACCGAGACGAACTGGTAAAGATTACCGGAGGAGACGACACCATCGCCCTGATTATCCGTTCTTACCGGGATCAGATGACCTTGAAGTGGAGCACGGAATTCCACGATCGGTTGATTCCGAACACCATGAATTTCGTTCGCCAGTGCGTGAAGGCACACACCGAGAACAGTGCAACGGATTACGATATCATGAACTGGAGACAGGTCAACGACCTGAGACACCGTCTGGGAAAGGATTATATCGGAAAGAAATCCATCCTGTCCCAGGCAAAGCTGGCACTGGACGAAGAGAACTTCCAGCTGGCTTCCGACCTGGAATTGGAAATTCAGCATTTGACGGAAGAGCTCCGCGACCTGTATAATGATTACCAGAAGAATCTATTCTAATCACAAATAATTAATTCTGTATCAGAAAGAAGAAGGATAAAAAATGCTAGACGTTAAACGAATCAGACAGAACTTCGATGAAGTGAAAAAAGATGTAGAAAGACGCGGCAAAGGCGATTTCGGCATGGAAGACGTACGGAAGTACGACACCGAGAGAAGAGAATTGCTGGCGGAAGTGGAGCAGCTGAAAAACAGACAGAATACCGCTTCCCGAGAGGTTCCGAAGCTGAAGAAGGCCGGAGAAGATACCACCGCCCTCTTCAAGGAACTGAAGGAGCTTAGCCAGCGCATCAAAGAACTGGACGGTAAGGTCAGCGAGGCGGAGGAAAACCTTCACAATGCCCTTCTGGGCGTGCCGAACACACCGAATAAGGAAGTTCCGGACGGTATCGACGATTCCGACAACGTGGAGATTCGGAAGTGGGGTGAACCAACCGAGTTTTCCTTCGAACCAAAAGCACACTGGGACATTGGTGAGAACCTGGACATCCTGGACTTCGACCGGGCGTCGAAGCTTTCCGGTGCCAGATTCACGGTCTACAAGGGCCTGGGCGCTCGGCTGGAGCGAGCATTGATTAACTTCATGCTGAACCTGCATACCGAGGAACAGGGATACACCGAAATCCTCCCGCCGTTCATGGTAAATGCTGCGGCAATGACCGGAACCGGTCAGCTGCCAAAGTTCGTGGACGATATGTATCACCTGGAAGGTGTGGATGAATACCTGATTCCGACCGCCGAGGTTCCGGTAACCAATCTGAGAGCCGGCGAAATTCTCAGCGGCGACGAACTGCCGGTATACTACACGGCGTATACCCCATGCTTCCGTAAAGAAGCGGGTTCCGCCGGAAGAGATACCCGCGGCCTGATTCGTCAGCACCAGTTCAACAAGGTGGAAATGGTGAAGCTGGTTGCGCCGGAGACTTCCTACGATGAGCTGGAGAAGCTGACCCTGGATGCGGAAGAAGTGCTGAAGCAGCTGAAGATTCCGTACCACGTGGTACGCCTGTCTGCCGGAGATCTGGGATTCTCCTCTGCGATGACTTACGATATCGAAGTGTGGATGCCAAGCTACGGAAGATATGTTGAGATTTCCAGCTGCAGCAACTTCGAGGATTATCAGGCGCGGAGAGCGGATATCCGGTTCAAGAGGGACCGGGATACCAAGCCGGAATTCGTCCATACGTTGAACGGCTCCGGACTGGCAGTGGGCAGAACCGTTGCGGCCGTCCTGGAGAATTACCAGCAGGAAGACGGCTCGGTCATCGTGCCGGAGGTACTGCGCCCGTACGTGGGAACCGACGTAATTCGATAAAAACAACTGAAGTCACCCCGGATATTCCGACTGGTCGGAGGTCCGGGGCCTTTTGATTTTATTTTTAGGAAAACGAAAGAACGAGGGACGGAAAATGAATAGAAGAACGGTGACGGATTTTCTGGTGGAACACAAGCGCCAAGATCCCATATCCTTCCATATGCCGGGGCACAAGGGGCGAAGCCGGCTGTACAAGGAGCTTGGGTACGGCGATTTTCTGAAGAACATCATGGGCAGCGACATTACGGAGATTCCGGGGGCGGATGCGCTGACCCGGCCGGAGTCGGTGATTCGCCGGGTGATGGAGAATTATGCGGCGCTGTACGGCGTGCGACATACGGAGCTTCTGGTGAACGGGAGCAGTACCGGATTGATTGCATCTGTTTTGGCGACGGTGCCTCGGGGCGGCAAGCTGATTATGGGACGAAATTCTCACAAATCGGTGTTCTCGGCCCTTCGCCTGGGGGGCATTGAGCCGGTGTACGTAAAACCCTTGACGGATGAGAAGACCGGGCTGCAGGGGGCGATTTCCCCGCGGGATGTGGCGGCGGCGCTGCGAGAACATCCGGATGCATCGGCGGTGCTGGTGACCAGCCCCAATTATTACGGGGTGCTTTCGGAAATTGAAGATATCGCTCTGGAAGCTCACGCGGCGGGAAAGGTGCTGATCGTGGATCAGGCCCACGGTGCCCATTTGAAATTCTTTGACGAAGGCGCTCGAAAAAAGCGGGCGGCAGAAAACCTGCGGGCGGATCTGGTGGTGAACAGCACGCACAAAACCCTGATGTCTTTTACGGGGACCGCCATCCTCAACGTGTGCAGTGACCGGGTGGACGTTTCCCGAATTTCGGAGACGGTGCGGATGCTCCAGACCACCAGCCCTTCCTACATTCTGATGGGGAGCTTGGATGTGAACGAGAAAATCCTGCGCTGCGGTCGGGAACTTTTTCAGGCGTGGCAGTCCGACCTGCAGTATTTCTATGAGAATTACCGGTCCGTTACCGGCCTTTCGGTTATCGAGAACCGGGAGCTGGACCGGAGCAAAATCAACCTGAACATGAAGCCCTACGGTTTCGGCGGCGAGCGGCTGGCGGCGGAGCTGCAGGAGCAGAACATCTGGGTGGAAATGGTCCACGGGGATTACGCCATGCTGATGACCGGTCTGGGAAACGAGCGCCGGGATTACGAAAAACTGCTGGAGGCCTTGCAGTATATCAGCGGCAAGTACGGGATTACGGAAAACGAGACGGGGCGCAGCGAAGACGTTCTTGCATTTAATCTGGAGCAAGGCCCGATTCCGTCAATAAAAGAACGAATTCCGCTGGCGGAGGCGGCCGGCCGCCGTCTGTACGATTCCCTGATTCCGTATCCGCCGGGGATTCCTCTGGCCTGCCCCGGTGAAATTCTGACAAAAGAAGCGGTTCAATACCTGCAGGAGCGGGTTCGCCGGAACGAAACGGTAATCGGCGTAGATGAAACCGGATATGTGTGCGTCGCACCGGAAGTGTAAGCGGGCGAAAAGCTGCTTTTGGGGGAGAAAAATGAAGAAAAATCTTGAAAAGTGTGACAGAAACTAAACATACAAAAGTGATTTTTCCGTGAAATTTCAAGTGATTTTTGTGAAAGAGTAGTGTATAATAGTTCAGTGAATATTGTTATTACATTTTGTAGGAAAGGAAGGTTGCTTAAGGATGAGCCAAGGTAAACACTTACCTAGCATTCTGGTACCGCACCACAAGAATACCTCGAATCTCGAGACCGTGGTTATGCCGGTTCCGGATGTTGTAAAAATCTGCATGTCGCAGAGCATCGGTGCTCCTTGTAAACCTCTCGTTGCAAAGGGTGACCACGTAAAAGTCGGACAGAGAATCGGTGACACCGATGCTTTTGTCAGCGCACCGGTACACTCCAGTGTTTCCGGAACGGTTACGGATATCGTTCAGTCCCGTGGAGGCATGGGCGGAATGGAAACCCTGATTGTAATCGAGACAGACAAGAAACAGGAAGTGAGCGAGGAAGTTCAGATTCCGCACGTTACGAATCATGCAGAATTCGTTAAAGCAGTAAGAGACAGCGGCGTCGTTGGTCTCGGAGGGGCTTCGTTCCCAACACATATCAAACTGAATCCGAAGAACCTGGATGAGTGTGACGTTCTGGTTGTAAACGCAGCAGAATGTGAACCGTACATCACCGGGGATAATCGTATGATGCTTGAACAGGGTCAGGATGTTCTGGACGGAATGAAACTGATCATGAAATACCTGAATTTGAAGAAGGGTATTATCGGAATCGAAGAGAACAAGCCGGAAGCGATTGAAAACATGAACAATCTGATTCAGCAGAACGGATTTGATGACATTGAGGTGCTTGCGCTTCAGTCCAGATATCCGAAAGGTGCTGAGCGTGTTCTGGTGTATGAAGCGACCGGTAAGGTGATGGATGCAGGAGTTCTCCCGGCACAGCTGGGCGTAATTCTGGACAACGTATCCACCGTCGCAATCATTGCCGAGTTCTTCAAGACCGGAATGCCAATCGTTCGCAGAAGAATTACCGTAGACGGGGATGCGGTAGCAGAGCCGAAGAACGTATTCGTTCCAATCGGTACTCAGATTGCGGATGTAATGGAATTCTGCGGCGGATACAAGAAAGAGCCGAAGAAGATCGTAATGGGCGGACCGATGATGGGTCGTGCGACCAACTCGGACGAGAACGTTACCATGAAGAATACCGGATCCCTGCTGGCATTCGGTAAGGAAGCTGCAGAAGTAAAGGTTGAGACCGGCTGCATCAACTGCGGACGTTGTATCAGCGCATGTCCGTTCAAGCTGATGCCGGTTATTTTTGCGGAGGCATATAATAGAAAAGACGTGGAGAGACTTCAGAAGTTCAACGTTATGCAGTGCATGGGCTGCGGAAGCTGCTCCTACATCTGCCCGGCAAGAAGACCTCTCAGCTTCGTGAATACACTGGCAAAGGGTATGGTAAAGGAGGCGACAAGTAAGTAATGGAAAAACAGAAATTTCACTCTAACCTGATCGTGTCCAATGCGCCGCATATCGTTACGGATGCGGATACGACGAAACTGATGGGATCCGTTCTGCTTGCACTGGCACCGGCCTTTGTTGCGGGAGTATATGTGTTCGGAGCAAGAGTAATCCTGCTCTGCGCAGTATGCATCATCGCCAGTGTCGGTTTTGAATGGCTCTACAATTATCTTGCAAAGAAGCCACAGACGGTAGGCGACCTGAGTGCGGCTGTTACCGGTCTTCTGATCGCGTACAACGTACCGGCAAACTTCCCGCTGTGGATGGCTGTAATCGGTTGCTTCGTTGCCATTGTAGTTGTTAAACAGCTCTACGGCGGAATCGGAAAGAACTTCGTAAACCCGGCAATTACAGCAAGAATTTTCCTGTTCATCTCCTTCGCGGCAAACATGTCCACATGGCCGCTGCCAAGAATGGCGGAGACAACAGATGCGACCACCGGTGCGACTCCGCTTGGAATCCTGGCAGAAGGCGGCGCAGGTGCAAAACTGCCGTCCAACATGGATATGTTCCTGGGCTTCATCGGCGGTTCTGTTGGTGAAGTGAGTGCACTGGCACTGCTCATCGGCGGTGCATATCTGATCTGGAAGAAAGTCATTTCTCCAATCATTCCGTGTGCATTCATCGGAACTGTATTCGTCATTGCTCTGATTTACACCAAGTCCTTCCACATGGCTGTATTCCATATTCTGGCCGGTGGTGTTATGCTGGGTGCAATCTTCATGGCAACGGACTATGTTACAACTCCAAAGCTCCCATCCGGACAGATTATGTTTGGTATCGGCTGCGGAATCATTACAATGGCAATCCGTCTTTTCGGAAGCTATCCGGAAGGCGTATCCTTCTCCATCCTGCTGATGAACATCTGCACACCGCTGATCAACAGATGGAGCTTCAAGCGTTATTGTGCAGGAGGTGCGAACAGTGGAAAATAAGACAAACACATTCCAGGAATTCGTTAAACCGATCCTCGTACTGGTATGCATCTGCTTTGTGGTTACACTGGCACTTGCATTTACATATGGTGTAACCAAGCCGGTTATCGATGAAAACACTCTGAAGGCGGCAAACGAAGCCAGAAATGAACTTCTGCCTGCAGCAAAGGGTGAATTCAAGCAGTATAACGGCGACATGTACGTTCTGGAAGCAAAGAAGGTATATGTAACAGAAGTATTTGATGCAACCAACGGATCCGGCATGGTGGTAACCGCTATGTCCAACTCCTACGGCGGCATGCTGACCGCAATGATCGGTATCGACAAAGACGGTGCCATCACCAACGTGAAGGTTACCAACCACGCCGACACCGCCGGTGTAGGTACAAAGGCACAGACGCCGGAGCACCTGGGTCAGTATAAGAGCCTGAAAGCACTTGGAAGTGAGAACATCAAGAGCGACAACACGGTAAAATACGTAACCGGTGCGTCCGTATCTTCCGGTGCAATCCACAAGGCTGTATATGCAGCTCTGGAACAGTATAAGAGTATGGGAGGTGTTCAGTAATGGCAAAAAAGAGCAAACTTTCCATATTGACAAATGGAATTATTAAGGAGAACCCGGTACTGGTACTTCTGATCGGTACCTGCCCGACGCTGGCAACATCTTCTTCCCTGTCCAATGGTCTGGGAATGGGTCTCTCCGCAACAGCAGTACTGATCTGCTCGAACATCGTAATTTCCCTTCTTCGGAAGGTTATTCCGGATAAGGTAAGAATCCCTTGCTACATCGTAGTTATTGCCGGATTCGTAACATTGGTACAGTTCGTACTTCAGGCATATGTACCGTCCCTGTATCAGTCTCTGGGACTGTTCCTGCCGCTGATCGTAGTTAACTGTATCATCCTGGGAAGAGCGGAAGCATTCGCAAACAAGAACAACATCATCGATTCCGCACTGGACGGTGTTGGAATGGGTCTTGGATTCACTCTGACACTGGGCCTGATGGGTGCCATCAGAGAACTTCTGGGTGCGAACTCTCTGGCTACACCGTATTCGGTTCCTGGTTCACACCAATCGGATTCTTCAATCTGGCTCCGGGCGGATTCTTCGTATACGGATTCCTGATTGCAATGCTGAACCTGGCTACAAAGGGCAAAGCACTGAAGAAACAGTCCTTCAGCTGTGGCGGATGCCCGATGTACAATTCCTGCAACTTGGCAGAAGTAAAGGACGAAGTCGCAGCAGCGGCACCTGTCCAGAAAGGAGCTGAAGCATAATGGTTAATCTGATTATTATCTTTATGTCGATCGTACTGGTCAACAACTTCCTGTTGTCTCAGTTCCTGGGTATCTGCTCGTTCCTGGGTGTATCCAACAAGATGGATTCCGCTGTAGGTATGAGTGGCGCCGTTATCTTCGTAATGGTTCTTGCTGAACTGGTTACATGGCCGATTCAGCAGGTACTGAACAAGTTCGATATCGGATATCTGCAGACAGTTGTATTCATTCTGGTCATCGCAGCTCTGGTACAGTTCGTAGAGATGTTCATGAAGAAGTTCATGCCGGCACTTCAGAAGGCGCTGGGTATCTTCCTTCCTCTGATCACCACCAACTGTGCGATCCTGGGTGCGACCATCAATGCAATCAACTATGATTATACGTTTATTCAGTCTATCGTATACGCACTGGGTGCAGGCGTTGGTTACGGATTAGCCATGGTTCTGTTCGCAGGTGTACGTGAAGAAAAGCTCTGGGATGAGAGCGGCGTACCGGCTGCTTTCAAGGGTGTGCCGATGGTTCTCGTAAGTGCAACCATCCTGTCCCTGTCCTTCATGGGCTTCTCGGGATTATTCCAGTAAGGGGGCGGCAGAATGAGTAGTGCAATTTTAACACCAGTCGTTATTGTTGTAGTTGCCGGTTTCATCGCAGCACTTCTTCTGACCATTGCATCCAAAGCATTCTATGTAAAAGTAGATGAGCGTGTCACACAGGTAAGAGCGATTCTGCCGGGTGCAAACTGCGGTGGATGCGGATTTGCAGGTTGTGATGACTATGCAAATGCAGTAGTTACAGACGAAAATCAGAGCTGTTCTGCATGTACCGTTGGCGGAGCTGCATGTGCAGAGCAGATTGCAGAACTGCTGGGCAGAAATGCCGGTGCCGGCGAGAAGCAGGTAGCAAGAGTAACTTGTAACGGTTCCTGCGACGCAACCGGAAAGATTGCAGAATATCAGGGCCTGATGTCCTGTAAGGCTGCAAAGACCTATTTCAGCGGAAACGGACAGTGCCAGTTCGGTTGTATCGGACTGGGAGACTGTGCGGCAGTATGTGATTTCAACGCAATCGGCGTAATCGACGGAGTTGCCATTGTGAACAGAGACAACTGCGTTGCCTGCGGCAAGTGCGTAAAGGAATGCCCGCAGCACATCATCCATCTGGTACCGGAAAAACAGCAGGTAAACGTACTCTGCTCCTCCAAGGACAAGGGTGCTCTCACCAGAAAGAACTGCTCCAACGGATGTATCGGATGCGGTAAGTGTGCAAAGGTCTGCAAGTTTGATGCCATCACCGTTGAGGACAATCTGGCAAGCATCGATCCGGAGAAGTGCAAGAACTGCGGTATGTGCATGAGAGTGTGCCCGACCGGCGCAATCAACAGCTTCAGCCTGAAGCATGCAAAAGTAGCAATCAAAATGAACGAAAAGGAAGCAGCGGAGAAGGCAGCAAAGGTTGCTGCTGCAAAAGCTGCAAAGGAAGCAGCGGAAGCTCCGCAGGCATAAGGTCTGAAGTCACGCCCTCCGATTTTTCGGGATTAAGAAACAGAACCCATTAGATGTGCATGACGCGTCTAATGGGTTTTTTCATATGCATCCTCGTTTGAATTTGTTGTCTCTTTAAATATATGGGTAGACACCTTGAACTTTGTCCGGAATTAAGGTATAATTTCGATACTAGGGACCACAAGGAGGTTAGGTATATGGCTATTTTGAATCTTACAAAGGAAAATTTCGCACAGGAGGTGCTTCAGTCAGATAAAACAGTTTTGGTTGATTTCTATGCTGACTGGTGCGGACCGTGCAAGATGCAGGGACCGGTTCTGGAGGAGCTGGCCAATGATCGTGACGATGTAAAGGTTTGCAAGCTCAACATCGATGAACAGCGGGACCTGGCAATTGAGTACGGTGTAATGAGCATCCCGACCCTGATGATTGTAAAGGGCGGAGAAGTGACTTACAAAGAAGTGGGTTTGACTCAGAGAAGAGAACTGGACAAAATTCTTGGATAGAGAGAATCCGAAGATGAAGTAAGTATTTTGCCGGAGTAGAGGCCGGTAAAAAAGTTGAAAAGAAATGAAAAGAAACGAAAAGAAACGAAAAGGGCGCAGGATGAGGAATTCATCCGGCGCCCTTACTCTCTTGGGCGTTCACGAATATTCCAGAAGG
>ENA-OQDA01000468-OQDA01000468.1-human-gut-metagenome-genome-assembly--contig:-NODE-468-length-16694-cov-4.492002_pt1 | contig 16694 bp, 19 predicted proteins | sample MGYA00242771_ERZ504603 | MGnify/ENA primary metagenome ERZ504603 (study PRJEB26092, sample SAMD00036328) | human gut metagenome | host: Homo sapiens | study: EMG produced TPA metagenomics assembly of...
CGGCGCAGCTCGAGAACGGCGAAGATCGACGCCTGGGAATACGAGGACTGGAAAGCCTCGCTGTAGCGGCTCCCCGCATATCGCAATCAACGAATCGAATCAGGACGGCAGACTAAGCGCCGAGCACCACCGCGCTTCCCTGGTCTGCTGAGTTTTACTCCCCGTTGCATGCGGAGGCGTTCCGGCGTGCCTGGGGGAGTAAATGCCACGGTGGCTTACATGGCAGCACACGGCGGCATGCCGCGGCATTTCCCCTGGATACTCCCGTTTCCATTGAGACGGCGAGATTCTTTACTCCCCATTAACCACCTGGGGAAACGCCGTGCGAACACCGCCTAAAAGCCCATTGAGTTCGATTTGAGTTTCACGGGCCCCGAATCGACCTCGTTTCGTCCTCGGGGACAAAAACCGCGAGTCTACTCACTTGGGGATAAATCCTTACTCCCATTCCTCCGAATACCGTCCCGTGCCTTGTTGTCTTGAAACACGGGGAGTAAATAGCGAAATCGCAGGTGAAAGGGAGTAAAAAGGCAAAGAAAAAGCCTCCGTTCCAACATGGGAACGGAGGCTCGATAATCGGTTTTACTCATCAATGTCGCTGGTGGCTTTGCCGTGACTCTCATACGGAACGAAACTCAGCGGCACAGTGCGGCACTCAAAAGTGCAGGTCAAAGCCCTGTCAGCTTACTCCCACTCAATCGTGCCGATAGGTTTCGGCGTGAGGTCGTAGACCACGCGGCAGATGCCGGGGACCTCGTCCAGGATGCGGGCGGTGATCTTCTTGAGCAGCGCCCAATCCAGCTCCGGCACCTCGGCGGTCATGGCGTCGACGGTGTTCACCGCGCGGATGATGGCGGGCCACTCGAAGGCGCGCACGCCGTCGCGGACGCGTGGCGGCGGAGGATGCGGGGGACGCTCACGAAGTACTGCCACACCTTGCCCTCGAGGCCGGCCGCGGCGAACTCGTCGCGCAGGATGGCGTCGGCCTCGCGCAGCGCCTCCAGGCGGTCGCGCGTGATGGCGCCGAGGCAGCGCACGCCAGGCCGGGCCGGGGAACGGCTGCGCTCGACCATGCCCTCGGGAAGGCCCAGCTCACGGCCGATGACGCGCACCTCGTCCTTGTACAGCAGCTTCACGGGCTCGCACAGCTCGAACTGCAGGTCGTCCGGCAGACCGCCCACGTTGTGGTGCGCCTTCACGCCGTCGGATTCCAGGATGTCGGGGTAGATGGTGCCCTGCGCGAGGAAGCTCACCTCGTCGCCCACCTTGCGGGCCTCCTCCTCGAACACGCGGATGAACTCGGCGCCGATGATCTTGCGCTTGGCTTCCGGTTCGGCCACGTCGTCGAGCAGCTCGAGGAAGCGGTCGGTGGCGTCCACGTACACGAGGTTCGCGTCCAGCTGGTTCTGGAACACGTCAACCACCTGCTCGCTCTCGCCCTTGCGCATGAGGCCGTGGTTCACGTGCACGCAGATGAGCTGCTTGCCGATGGCCTTGATCAGCAGCGCCGCCACCACCGACGAGTCCACGCCGCCGGACAGCGCCAGCAGCACCTTCTTGTCGCCGATCTGGGCGCGGATCGCGTCCATTTGCTCGTCGATGAAGGCGTTCGCCAGCTCAGGGGTGGTGATTCGCTCCATGTCTTCGGGGCGCTTGTTGGGGTCCATGCGGGGGTCCTCCTCGTGTTCGGCAATGATCTGAGGAAATTATACGTGAAATGGCGCGGGTGTATAGGCAGGTCGTTCGTTCTTTCGGCGCCCTGCTCAGTATCCCATCTCGTAGAGGCGAGCGTCGTCGATGCCGAAGTAGTGCCCGATCTCGTGCACGACGGTCTTCCCGATCTCCTCGACGATCTCCGCGCGCGAGCCGAAGCAGCGCTCATGGGGACCTTTGAACACGGTGATCACGTCGGGGACGTCGCTGTCGTAGCCGTCGGCGCGATCGGGCAGCGACACGCCGTCGTAGAGCCCCAGCAACTCGTTGTCGCAGACGGAAGCCCCTAGACAGTCGGGTTCCTCGAGGGTTTCCAGATGGTAGTCGTTCGGCTCGTCCTCTACGACGACGGCCACGTTCTCGAGCGCGTCGAGGAACCGCTCGGGAATGCATCCGAGCGCCTCCTCCACGGCTGATTCGAACTCGCTGTCGGTCATGCGGTGCATGGCGGCCTCTTTCGTCGGCGGGCGCGCGGGCCCTCGGCCCACCCGGTTCGCTGAACCGGCAGACACGAGTATACCCCATACGATTTGTACTGTGTGCCGCACATTATCGTGTGAACTATGTTATAGTGTGCGACACACACTATCCGACGCAACCGCAAAACCTGCGGCGCAGGGAAGCGGCACTGGAAGGAGGGGCGCATGGCGTACGACGACATCGTATCGAGCATGGTCTTGGAACTTCGGCGCGGCACGCTGGTCATGCTCGTGCTGAGCCAGCTGCGCGAGCCGGCATACGGCTACGCGCTGGTGAAATCGCTGGCCGACCACGGCATCCCTATCGAGGCGAACACGTTGTACCCGCTGATGCGGCGCCTCGAGTCGCAAGGGCTGCTGGCAAGCGAATGGGACAACGGCGGCTCGAAGCCGCGCAAATACTACCGCACCACCGACGAGGGCCTGCGCGTGCTGCGCGAAGTGGAGGCCCAGTGGCACGTTCTGTGCGACGGGGTGGGCAAGCTGTTGGAGACAAACGGAGAGGATCGGGAACATGCCGAACGATAACGACCTGATCGAGCGTTACCTGTACGCCATCACGCGGCACCTGCCCAGCGCACAGCGCTCCGACGTGGCCGAGGAGCTGCGCACGCTTATCTCGGACATGCTGGACGAGCGCTGCGGCAGCCTGCCGCCCACGGCCAAGGACGTCCGGGTCGTGCTCACCGAGCTGGGAACCCCGGGCGAGATGGTGCGCAAGTACACGAGCGGGGAAGGGGAATGCCTGATCGGACAGCCGTACTACGCACAGTACCTTTACGTTCTGAAGATCGTGCTGGCCTGCGTCGCAGGCGGCATGCTGGTCGCCGGGGCGCTGTCGCTCGCAACGGGCGCGGAAGGGAGCCTCCTCGGAGGCGTGCTGGAGGGCATCGGATCCCTGATAGGGGCGCTTCTCTTCGCGTTCGCGATCGTCACCCTGCTGTTCGCCTTCTTCTCCCGCCGGGGCATCGAGGTCGAGACGATGGGCTCGCTCGACGACCTGCCGCCCGTGCCGCGCGAGACCAGGTCTTCCACGCGCGGCGACGCGGTTGCCGGCATCGTGTTCTCCATCGTGGGCGCCGTTGTGTTCCTGCTGTTCCCCGACGTGCTGAACGCGCTCAGCCATCGCGCAGACGGCGTGCCGTTCGATCCGTTCAACGTCGACGCCTTCCGCGCTTCGGCATGGGTCGTCGTCGTGTGGACGTTCGTGTGCGTCGCCGGCGAGAGCTTCAAGCTGGTGGAAGGCCGCTATACGAAGCGCGTGCTGGCGGTGACGTTCGCATGCGACCTGGTAGCGGGAGCGCTCGTCGTGTTCTGGCTGACGAACTTCCAGCTGGTCGACTCCCATGCCGTCGTCCAGGCGATGCAGTCGTCGGGCAAGGCGCTGGAGGGCCCGGTGCTGTGGGCGGTGTCCAACGCGCAGACGGCGTTCTGCGGTCTCGTAGTGGCGGCGCTCGTCATCGACGCCGTGGACTCCATCGTGAAGACGGTGCGTGCACGGTAAGGCGGCCGTCCTGTCGGCCCGCGCGCCCCTCGCGGAAAGGCGCGCGGGCGTTGCTAGATCGCGTCCGACCTCAGAGCCTCCACGATGTTGGAGGCGTGCGAGCGGCGCAGCGCGTAGGCCACGCTGAGCGCCAGCACGACGGCCACGATGGCCACGGCGAGAGCCACGTAGTCCCACGGCAGCGTGAACTCGAGGCCGGCGAACGCCATGGACGTTGCTGCAAACAGCGCGAATGTAACCGCTACGGCTGCCGCCAGCCCTATCCCCAAACCGCGCAGGGCGTAGCTCGCGCACTCGTAGGCCAGCATTCGGGCGAAGGCGCGGTTGCCCATGCCGATGGAACGCAGCGCGGCGAACTCGCGCGTGCGCAGGATGATCCCGTTCGCCAGCGTGTTGAACACGTTGGCCACGGCGATGAGCGTCGTGATGACGGAGAAGCACAGCACGAACAGCTGGAAGGCCTGCGCGATCAGGCGGTTCTGGCGCGCCGCATTCTCGATGTCGCTGACGTTGACCACGACGTCGCCCAAGTCGCGCGCCAGCGCCTCCAGCTCGTCGGAAGCCTTCGCGTGATCCTCCGCCGTGAACGAGGCTCCGGCGAACGAGTACGTGTACGGGTTCGAGTGGTAGTCGCCCAGCCCTGCGGCTCTCTCCGCAACGCTCTCCGGCAGGATGATCGAGGGGAAGTGGTTGTTGGCCGCGATGGCGTTCAGCACGGCCGGCTCCTCGTCGCAGAGCGCTCCTATCTCGATGCGGAAAGCCGTGGCCGCCTCGTCGATCGGGGCGGTGACGATGTCGGCCGTCCCGCTGACCCCGGCCTCCCGGTCGAGGTACCCCACCAGGGGCCGTCCGTCCGGGCCTTCCTGCAAGCCCATGTTGGAGAATCCTTCGCGCTCCTCGGTGACGTACAGGTCGACGGCGCCGGTGCCCGCGAAGGGCTTCGTGGACACGTACGTGCCGTCGGGCATCCTGTCCTGATAGGTGTTCAGGCCGATGGCGCGCGGGTTCTCCGGGTCGGTGTAGGCGGCTACGTCCAGGTCGAGCTCGTCCAGCAGCGCGCGCCACGAGGCATCGTCGACGAAGAAGGTGTACAGGGCCCCGTAGTAATCGCCGTCCTCGCCGAAGCTGTCGGGCACCCAGTCGGCGCTCGTCTGGGAGTTGTAAGCCTGCCGAGCAGCGCGCGCCTCTTGCGATATCATGCGACCGTCGACGACGCTTTCGGCCTGACCTTGGCGGCACGAGCCTATGAGCTGCAAGCCCTCGATCTCACTCGCCCGCGCCAGGAACTCGTCGTATTCGGCGGCGTAGTCGGACAGGTCGTTCCCTTCGCGCGGGGTGGTGTAGTCGGGATGCGCCGACACCACGATGTCGGCTCCGCTCCCAGCGCCGCGCGAGCTGCTGGCGCGGTCGGACAGCGGCGCGAGGTACAGCGCCGTGCTGCCGGCGACCACCACGAGGGTCACGCTGACCGCGAGCGATGCCACCACGGTGCGCCCGCGCGTCGCCGAGCGCGACAGGTTGCGGTGTGCGACGAACCCGGGGATGCCGAACAGCCTGCCCGCGATGCCCAGCTTCACGCGCCCGACGTCGGGCGCGTGCGATGGTGCCGACCGTTCTGCGCGCTTCGAGAGGCGCACGTCCTGCGTTTGGCGGATGGCGTCGACGGCTGAGACGCGGGCGGCGCGGGCCGACGGCACCCAGGCGCTCACCAGCAAAGTGGCTATCGACAGTGCCGCGGCCGCAGCCAACGCTCCGGCATCCACGTGCACCGCGAGCCCCGCCGATCCCGATCCCAACATCGCAGCGAACGCCTCCTGCGACGACGAGAACGCGCCTGCCGTGCCCGCCACGCCCGCTAAGAGGCCAATCGGCACGCCGACGGCTCCCAGCAGCAGCGCCTCTGCCAGCACGGTGCTGCGCAGTTGCCGCTTCGAAGCGCCGAGAGAGGCCAGCAGTCCGAACTGCCGCGTACGCTCGGCCACCGAGATGGCGAATGCGTTGTAGATCAGCGATGCGGACGCCGCCACGATGACGATGGCCAACACGGCGGCAACCGCCCAGAGGCTTCCCCAGATGGGCCTGCCGTCGGAGATGCCCAAGTACGAGAACAGGCTGGTGTGGTACAGAGTGGCGGCCGTATCGTCCAATCCGGTCGCGTCGGCGAAGAAGGCCTTCATCTCGTCGAGGGTTCCCAGACCTTGCGTGACCAGATACGCGCCCGCAGCCGCTCCTTCCTCAGACGCGTCGGCCACGGTGAGGGCGACGCTGGGCGCGGAAGAGGCCGTGTAGTTGTTGGCGAGGAAAGGCGCTTGTCGCTTGTAGAATCCGGTAACCGTCAGCGTGCGCTCGCGGGCGTTCTCGACGCGCGTCTCGTTTCCGTCGGCGAGGCGCGCGCCGTCTTCGGCGGCTGCGAGGTTTCCAAAACCTCCCGTGAGGGTGGAACCCGTTTCAAGGGGGCCGTTCGAAACAACGCCCTCGGCGCCTCCCGCGCCCCAGCCTCCTCGCCTTGGAGATAGTCGGGCAGCACGATCTCGTCCGCTGTCTCGGGCCATCGCCCGCTTGCCAGCTCGGGCATCAGGGAGTACGGCGCGCCGCCCGGCTCGTCGACGCCCTTGACGGTGGTCGGCGTCGTCTTCAGCGCGATGAACGCACCCAGACGGTTGGCGTCGTCGGGCGCGAGTGCGGCCGATCCGAGGTCGCGGAAGGTGGCGAGGTCGGTCACGGCGTCGCTTTCCACGAGCGCATCGATGCCCTGAGCGGGCACGTCGGGGGAAAACACGTGCCATGATCCTTCAGTTACCATCGTGCGCTCGAGCAAGCCCTGCTGCACGCTTGCCACGCTGGTCAGCACGGCGGCCAGAAGCGCCGTGGACAGCGCGATGCCGACGACGGTCACGGCCGTGCGCACGCGGTTCTGAGCGAGCGAGCGCAGGGTGAAACGCGTGAATATGCCGGCCATCAGCGCCTCCTTTCGTCGGAGGCGATGCGGCCATCCTCGATGGCGATGACGCGGTCGGCCATGCAGGCGATGTCCTCGTCATGCGTGATCACCACGAGCGTCTGGTCGAAGCGCTTGTTCGACTCGCGCAAAAGCGCCATGATCTCGTGCGAGTTGCGCGAGTCGAGGTTGCCGGTGGGCTCGTCGGCCAGCACCACGGCAGGCGCGTTCATGAGCGCGCGCCCGATGGCCACGCGCTGTTGCTGTCCGCCTGACAGCTGATTGGGCAGGAAGCGCTCATGGCCGCGCAGTCCCAAGCCGTCCAGAAGCATGCCGAGGCGCTCTTCGTTCACGGCGCGTCCGTCCATGAGCACGGGAAGCGTCATGTTCTCCACCACGTTGAGCACGGGGATGAGGTTGTAGAACTGGTAGACCAGCCCCACGTCGCGACGGCGCAGCACGGCCAGCTCCTCGTCGGAGCGCGCGTACACGTCCGCGCCGTTCAGCAGCACCGTGCCGGAGGTGGGGCGGTCGACGCCGCCCATGAGGTGCAGAAGCGTCGACTTGCCGGAGCCCGACGAGCCGACGATGGCCACGAACTCGCCCGCGGCCACGCTGAACGACACGTCGTCGAGCGCCTTGAGCGCCGTGGGGCCGCTTCCGTACACCTTGGTGAGATGGTCGATGGTCAGAATGTCCATGAGGAGCCTTTCTCGCTAACGGTCTACGGAATAGTGTGCCATCCCGCGCTTGCGCGGGCATGAACGCCGCATGACGGAATTGTCATATTCGGCCAGCCCGCCGTTCCGGGCGAAGGGCCTCCTACACGACCACCTCGGGAACGTCAGGTCGAAGCGAGCGCCGCCCGTTTCGCGGTCGTTGCCCGCGCGCAGCGTGCCTCCCTGGGCGGTCACGAGCGCCTGGGCCAGCGCGAGGCCGATGCCGAAACCCCTCCGATCCGCGCCGCGGTAGAAGCGCTCGAACAGGCGGGGAAGGTCCTCGGCGGCGATGCCCGGGCCCGTGTCGGCGACGGACAGGCGGAAGGCCACGGCGTCCTCGGACGCCTGCACGCGCACGCATCCGCCGGCGGGCGTGTGCTCCATGCAGTTCTTGAGGATGTTGCCCAGCGCCTCGGCCGACCAGGCGGCGTCTCCGTTGAACGACGCTCCCTCGTCGACGTGCGTCTCGCAGGCGACGTCGCGCAGATCGAAGGCGCCGGCCAGCGGGGCCAGCGCGTCGCGCACGAGCCGCGCCGCATCCACGGGGCGAGCCTGCACGCGGATGGCCCCGGCATCGGCCTTCGCCAGCTTCAACAGCGCCGTGACCAGCCATCCCACGCGGCTCACGAGCGTTTCCAGCTCGTGCAGCGCGCGGATGCGCTCGGCCTCGTCGCTCGTGCGCTCGGCGGTGCCGATGAGCAGCCCCATGGCCGTGAGCGGGGTGCGTATCTGGTGCGACACGTCGGCCAGCGCGTCGGCCAGCGCGTTCTTCTCGGCGTCGAGGCGCTCGGTGGCGGTGCGCAGGGCGGCCACCATCTTCGCCAGCTCGTTTCTGAGCACGGCCAGATCTCCCTCGCGGTAGTCCGAGAAGGCGATGCGCCGGCCGCCGTGCAGCACCTCGTCGACCTCGGACGCCAAACGCGCGATCTGCCGGTAACGCCGCAGCGAGAACGTCGCGAACAGCGCGCAGGCCAGCGCTCCGGCGGCCAGCACCCACAGGCCCGCGCGCGGTCCTTCCACCGCGGTGGCCGCTGCGGCGAAGACGGCAAGCGCCCCCGCGAGCAGCGCCAACTGGCAGGCGAAGGCCCGGTTCCTCGTCAGGCCCATGTCACGCCCCCGTCCGGTAGCCCAGCCCGCGCACGGTGAGGATGAGGCGGGGTTCGGCCGGATCGTCCTCCACCTTGTCGCGCAGGCGCTTGACGTAGACGCTCAGCGTGTTGTCGCTGACGTATTCGCCGGCGCTGTCCCAGATGGCGTTGCGCACGTGCTCGCGCGTGACCAGCTTGCCCCGGCTCTGCGCGAACAGCAGGAGCAGCCGGTACTCGAGCGCCGTCAGCGCCAGGTCGCGGCCCGCCTTGCGCACGCACGCGGTGCCGGCGTCGATCTCCACGTCGCCCAAGCGCAAAAGCGACGAGGCGGCGTTCGTGCGGCGCAGCACCGAGCGGATGCGCGAGAGCAGCTCGCGGGCGCGGAAGGGCTTGGCGATGTAGTCGTCGGCGCCCATGTCGAGGCCGGCCACGGTGCTGAACTCGTCGTCGGAGGCCGTGAGGAAGATGACGGCGGGAGCCGGGTCGCACGCCTTGGCCGCCGCGCACACGGCGAACCCGTTGCCCTGGGCGAGCGCCACGTCCACCAGCGCCAGGTCGAAACGTTCGCTGCGCAGCAACTCGACGGCCGCGTCCTGGCCGTCGGCACAGCGCGTCTCGTATCCTTCCGATCGCAGCAGGTCCGTCAAGCTGGCGACGATGGCCGCGTCGTCTTCGACGAGCAACATGCGCATGGGGCGTCCTTCCCTTCGGGTGCATCGTCTCCACGGTAGCAGAAAACGCGGGAAAGGGGAGGGGAGGATCAGCCTTCTTCGTCGTCGACGAACTCCAGGATGTCGCCGGGTTGGCAGTCCAGCTCCTTGCAGATGGCGTTGAGCGTTTTGAAGCGCACCCCGCTGACCTTGCCGTTCTTCAGCTTCGACAGATTGCCGTCGGCTATACCCACCTTCTCGGCCAGCTCTCCCAGGGAAACCTTGCGATCGGCCATCATCCGATCGAGGCGCAGCACGATAGCCATGCTGCCCTCCTAGATGATCTCGAAGTTCTCGTCTTGGACGAGATAGCCGTACTCGATGATCTGCCCGAGGCAGAACACGATGGCGGCCAGCATGAAGGCGAACATGACCGATTCGTCCACGAGAGCGCCGGACAGCGTTCCGGTTTGGATGCTGACGACTGCCCAGTACAGCCACTTCGGCACCGCGAGCGTCGCGAAAAGGAGCACGGCCACCGCTTTGATCTTGCGCGGCAGGTTTGCGAAGAACGGCGTCTCCTCGCGATTGATGCGCAGAAAGACGAGAGCGACGTACACGGCCAACGCGACGAGAAGCCCGTCCCCGAGCAATCCCATGCCGTGGCGCACGGAGTCGGGGTTCGACAGCGCTTCACCGGTCGTCAGCCAGTCGAAGATATTGATCGACGTCTGAATGCCGAACAGCAGCGCGATGGCGAGGATCGCGACGAATGCGGTCATGCTGGTCGACTTGATCTTGGCGCGCGTCTTGTCCATAGGGGTCTCCTCGCTATCGGATGGCTCCCAGTATACGCCGAAACATGACGCAAAATGATATGAATATGACGTTTTACGTCAAAACATGCAGCCGGTCGATCTACAGATCCACCCAGAACCTCGAGTTCTTGTACAGCTCCTCCACTTTGCTGCGCGCCCACGGGGTCTTGCGCAGGAACGTGAGCGAGCTCTTGAAGTTCGGGTTCTTCTTGAAGCAGTTGATCCTGATGCGCTTGGCCAGGCCGTCCCAGCCGTACTTGTTCACCAGCTGCTTGAGCATCGTCTCCAGCGTGATGCCGTGCAGCGGGTCGTTGGGATGCTGCCGATCTGCGGGGTTGTCGGGCATGGGCTCTCCGTGTTCCTCGAAACGTGTGCGCTCCATGATGACGCATGTGCGCGGCGTTTCCCGCCGGAAACGACCGCAATCAGCGAAACATCGTGCAAAATCAGGCGTATCTTCGCTCCAAAAACACGCCCCAGCGGACGAAGCGTGTTTTTGGAGCGAAGATACGCCTTTCTCTGTTTGCGTTTACCGACGGCGCCCCATCGCCAGCACCGCGCGCACGCCGAGGAGCGTGAACGCCGCCACGGCGACGGCGCCCGCCGCTCCACCGGCTATGAGCCCGCCGACGAGCCCTGCGCTCTTCCCGTGGGCATGCTCGGGGTCTTGGCATCGCCGGGCGTCCGGCGTCGCGGGTCGATGCGGCCCCTCCGGCCCATCCGGCGTTTCCGCCGCTGAGGGCGCGTCGCGCTCCTCCTCGTTTCCCATGAGGGTGTCCAGCCCCCGGCCGAGGGCTGCGGGACGGGCGCTTCCTTCTTTCGCGTTCATGGCTGCCTCCTTCTGCTTGGCTTGTCCTTCCGCTCGGCACCTTACGCTTCGGGCGCGTCGGCGCAGCGGGCGGGCGCGCGGCGTGGGCGAGGCGAGTCGCAGCTGTAACGTTCGGTTGGAAAGCGTTTGCTCGGATCGAGGCCGAAATTAAAGATCGGACGAGACGAAGCTGTCGATGAGGCGCAGGGCGGGATGGGCCACGATGCCGCCCGCCAGCGCGCCTCCCGCGCCCACGAGCCAATCGAAGAAGCTGAAGGGGTGGTCGGGAACCATGAGCGACACCGCTCCGTCGGCGATGCCCAGCATGCACGTGATCAGGACGGCCGCTGCGCAGGCGGTGAGCAGTCCCATATGCTGCCACAGCGCGTTCGCCAGCAGGAAGCCGAGCACCGCGAACTCGACGAAGTACGCCACTGCCGAAGGCGCGCTCACGGCGGGCCCGAAGTACACGACCGCCGCCCATGCCGCGGCCAGCGCCCAGCGCCCGACCACGATGAAGCGCCGCCGCTTCGACATGCGCGGCTTCGCATCTCCGATATCTTGCATCCGATCGTCCATGCCCCCACCATACCACGCCCCCCGATCCGACCCCCGACACGGGCACCGTACCGTTGCCTGCGACGTTTCCCCGGACGTCGCAGGCCTGTCCGAACGGATGTTTCACGTGAAACATCGACATCGAAAGATGCATCATCGCCCGCAAAAACACGCAAAACGGCCTTCTAGCGTGTTTTCGGGCGATGATGCGACGCTGCGACCCTTCTGCAACGTGCCGCGCCGCCTCTCTCGGGGCGGCACGGGCGATTCGCTCGGATGACGCAAGCGGCTTACTTCTTCACGTTCATCGCCCTCATGGCGTTCAGGATGGCGATCACGGCAACGCCTACGTCGGCGAACACGGCCAGCCACATGTTGGCGATGCCCACGGCCGCCAGGACCAGCACGAGGAACTTGATGCCGAGGGCGAACGCGATGTTCTGCCACACGATGCCCATGGTCTTGCGGGCGATGCCGATAGCGCGGGCGATGTTGGACGGCTTGTCGTCCATGAGCACCACGTCGGCCGCCTCGATGGCCGCGTCCGAGCCCATCGCGCCCATGGCGATGCCGATGTCGGCGCGCGTCAGCACGGGCGCGTCGTTGATGCCGTCGCCCACGAACGCGAGCTTGCCCTTGCCGGAGCCGTGCGCATGCGTCTCCTCCAGCAGCTTCTCCACTTCGGCGACCTTGTCCTGCGGCAGCAGCTGCGCGCGGAACTCGTCGATGCCCAGCTCCTTCGCCACGGCGGCCGCCACGTCGGCGCGGTCGCCCGTCAGCATGACGGTCTTCTTCACGCCCGCGGCCCGCAGCGCGGCGACGGCCTCGGCTGCGTCGGGCTTGACGACGTCGGCGATGACGATGTGCCCGATGTACTCGCCGTCAAGCGACACGTGCAGGATGGTGCCGGTCAGCTCGCACTCGTGGCAGCCCACGCCGCATTCGCTCATCAGCTTGTCGTTGCCCACCAGCACTACGTGCTCGTCGATCTTCGCGCGCACGCCGTGGCCGCTCTGCTCCTGCACGTCGTCGATGCGCTGCTGGTCGATGGGCCCCGAGTACGCCTGCTTCACCGACAGCGCGATGGGGTGGTTGGAATACGCTTCGGCGTGCGCGGCAATGGACAGCAGGCGGTCGGGGTCGATTCCCGCCTGCGGGTGGATGGCCACCACGTTGAACGAGCCGTCGGTGAGCGTGCCGGTCTTGTCGAACACGACGGTCTCGGTGCCGGCGAGCGTTTCCAGGTAGTTGCTGCCCTTCACGAGGATGCCCAGGCGCGAGGCGCCGCCGATGCCGCCGAAGAACGACAGCGGCACGCTGATGACGAGCGCGCACGGGCACGACACCACGAGGAAGATGAGCCCGCGCTGCACCCAGTCCGACCAGCCGCCGCCCAGCAGCAACGGCGGTACGACGGCCAAGAGCACCGCGATGCCCACCACGGCCGGGGTGTAGTAGCGCGCGAAGCGGGTGATGAAGTTCTCGGTCTTGGCCTTCTTCTCGGCCGCGTTCTCCACGAGCTCGAGGATGCGGCTGACGGTGGACTCGCCGAAGGGCTTGGTCACGCGCACGGTGATGAGGCCGGTCATGTTGACGCAGCCCGAGATGATCTCGTCGCCCTCGCGCACTTCGCGCGGCACCGACTCGCCGGTGAGGGCAGCGGTGTCCAGCTGGGACGTGCCGGACAGCACCACGCCGTCGAGCGGCACGCGTTCGCCGGCTTTCACGACGATCTCGTCGCCCACGGCCACCTCGTAGGGGTCCACCTGCACGAGCTGCCCGTCGCGCTCCACGTTGGCGAAGTCGGGCGCGATGTCCATCATGTCGGCGATGGATTTGCGGCTCTTGCCCACGGCGTAGCTTTGGAACAGCTCGCCTACCTGGTAGAACAGCATGACGGCCGCGCCTTCGGCCATGTGCGGGTCGCTGTCGGGGAACAGCACCAGCGCGAACGCGCCGATGGTGGCCACGCTCATGAGGAAGTTCTCGTCGAACACCTGGCCGTGGCCGATGTTCTTCGCCGCGCGCAGCAGCACGTCGTAGCCGGCGATGAGATAGGGGACGAGGAACAGCGCGAACTCCGCCCATAGCGCCGCCGTCTCGCTGCCGAGCCACGTCGACAGCGGAAGCAGCTCCGCCACGACGTACACGACGACGAACAGCGCGATGGCGAGGAGGATGCGGTTCCTCGTGCGTTTCTGTTTCTTGTTCATGATCTCCAACCTTGCAGTTCGGGGTTCGTCATCCTGAGCGGAGCGCGTCAGCGCGGAGTCGAAGGATCCCGCGCGGCGGTAGCTGGAAGTCTGCCGGCTGACACTGCGCGGGATCCTTCGAACACGTTGCGCTCGCTCAGGATGACATCGGCTTTCGCTCGTTATGGATGAGGGGATAGGATACGCGAAGCCGAAGTTAGCGCAGGATGACGCAGTCCGGTTCGAACTTCTTGCAGGCGTGCTGAGCTTCGTCCAGCACCGCTTCGAAGCGGTCGTCGTCGGCTTCCAACACCAGCTTCTGCGTCATGAAGCTGATAGAGGCGCTTTTCACGCCTTCGATGTTCTTGATGGCGTTCTCCATCTTCGCGGCGCAGTTTGCGCAGTCGAGATCCTGGAGTTTGAATGCCTTTCGCATGGCGGTGTCCTTTCTGTTGCTGCGTTGCTGCGAGGCGGGGCGCGCGGTGCGGAGTCGAAGCATCCCGTGCCGCGGTCGATGCGGGGCTTATTCGCAGATATGGGTCATGCCCTGGGCGAGCATCGTGTACACGTGGTCGTCCGACAGCGAGTAGATGACGTTCTTGCCGTCGCGCTGGAACTTCACGAGACGGGCCTGCTTGAGCGTGCGCAGCTGGTGCGAGACGGCGCTTTGCGTGGCGGCGATAAGCTCGGCGAGGTCGGCGACGCACAGCTCCTGGCCCATGAGCGCGTACAGCATCTTGATGCGCGTCGTGTCGCCGAACACCTTGAACAGGTCGGCGAGGTCGTACAGCAGCTCCTCGTCGGGCATGCACTCGGGGCTCGGCACGCCCGCATGCTCGGCGCTGCCGCACGAGCAGCCGTTGTCGTGCGCGTTCTGAGCGTCTTCGCTTCCGGGTGCCGCTTCGGTAATCTTGTCTGGCTTCATTCCGTCAACCTCTCAACATATGATCAACTGTTCATAAGTATACGGACAACAAGGTTCGTGTCAAGGGGCCGAAGGGGAAATTCCCGCTTGTTGTATTTCCAACGCAGCGCGCTGTCGAGCCATGCTATGCTCCCGGACGATAGCGAAGAGGACGACTTGTTTCGGGAGGAATCTATGCTGCGGAAGATCATCGAGATCGACGAAACGGCCTGCAACGGCTGCGGCCTGTGCGTCGCGGCGTGCCATGAGGGCGCCATCGGCCTGGTGGAGGGCAAGGCGCGCCTGCTGCGCGACGACTATTGCGACGGGTTGGGCGACTGTCTGCCCGCGTGCCCGACCGGCGCCATCTCGTTCGTGGAGCGCGAGGCGGCAGCCTACGACGAGGCTGCGGTCAAGGCTCGAACGGCGCAGGAGAATTCGGTCGCACGCCTGTCGGGCGGCTGTCCCGGATCGCTCTCGCGCTTCTTCGCGTCCGAAGATCCTGAGGCGAAGCCCGCCCGGCCTTCCGCTTCCGCCCCCGTCGCCGAACCGGTTTGCGAAGAAACGCCCTCCCAGCTTTCGCAGTGGCCGGTGGAGATCAAGCTCGCGCCCGTGCAGGCGCCGTATTTCGCGGGCGCGCACGTGCTGATCGCCGCAGACTGTACGGCGTTCGCCTACGCCGACTTCCATCGCGGCTTCATGCGCGGGCGCATCACTCTTATCGGCTGCCCCAAGCTCGACGGCGTCGACTACAGCCAGAAGCTCGAAGCCCTGTTCGCCTCCAACGACATCGCGTCGGTCACCGTGGCGCGCATGGAGGTGCCGTGCTGCGGCGGCCTGGAACATGCGGCGCGCGCCGCGCTCGAGCGCAGCGGCAAGAACGTGCCGTTCGAGGTGGCGGTGATCTCGACGAAGGGCGCGCTGCTGGAGCGCCGCTAGCGAGCGAAGCCGCGATTCGCCGGGGGACGCGGTCGGCCGAAGATCTTCCGCCGACGCAGCCCTCCGTACAGATGTTTCACGTGAAATATCTGTTCGGACAAGCTCCTTCGCCTTCGGCTGTAATGGTTTGCGGGTTGTCTTTCGTTGCGCGAGAGCGGTCGTTTGTTCGTCGAGGCTTGACCGCTTCGGAAGCGCGCGTTCACACTGGTCGCAAGGCTTTGCGCTTTTGCCGCGGCCGGGACGCATACCCTCGAACCAAAGGATCAAACATGGAGACCATCGAAGAATTGTTCCGGAAGGTGTTGGACGACGAAGACCTGAGGGCTTCGTTCGGGCAGGCGCTGGAGGGCGACCGCTTGGAGGTTTTCCTTCGGGAAAACGGCTGCGAGGCTGCTCCTTCCGAGGTGCGGGAGGCCTTGGAGGGCATGTTCAGGGAAGAGCTGGGCGACGAGCTTCTGGATGAAGTGAACGGCGGAATGGCCAAATATCGTCTGTATCTCCACGAACCCTTTCTTAAAACTACAAGTGCCGCGTCGCAGAAGATCAAGATCATCAAGGGTTAGCGGCTTTTCTTCTGCATCTCGCGGACGAAGTCGGCCGTTCGGCCGACTTCGCGGATCCTTCGCCACCGACGGCTTCCGCCCGCAATTTCGTACAAGCGGCTCGGTGCGGTTCGTGGTATCGTCTCCTGCTTGGACGAAAGGTTTTGGATGGAGACGATCGAATCTTGGAGCGCGCGCCCCGACGTGCGCGGCGCGCGGCTGGCCGACCCCGACATGGGCGCCGAGAACCGGCGCATCGCGCCGTTCGGGCCGTGCCCGGGCGTGGAGTTCGTCACGCTCGAGGGCATCGTGCAGCCGTTCCCGCTCCATTTCCACGATTTCTGGACCATCGGCCAGATGGTGGGAGGGCGGCGGCGCATGACGTGCCGTGGCGAGGTGCACGATCTGGGGCCCGAGGACTTCGTGCTGTTCGGCTCCGGCGAGGTGCACGGCTGCAAGCCTTTGGACGACGCGCCGCTCATGTACCGCAGCGTGGTCGTGCCCGTCGGCCTGTTCGCGCAGGCGTTCGCCGAATCGCACGGTATCGGCGCCGCGTCCCTGCCCGACGGCGGCCCCGCTTGCCGCTTCAAGTCCGTGGTGGTGCGCGACGCGGCCCTTTCGGCGTGCATGGACCGGCTGTACGCGTTCGCCCGGACCGATTCCGCGCATGACCCGCTCGAGGAGGAAGAAGCGCTTTGGGCCCTCCTCGCGCAGACGGCGCGGTATTGCGAGAGCGAGGCGGCCGACGCCCCGGCGCCCGAGGCCCCCTCCGCGGCGAACGTGGCGCGGGCGCGGGCGTACCTCGAAGAACGGTTCGCCTCGTGCATCACTCTCGACGACCT
>ENA-OQDA01000470-OQDA01000470.1-human-gut-metagenome-genome-assembly--contig:-NODE-470-length-16638-cov-6.363515_pt1 | contig 16638 bp, 20 predicted proteins | sample MGYA00242771_ERZ504603 | MGnify/ENA primary metagenome ERZ504603 (study PRJEB26092, sample SAMD00036328) | human gut metagenome | host: Homo sapiens | study: EMG produced TPA metagenomics assembly of...
CGTCGGGGGACGCCGCCCCCTACAACAGGTTACGTGAATCCATCCAAAACGACCTTCAGCTCTGCCCAGATGTTCTCCTGCGAGGCACTGTAACAAAGGCTATCCGTATAGGGACGGCAATAGACTTGGTACAAAATGCCGTCCTGCGCAAAGTAGGCTCTGGACTGGATGTAGGGCCACGAGTTCGGGTTGCTTGTACAGTGGGGGATCAGCGCGGTGTTGCCGTTGGCCATGGGGTAGCTTTCACACTGCCACGTTCAACCCGGCACATTTTTTGCCAATACAAATCTGTTGCCATCTCCTTGGGCGCATCCCCAAGATAGGCAACTGCCATGATTTCTACATTGTAGCCATCCAAAAGCACACCCGTGCGTAGGTAGAGCTTGTCCGGTGTATCGCCGCGCCCGATGGGGATAAATCCGGCGGGATATTCCTGAAATTTCGGCGTATAGGGCATGCCATCGTCATATTCATCCGGGATGTCGATCATGCCGGACGGATACATGGCAATCGACGGGAAAGTGCTTGTATCTCCCTCATCCAGCAGCGTGTTCTGCGCCAGCGGCAGACCAGTCGCGGCGGTCATTTCCACCCAGCTGTCGTACCCGCGTGCAGCCCGGGCGTACCAATCGGCGTAGTCCGCGCCGGTGGGGTGCAGCTGGCCGTTTATGTTGACGTTCATCGGCAGCCAGCCATCGCCTGACATCTCCCCATTATGGTTTGCCACCATTCCCGCCAGCAAATCCTCATCCAGCGCAAAATACTGCCGCTCATACGTGATGGCGTACCCGGTGTTGGCCTCCGGCGCAAAGGACGGGCGCGGGTTTTCGCGCAGGTTCGTGAACTCTGCCGTGCCTGCCAGCACTCCGGCGGCAATCAGCAGCGGCGCGGCCAGGCAGATTGCCAGCTTCCAGCGCGGGTGCCGTGCGGGGGGCGCGTCGGGCAGGTGCTCAGCCACGGCGGGCCATAGGTCAACGCCTGCCGGGTGCAGGCCGTCGGTCAGCTTTTCGTGCAAATACGCTTCTTCGCGGTCATACTCCATAGTGCTCCCCCTCCTTCAATCGCTGCGCCAACTGCTTTTTGGCGCGGTGGTAGCGTGTGCGCAGATAGGCGGCGGGCCGTCCGTGAATGCACGCCAGTGCGGCGTAATCCAGCCCGTCCAGCACACGCTCTAAGATCAGGGCCCGATCCAGCGGGGCCAGCGTGTTCAGCGCCGCGCGCAGCTCTTCGCTGATGCCGGGGTCCTGCTCCAACGGCTCCGGGGTGGGGTAGGCCGCCGCGCGTTTGATTGCCCGCAGCATGTCCAGCGAGGTGCGGTAGGCGATGCGGTAGAGCCACGCGCGCTCGTTGTCGGTGCCGTCATGGCGCAGCGTGTGGCGCTGCTGCCACGCCTTGATGAAGGTTTTCTGCACAGCATCCTGTGCGTCGGCCTCGCACCCCAGCAGGCCGGTGCAGTACCGCAGCAGTGCAGCGGTATGGGCATGTACGAGCTTTTCTAAATCCTGTTCGTTTTGCATCGGCTCGCCTCCTTTCACCCTTATAACGCCGACGGGAGCGGGAATGTGTCACAAATCAAGCATTTTCTTGGCCCCTCTGCGAGGGGGGCAAAAAAAAGGAAGCCCGCCGGGCTGCTTTTTTCATTCATCAATGATGCTAAGACAGGGTATTTTTTTATTTTTCTTATACACCGCATTTGCTGCCAGCGGCAGAACCAGGCCCGCGGCGGTGTAGGCAAGCCACCAGGCCCCGCCCGTAAAGTAAATCGGGAATGCGGCCAGAAGATACGGTTCTCCGCCTGTGGCCAGCAGGCCAAGCCAGGTCACGAGCTTGAAGCTCAAAAAGTGTAAAATCACAATCGGCATCGTCGCACGGCCCAAATAGGCCAGCGCCGCCCGGACACAGGGCAGGGGAGCGGTCAGGCACGCGGCCTCCCGCACCAGCACCCAGCCCGCCAGGCTGGCAGCCAGCAGGAAAATCGGGCTGCTGTATCCATTGCCCGCCAGACCCACAGAGCCGAGTCGCCCCAGAATCAGCAGCACCGCAAAGGCCGCTGCGGCAAAAATACCGCGCTGGTACGCCGGTATGCTTTCCCGCGTCGTGCGCCGCAGGACCGTGCCCAGGTAGAACAGGCAGTAGCAGCTGGCCGCAATGCCCAGCCCCCACACATTCCATCCGGCCAGCCCGCAGCGCCAGCCCACCCACAGCAGCACGCCGGAAAAAAGTCCCTGCGGCAGCAGCGTATCGGCACCATGCAGCAGCCTTTGCAGAATAAATTCCACCAAAGCGTACAGAATAGATACTTGAAACAGTGCTTGGATGAACCACATCGCGCCGCCCAGCTGGGTGCCGCCGTCAAACACGCACCAGTGCACGGTGCGGCCAATCACATCCTTCACTGTCACGGGCGTTGTGACGGCATTGCCGGGAAGCTGCAAAATGCGCTCATCGCTCGTCAAAATATTCAGCTTTAAAAGCAGGTTGCTCAGCACGGTAAAGGCGGTGTTTGCCAGCACAAAGGGCAGCCAGAGCGTGACGGTTTTGCTCTTGATAAAGTGCACCGGCCCGCCGCGCAGGCTGAAAAGCCAGCCGCTCAGCATAAAAAACAGGGCCATGTGGAACAGGTAGATGAAGTCCGTCCCGGGAAAGCCCGAATGCCCCAGCACCATAAGCACAATGCCGATGCCGCGCATACTATCTATTACAGGGTCACGCTGTTTTGCCATAAATCAGAACCTCACTGCGCGTTTTTGGCGCGGCATTTCGGGCAGATGTAGCGGATCGTCAGCGTGTAGCCGCGTACCTCGGTACCGATGGCGGACTCAATGTCGCGGATCAGCCCCACCACCGGCATGTCGGCCAGGTCGCCGCAGCTGTCACACAGCAGGTGGCCGTGGGGGGTCGGGTTGGCGTCGTAGCGGTCCGGGCCGTCGGGCATTTCCAGGTGACCGATCTCACCGTCCAGCTCCATCAATTTCAGGTTGCGGTACACAGTGCCGCGCGCAATGTGCGGCATGGCCTGCCGCGCATGGCTGAAAATTTCGTCAGCGGTCAGATGCTCCGGGCATTTTTCACGCATGATCCCCGAAATCAGGGCGCGTTGGCGGGTCACGGGCAGACCTCCTTTTCTGATTTAAGAATATATCTTATTCAGATAGTACACTAAAATGTATGCTTTGTCAACCGTCTGTGCAAAATCGCCAAGATTCCATTCCGAATTTTTACTTGACCGGGGCTGTTTGTATGCTATAATAAAGTCAATATAAGACTTATTCCTATTTCAATGGAGGTATTCATTATGGAACTCAGAGGCAGCAAGACCGAGAAAAACCTGTGGGAGGCTTTCGCAGGTGAGAGCCAGGCCCGGAACAAATACACCTATTTCGCGTCCAAGGCCAAGAAGGAGGGCTATGAGCAGATCAGCGCCATCTTCACCGAGACCGCCAACAACGAGAAGGAGCACGCCAAGATCTGGTTCAAGCTGTTGATGGAAAACGGCGAGATCCCCGACACGCTGACCTGCCTGAAGATGCCGCCGCGGGCGAGAACGAGGAGCACACCTCGATGTACCCGCGCATGGCCGCCGAGGCGAAGGCGGAGGGCTTTACCCAGATTGCCGCGCTGTTCACGATGGTCGCCGCGATTGAGAAGGACCACGAGGCGCGCTACAAAGCGCTGGCCGCCAACATTGAGGCGGGCAAGGTCTACGCCCGCGAGACCGAGCAGGTTTGGCAGTGCCGCAACTGCGGGTTCGTCTATATCGGTCAGCACGCGCCGGTCAAGTGCCCGGTGTGCGCACATCCGCAGAGCTATTTTGAGCTGAAGAGCAGCAACTACTAAGTTTAGAGAGGAGATAACATCCGTTCCTGCACATTGAGCGGTAACAGATGCACGCGCATAATGCGAAAAGTCCGTTAAGAGTTTTAACGCAGCGCAATCTCCTCACTCCTCACTCCTCACTCCTCACTTTTTTTGCTTAACCCCTTGACAGTTCGTGTTTGACATGCTATATTGTTAGCGTTAGTTAAGGCTAACCGCAGCAAGTATCCGACCTTCGGAACAACCATAGCCCGCCCGGTGCGGTTCTCTCCCCGTGCTGGGCGGTTTTATGGGGCTGATGGTTAGCATTTACTAACTATTGTAGAGGTAAGGAGTCATCTCATGCAGCAATCGCGTGTCATCCCCCGCCCGCGCAGCTTTGCCTGCGACCTGGCCACCCTATGTGCCCCCACACTGGCGGGGCTCAAGCCTGCCAGTCTGTTCCGCTACCAGCCCGCGCCCGGGCAGGATGCCGCCGCCATGGCCGCCGCTTGGCACGCCGAGCTGTCGCCCCGCGGGGTCACGGTGCGGGTGCTTAGACAGTGCCCGCGCACCGGGGCTGTGCTGGTCTATGTATACCGCCCGGCCCGTGTGGCCAGGCTGTTGGCAGCGCCGCACATGCTGGACTTTCTGGCGGGGGAGGGCTACACCCCCGGCACCGCAGACGAGCTGCTGGACCAACTGGCCGAAAGGCTCTGCTGTGAGGGAGATTTCCCGCATGAGATCGGCGTTTTTCTGGGCTACCCGCTGGCGGATGTCATCGGGTTCATCCAAAACCGCGGCAAAAACTTTACCGCGTGCGGCTATTGGAAGGTCTACACCGATCCCACCGCCGCGCAGGCAGAGTTTGACCGCTATAAGAAGTGCGAGCGCATCTACGCCCGCTGCTATTACAACGGCACCCCGATCAGGCGGCTGACAGTGGCCGCCTGACGATGCACCATAAAAATTATAAAAGGAGTAGTTATTTATGAGCAAGATCGCAGTTATCTATTGGAGCGGCACCGGCAACACCGAGGCCATGGCCGATTTGGTCGCCAACGCAGCTACCGCCGCCGGCGCTTCTGTTGACAAGTTCACCGCCTCCGAGTTCAACGTTTCCTCCGCCGGTGACTACACCGGCTTTGCGCTGGGCTGCCCCGCCATGGGCGCCGAGCAGCTGGAGGAGAGCGAGTTCGAGCCGATGTACCAGGATCTGCGCGGCTCTCTGAGCGGCAAACCCGTTGGCCTGTTCGGCTCCTACGGCTGGGGTGACGGCGAGTGGATCCGCACCTGGGCCGAGGACGCCGAGGCCGCCGGTGCCCGTCTGGTCGTTGAGCCTGTCATGGCCAACGGCTCCCCCGACGGCGACGCCGAGACTGCCTGTGCAGCCCTTGGCACCGCTCTGGCCAATGCCTGATTTCTCCATATCCATCCATACCGGGAGGGGCAGCGATGCCCCTCCTTCTTTGTTTGCGCGACAGGAGCCGGGTATGTGCAGTCCCTGCCGGGCAGTATCAAAAAAGATACCTCTTGACAAAAAGCAAAGCAGAAGTTAGTATATTCTAAGTCAAATTAGAAACGCTAACCGGGAGGTTTTTTATGGAAAACGTCATTATTGTTCTGATTCTGGTGGCTGCCGTCGGCTACGGCATCTACAGCTTTATCCACCATCTGCGCCACGGCGGCGGCTGCTGCGGTGAGCATGACGCCCCCGCTAAAAAGGTCAGGGCGGCGGACACCAACAAGAGCCACTATCCGCACCGCCTCGTCATGGGCGTGGACGGCATGACCTGCCAGAACTGCCAGCGCCATGTGGAAAACGCATTGAACACCCTGCCCGACACGCTGGCCGAGGTGAACCTGAGCGCACGGAACGTGATGGTCTGGACGAAGGCCGACGCCGACGAGGAGGTCATCCGCAAGGCCATCCGCGACGCAGGCTACCTGCCGCTGCGCACGCAGGAAAAGGTGTGATTTTTCGGGCACGCCCAGCCTCTACCGCACTATGTAAAAAAGGAACAACCGCTTATGATGATCAACAAACGCCTGATTTCGATGATGGGCGACTCCAAACGGTACATTGCGTGGAATGTTGTGCTGCAATTCCTTGCGCTGCTGGCCAACATCGTGATGATCTTCGCCGTGTCCCGCTTACTGGCAGGGCTGCTGGACGGCACGCCGGACCTGCCCACCGCACTTCTGTACATTCTCGGTGCGCTGATCGTGCGCTTTTTCTGCACGCGCAGCGCGGCGTCGGCCAGCTACAACGCCAGCTGCACCGTCAAAAAAACGCTGCGCGCCGCCATTTATGAAAAGCTGCTCCGCCTGGGCGGCAGCTACACCCAGGCCGTGCCCACCGCGGAGGTTTTGCAGCTGGCAGGCGAGGGCGTCGAGCAGCTCGAGACCTACTTCGGCGCGTATCTGCCGCAGTTTTTCTACGCCATGATCGCACCGGTCACACTGTTTATTGCGCTGGCCCCGGTCAGTCTGCACGCGGCGGTCATCCTGATGATCTGCGTGCCGCTCATCCCGGTTTCCATCGTGGCTGTGCAGAAATTTGCTAAAAAGCTGCTGGGCAAGTACTGGGGCCGGTACGCTGCGCTGGGTGACAGCTTTTTGGAGAACCTGCAAGGGCTGACCACGCTCAAGATTTATCAGGCCGACGGGGCCCGCCACGCGGCCATGAACCGTGAGGCCGAGCACTTCCGCAAGGTGACGATGAAGGTGCTGACGATGCAGCTCAACTCGATCATCGTCATGGACGTCATCGCCTACGGCGGCGCGGCGCTGGGCATCATCGTGGCCGCGCATGAGTTCAATGCAAACCGCGTAACATTGCCGGGCGCGCTCTGCATCATTCTGCTGTCGGCGGATTTCTTCCTGCCGATGCGCGCGCTGGGGTCGTACTTCCACGTTGCCATGAACGGCATGGCCGCCAGCGACAAAATTTTCAAGCTGTTGGACCTGCCCGAGGGCAGCGCCAGGACCGCCCAGCTCGGCGCGGACTGCGCGATTGCCTGCCGTGACCTGCACTTTGGCTACACGGCTGAAAAAGAAACGCTGCATGGCTTAAATCTCGACTTCCCGCAGGGCAGCTTCACCGCGCTGGTGGGCGAGAGCGGCTGCGGCAAGTCCACGATTGCCGCCGTGCTGACCGGGCGCGTGTCCGGCCACACGGGGCATGTGACCATCGGCGGGCAGGAGCTTTCCGCCGTCAGCGAGGCCAGCCTGCTCAAAAATGTAACGCTCGTCAGCCTGGGCAGCCACCTCTTTAAAGGTACGGTGGCCGACAACCTGCGGATGGCCTCGCCCGGCGCAGACGACGGTGCGCTGTGGGGCGCGCTGGAGCAGGTGAACCTAGCGGACTTCCTGCGCTCGATGGACGGACTGGACACCCCGCTGACCGAGGGCGGCGGCAACCTGTCCGGCGGCCAGCGGCAGCGGCTGGCATTGGCCCGCGCACTGCTGCATGACAGTCCCGTCTACATTTTTGACGAGGCAACGTCCAACATCGACGTAGAGAGCGAGAACGACATCATGGCGGGCATCCACCGGCTGGCCGGGCGCAAGACGGTCATCCTGATTTCCCACCGCCTTGCCAACGTGACAAAGGCGGACAATATTTACGTGCTGGATCACGGCCATCCGGCGGGGCAGGGCACGCACGAGGCACTGCTGGCGCAGGGCGGGCTGTACGCCGACCTGTGGAACCGCCAGCAGGCACTGGAAAACTACGGGAAGGAGGCACAGTGATGGAAAACAAACGTACTCGCGGCAATTTAAACGTCATGTACCGTCTTGTAGGGCTGGTACGCCCTCTCGCCCCGGTCATGGTCTGCGCCGTTCTGCTGGGCGTAGCGGGCTTTCTCTGCGCCATCTTCATCCCGGTTCTGGGTGTGTATGCGCTGCTGGACAGCCTGCACTTTTCTGTGCCCGTTATGCTCAAAACCGCCTGTATTTTGCTGCCGATTCTGGCCGTAGCCCGCGGCGTGCTCCACTACGCGGAGCAGGGCTGCAACCATTTTATTGCGTTCAAGCTGCTGGCGTTCATCCGGGACAAGGTCTTTGGCGTGCTGCGCCAGCTGGCCCCCGCCAAGCTGGAGGGCCGCGACAAGGGCGACCTGATTGCCGTGCTGACTGCGGACATTGAGCTGCTGGAGGTTTTTTACGCGCACACGATCTCGCCCATCTGCATTGCCGTCATCGTAAGCGTCGTTATGGCGTGCTTTATGGGCAGCTATGCACCCGCGCTGGGGCTGTACGCGGCGCTGGCCTATGCGGTCATCGGCATCGGCGTGCCCGTGGCAGCCGCCAGAGGTGCGCGCAAATCGGGCGAGAGCTTCCGCACGGAGTTCGGCGCGCTGAACGGCTTTGTGCTGGACAGCCTGCGTGGCGTGCGGGAGAGCCTGCAATACAACGACGGCGCACATCGGCTGGCGCAAATCAACCAGCGCACCGACGCGCTGGCCGGGCAGGAGCGCCGCCTGAAGGAGGCCGGCGGCACGGCACAGGCCGTGACCGGGGCCATCATCCTGCTGTTGGACGCCGGTATGCTGGCGCTGGCGGGCAGCCTGTTCATGGCGGGTGCCATCGGGTTTGACGGTGCGCTCGTCAGCGTTGTAGCACTCATGAGCAGCTTCGGCCCGGTCATCGCGCTGGCGAATCTCGGCACCGGGCTGCAAAGCACCTTCGCCGCGGGCAACCGCGTTCTGGATATTCTCGATGAGCAGCCCGCTGTGCGCGAGGTCACCGACGGCAGGGACATTGTGTTCTGCGGTGCCGACGCCCGCCGCGTGACCTTCGGCTACCGCGACAGCGAGATTTTGAAGGAGGTCAGCCTGCACATCCCGGAGCACGGCATCGTGGGCATCACGGGCCGCAGCGGCAGCGGCAAATCCACGCTGCTCAAGCTGCTCATGCGGTTCTGGGACACGGATTTAGGCCGGGTCGAGATCTCCGGCGAGAACATCAAGGGCATCAACACGGCGTCGCTGCGCGCAGCGGAGAGCTTCGTCGAGCAGGACACCGTGCTGTTCCATGACAGTATTGAAGAGAATGTCAAAATTGCCAACCGGAACGCGACCCATGAGCAGGTCATGGCAGCCTGCAGGAAGGCGTCCATCCACGACTTTATCATGACGCTGCCGCAGGGCTACGACACGTCCGTCGGTGAGCTGGGCGATACCCTCTCGGGCGGCGAGCGGCAGCGGCTCGGTGTGGCGCGGGCATTTCTGCACGATGCACCGTTCATTCTGCTGGACGAACCGACGAGCAACCTCGACAGCCTGAACGAGGCCGTCATCTTGCGCAGTCTGGCCGAGGAGCGGGCCAGCAAGACCGTGGTGCTTGTATCCCACCGCGCCTCGACGATGCGAATTGCTGACACGACGTACTCTGTGGAAAACGGGAGGATGAGCTGATGGCTGTTACGAACACTGTAGGGGGCGGCGTCCCCGACGCCCCGGAGAAGAAGCGCCAACAGGAAAAGGCCACTGTCGGCCTGATGATTGAGCTATACTGCCGCGGCCATCACGGCACGCCCAAGGGCCGGCTCTGCCCCGACTGCGCGGTCCTGCGGGACTACGCCGACGCGCGGGTGGACCACTGCCCGCATATAGCGACCAAAACGTTCTGCAGCGTCTGCCAAACGCACTGCTACAAGCCCGAGATGCGGGAGCGCATCCGCCAGGTCATGCGCTGGAGCGGTCCGCGGATGCTGTTCCACCATCCCGTTTTGGCGGTGCGGCATCTGGCAGAGACGCGGAAGCAGAAAAAGGGGCAATAAGATATTGAATATGCCGGAAGAGGAGAGAGGTCCCTCCGGCTTTTTTGCAGTCGGTAGGGGCCGGGCACGCCCAGCCCCTACCGGGTGGTTTCCGTAAGCGCGCATCACTGCCAGGCTTCTGCCGTGATGCTTTCACAATTTGTTCAAAGCTGCACAATTTAAGTTAGCAATAACTATCTACTTTTCACAAACCTGTTTGGTTAGCCTAACTTCCGTATTGACATCGGGAGTTAGTGGTGGTAAACTACCATTGTAAGCGGTTAGAGCGTTCTAACCGCATGCTTTTGCTCCAAGCGTTAGCATAGGCTAATATATTGCAGAATCGCAAAAGGGGAGTGTGTGGAATGCCTTTAACGATGACTAAAGCAGGCGATACCGTTACCATCCGAAAGATCACCGGCAAGGATGAGGTCCGCCAGCATCTGGCCGAGCTTGGCTTTGTCGTGGGGGAGACCGTTACCGTGGTCAATGAGATCAGCGGCAACCTCATCCTTCAGGTCAAGGAAGCGCGCATCGCGCTGGATAAGACCCTGGCCATGCGCATTATCGTTGCGTAAAAAATTTGGAATCACAGCCCCTCGGCTGTTTGATTGATTGTACCAAGAGGAGGAACGAAGTATGAAGACTCTGAAAGATGCACAGGTCGGCGAGACCGTCACCGTTGCCAAGCTGCACGGCGAGGGTCCTGTCAAGCGCCGCATCATGGACATGGGCCTGACCAAGGGCACCAAGGTTTACGTCCGCAAGGTCGCACCTCTGGGCGACCCGATGGAGCTGACCGTCCGCAACTACGAGCTCAGCGTCCGCAAGGCTGACGCCGAAATGATCGAAGTTGAGTGAGTTCTGAAAAAGTAAAGAAAGGGGTTTAACCAAATGGCAATTAAAATTGCTCTGGCAGGCAACCCGAACTGCGGTAAAACCACCCTGTTCAACAGCCTGACCGGTTCTAACCAGTATGTCGGCAACTGGCCCGGCGTTACCGTTGAGAAGAAGGAAGGCAAGCTCAAGGGCCACGACGACGTCGTGATCCAGGACCTGCCCGGTATCTACTCTCTGTCTCCCTACACGCTGGAGGAGGTCGTTGCCCGCGGCTACCTCGTCAATGAGAAGCCCGACGCCATCCTGAACATCATCGACGGCACCAACATCGAGCGTAACCTCTACCTGACCACCCAGCTGATCGAGCTCGGCATCCCCGTGGTCATGGCTGTCAACATGATCGACCTCGTCCGCAAGAACGGCGACAAGATCGACCTGAAGAAGCTGTCCAACGAGCTGGGCTGCGAGGCCGTCGAGATCTCTGCCCTGAAGAACGAGGGCAGCGAGAAGGCTGCCGAGCTGGCCGTCGCCGCTGCCAAGAAGGGCAAGGCAGGCGAGCTGCCCCACGTCTTCACCGGCAGCGTTGAGCATGCCATCGCCCACATTGAGGAGTCCATTCAGGGCAAGGTCGATGACCGCTTCCTGCGCTGGTACGCTGTCAAGCTGTTTGAGCGCGACGACAAGGTCCAGGCTGAGCTGAACCTGAACAAAGAGCTGCTAGACCACATCGACGCCCACATCACCGACTGCGAGAAGGAAATGGACGATGACGCCGAGAGCATCATCACCAACCAGCGCTACGCTTACATCAACGGCGTTGTTGACAAGGCCGTCAAGAAGAAGCCCCGCACCGAGAACCTGACTGTCTCCGATAAGATTGACCAGTTCGTCACGAACCGTATCCTGGCTCTGCCGATCTTCGCGCTCATCATGTGGCTGATGTACGCCATCGCGATGGGCACCTCCGTTGCGGACGGCGGCATCGGCATCGGCACCTTTGCCACCGACTGGACGAACGATGTTCTGTTCGGTGAGATCGTCCCGAACGCCCTCGGCGGCCTGCTGGAGAGCATCGGCGTTGCTGGCTGGCTGTACGGCCTGATCATGGACGGCATCGTCGCCGGTGTCGGCGCGGTCCTGGGCTTCGTTCCCCAGATGCTTGTTCTGTTCTTCCTGCTGTCCATCCTGGAGGACGTCGGCTACATGGCCCGTGTCGCCTTCATCATGGACCGTATCTTCCGCCGCTTCGGCCTGTCCGGCAAGAGCTTCATTCCCATGCTGGTCGGCACCGGCTGCGGTGTTCCCGGCGTTATGGCTTCCCGCACCATCGAGAACGAGCGTGACCGCCGTATGACGATCATGACCACCTGCTTCATTCCCTGCGGCGCTAAGATGCCCATCATCGGCCTGTTTGCAGGTGCTCTGTTCGGCGGCAGCAGCTGGGTCGCCACCTCCGCTTACTTCATCGGCTTCGCGGCCATCATCATCTCCGGCATCATCCTGAAGAAGACGAAGCTGTTCGCCGGTGATCCTGCTCCGTTCGTTATGGAGCTGCCCGCTTACCACGTGCCCGCCTGGGGCAACGTCCTGCGTGCCACTTGGGAGCGCGGCTGGTCCTTCATCAAGCGTGCCGGCACCGTCATTCTGGCTTCCACCATCATCCTGTGGTTCCTGCAGGGCTTCGGCTTCGAGAACGGCGCGTTCACCATGGTCGAGGATCAGGACAACTCCATCCTGGCTATCGTGGCCAGCGCAATCTCCTGGATCTTCATCCCGCAGGGCTTCGGCGACTGGCGTGCAACCGTCGCGTCTATCTCCGGCCTGATCGCCAAGGAGAACGTCGTCGGCACCTTCGGTGTTCTGTACCACTTCGGCGGCGAACTCTCCGACAATGGCGACGAGATCTGGCCTGAGGTTGCTGCCAACTTCACCGCCCTCTCCGCTTACAGCTTCATGATCTTCAACCTGCTGTGCGCTCCCTGCTTTGCCGCTATGGGCGCCATCAAGCGCGAGATGAACAACGGCAAGTGGACTGCTATCGCCATCGGCTATATGTGCCTGCTGGCCTACTGCGCTTCTCTGGTCGTTTACCAGATCGGCGGCCTGATCACCGGTGAGGTCGGCTTCAACATCTTCACCATTGTGGCAATCGCCATCATCGCCTTCACGATCTACCTGCTGTTCCGCCCCAACAAGTACGAGGGTGTCAACGAGATTCAGTTCGATTCCAAGAAGGCTGTTGCTTCCAAGTAATCTTGAATGTATAATAATACCGTATTCTTCCGGAAAGGAGCGGACTTTTTATGATGGAATTTTTAGCGGCCAACTTCAATCTCCCCACGATCATCGTTTCGATCATCGTGTTCGGCGGTACGGGCTGGCTGATGTATCATGAACACAAGACCGGTGGCCTCGGCTGCTGTGACGGCTCCTGCGGGGGCGGCGGCTGCGGCAGTCACGGCGGCTGCACAGGTAATTGCAAGACCTGCGGCGGTGCCTGCCACAGTAAGTAAAGCATAAGTGCCTGAAGGGGGCGCGGGTCCGTTCGTGGCCCGCGCCCCCTTTTAGTTTGGTATAAGGAGAGATGTACCTTGACCCTGACCGATTCCAACCTGCGTTATCTGCTGGCCATCCACCATCTGGCGCAGCAAAGCACCGAGGTCTCGCCGCTGGCACTGGCGCAGGCCATGGGCGTGACCAAGCCCAGCGTCACCAGCATCCTGACCAGCCTGATGAAGCAGGGGGTCATTGTGCGGCGGCGGTACGGCAAAATTTACATCACGGACCGCGGCGTGCTCTACGCGCGCTATTACGACGAGCTGGTTGAGAAGATTTTGCAGCACTTCCCGCTGGCGGGCGAAGGCTTCACCCCCCGAGGAATGCTACAGCGCCGCGGTGGCCATGGCCGTGTCGCTGCCCGCAAGGGAGATCGACGAGAAGTGCGAGAGCCTGTACGGAGAGGATTGTAGGGAGGGGTCTTGACCCCTCCGCGGGGCGTCGAGGACGCCGCCCCCTACAGTAGAGGAGAGATTTATCCCTCACGGGAGGGTCAAGACCCTCCCCTACAAATCACCCATAAAAATTCCCTTTGCAAATTCTATTGCACACCGCCGCGAATTGTGGTAAAGTAAATTTATATAGGTATAAACGAGGGGGAACCATAATGCAGCTGAATCCGCATTACGCCGAGCTGAACGAGAGCTATCTGTTCAGCACCATTGCCCACAAGGTAGCCGACTACCAGAAGGCCCATCCCGAGGCAGACGTCATCCGTCTGGGCATCGGCGACGTCACCCTGCCGCTGGCGGCATCCGTGACGGAGGCCATGCACAAGGCCGTTGAGGAGCAGGGCCACAAGGGTACGTTCCACGGCTATATTCCCAGCGAGCAGGGCTATGAGTTCCTGCGCGACGCTATCCGCAGGTATTACGCGGGCCACGGTGTCGAGCTGGATATGTCCGAAATTTTCATCTCCGACGGTGCCAAGAGCGACCTGGGCAACCTGCTGGACCTGTTCAGTCAGGACAACACGATCCTTGTTCCCGACCCGGTCTACCCGGTCTACGTCGATGACAACGTGATGGCGGGCCGCAAGATTCTATACCTGCCCGCCACGGCGGAGAACGGCTTCCTGCCGATGCCGGACGAGGCCCCCCACGCGGACATCGTCTACATCTGCAGCCCCAACAACCCCACCGGCGCGACCTACTCCGTCGAGCAGCTCAAGGCCTGGGTCGCCTGGGCGAAGGCCAATGACGCGGTCATCCTGTTTGACGCCGCCTACGAGTGCTTCGTCTCCGAGCCGGGTCTCGCCCGCAGCATCTTTGAGGTCGAGGGCGCGAAGGAGGTTGCCATCGAGGTGTGCAGCTTCTCCAAGATCGCAGGCTTCACCGGCACGCGCTGCGGCTACACCGTCGTGCCGCAGGCGCTGGCTGGCGGCAAGCTGAACAAGATGTGGCTGCGCCGCCAGACTACGAAGTTCAACGGCGTTGCCTATGTTGTGCAGCGCGGTGCCGAGGCCGTCTTTACCGACGAGGGCATGAAGGAGATCCAGCAGAACCTCGACTACTACCGCGCCAACGCAGCTGTCATTGCGGCAGCGCTGGACGAGGCCGGTGTCTGGTACTGCGGCGGCAAGAACAGCCCCTACATCTGGCTGCGCTGCCCCAACGAGATGGGCAGCTGGGAGTTTTTTGACTGGCTGCTCGAGCACGCCCACGTTGTGGGCACCCCCGGCGAGGGCTTCGGCCCCTGCGGCAAGGGGTATTTCCGTCTGACGGCGTTCGGCGATGCCGAGCGCACCAAGGAGGCCGCCGCACGCATCAAAGCGGCGCTGGCCACACTGTAATATTGCGGGAGGGTTTACACCATGAAACCAAATGAAGAAATCATGGAATTTCTGAAAGAGAATCCCACCTTCTACCTTGCCACCGTCGATGGCTATCTGCCCCGCGTGCGTCCCATCGGTTTTGCCATGTGGTACAACGGCCACCTGTGCATTGCCCTGGGCAAGCACAAGGCCGCCTACAAGCAGCTTTTGGACAACACGAACCTCGAGATCTGCGCCGCCAATGACCGCGGCGAGTGGCTGCGCGTGCAGGGCACGGCGAACTTTGACAACAGCCCCGAGGCCCAGGCCGCTGCGTTCCAGGTCATGCCCCAGCTGGCCGACATGTATAATGAGGAGACGGGCAACAAGCTCGGCATCGTCTACCTCGACCATCTGTCCGCCAAGCTCTTCTCGATGTCCGGTGCTGTGAAGGACATTATGAACTACTGATACTTACGTAAAGCCAATGCCCCGGTGTGCGTTTCTGCGTACCGGGGCATTTTTGCGTTGCCGAGAGCGGGCACGGGCGGATATGGAATCCGCCCCTACAGCCCCTTAAAAATCGGCTTGTAGGGAGGGGGCTTGTCCACTCCGCGGGGCGTCGAGAACGCCGCCCCTGCAAACCGGCAAACAAAAATCCCGGTACGCTCATACGTGCGTACCGGGAAACTAATTTAGCGCTTACTGCTCCTGCGCGGCAAACAGCTGCGGGGCTGCCTTGTAGATCAGCACCGCGGCCACCGTGGTCAGGATGGTCTCGGGCAGCATGTAGCTGCCGTTGTAAGTCAGGCTGTAGGTCCAGGCGGGCAGACCGTCGCTCAGGTTGCCCCAGATCAGCACGCCGGACAGGAAGCTGCACAGGAAGCGGATGCCGCACACCGCTGCCGTGCCGACGGCCACGCCGACCAGACGGTTCTTGAACGGCTTGGCAATCGCACCGGCCAGGCCCAGCAGGGTGAAGGCCAGCACATAGTCCAGCAGGATCATACCCACCAGCGGCAGCAGCCCGGGAGCCGGGGGCGCGTAGAAGCCCAGCAGCATCTGCAGCAGGCTGTTGACAAAGCCCGTGAACAGTCCCCATTTTGTGCCGTGGCGGTAGGAGACCAGGATGAACGGCAGCATGCTCAGCAGGGTGATGGAGCCGCCGTTGGGCATCTCAAAAATTTTGATGTTCGCCAGCACGGTGCCCAGGGCGATCATCAGGGCGCACTCCACAAGAGTGCGGGTCTTGGAATAGGTTTTGGACATGGTATCCACTCCTCAAAAATGTAACGTAAAACAGGAAGCGCCCGCAAGGTACACTTGCAGGCGCAAAAGCGTTATGACGTGTTGGGTCAAACTTCCTACGCCGGCATTGCCCGGATCAGGTTCAAGGCGACCCGAAACTGCGGTTTGTTTCGATCTCAGCCGAGGATGCCCCTCAGCGCCCCTGTTTTTATGTCCAAACCTATTATACACGTCCACCGCGGATTGTCAAGCCTTTCAAATCTTATCCACACGATTCCCCCAGGTTTTACACGCTTTCTTCAATGTTCTTTCATCTGTACCGGGTATACTGTACTGTACTCAAAAAAACAGACCGGAGTGATCGATATGAAGAAAAAGCGTATTTTCTGCGAGGCTGCAAAATCCTAAACTCCGCCTTGGCCCAGCGTGGGGCCAGTGCCCGGCAGGCCGGATGAGGGTAAGCTACCGATTGCGAACTGCAAACGGGCAGCCATGGCAAGCTCTGCCCTCATCAGTCACCTTACGGTGACAGCTTCCCCCTCGGGGAAAGCCAAAAAGGGGCTGTTGCACATCGTTTTGGATGAAAGTGCAGAATCGCCCCTAAGAATTAGACATATAATCGAACAATAGGAAAAAGCATGTGCATCACAAATCCATTGAAAATTTCTGATTTTCAAGG
>ENA-OQDA01000471-OQDA01000471.1-human-gut-metagenome-genome-assembly--contig:-NODE-471-length-16637-cov-3.265839_pt1 | contig 16637 bp, 18 predicted proteins | sample MGYA00242771_ERZ504603 | MGnify/ENA primary metagenome ERZ504603 (study PRJEB26092, sample SAMD00036328) | human gut metagenome | host: Homo sapiens | study: EMG produced TPA metagenomics assembly of...
TTTTATATTCTTGTTTTTACCTTACATCTCTGCCATGAGTATAAACCGGCAGCAGCTTCGGCGACAGCTCGCCCTGCACTCCGGCAGCCTTTTTCTTCCTCAGCGTAGCGACGTACATGCTCCAGGCTCAGCTTGCCCAGCTTAACAGACTTCGCTGCTTCGGCAGCCTTAGTACCGGCAATGCGGCCAAAGACGATGATATCCAGCAGGCTGTTGCCCATCAGACGATTGGTGCCGTGAATGCCGCCAACAGCTTCACCGGCAACAAACAGGCCCGGCAGCTTTGTTTCCGCATCCTTATCAATCAGGATACCGCCGTTTTGGTAATGCAGCGTCGGATAAATCAAAATCGGTTCCTTACGCAGGTCAATGCCAAACTTAGCATACATACGCAGCATACCCGGAATGCGTTTGGCAATCGTGCCTTCACCATGCAGCATTTCAATCAGCGGCGTATCGAGCCACAGCGCCACGCCATCGAGCGCCTTCACGCCCTTGCCGCGGGCAGTACACTCGCGAATGATAGACGCAGCCGCCACATCACGGGTTTCCAGCGGATGCATAAAGATTTCGCCCTCGCTGTTTACCAGCTGCGCACCAATCGAGCGCACCTTTTCGGTAACCAGCGCACCGTAAATCTGCGCCGGATAAGCAACACCCGTCGGATGATATTGAATAGCATCCGCATAAATCAGCGGCGCACCGGCACGGTATGCCATAACAAGGCCGTCGGCAGTCGCACCATAATGGTTAGAAGTCGGGAAGCCCTGATAATGCAAGCGTCCTGCACCACCGGTTGCCATGATTACGCATTTAGCACGTACAACCTTGTACTCCTGCGCATCAAAATCCCACAGCACCGCACCGGCAGTTTTGCCCTCCTCGTCAAGCAGCAGCTCGACTGCGGGTGAAAACTCCAGCACCGGAATACCGCGGTTCTGCACTTCGTCACGCAGCACGCGCATGATCTCCGCACCGGTGTAATCGGCGCAGGCATGCATACGCTTACGGCTCGTGCCGCCGCCATGCGTCGTTACCATAGTGCCGTCCTGCTCCTTGTCGAACATAACGCCCAGCTTGCTCAGCCAGTCAATCGCCAAAGGTCCGTTGGTTACCAGCTCTTCCAACAGCTCGGGAATATTTTTGTAGTGACCGCCGCCAAAGGCATCCAGATAATGCTGCGCCGGGGAATCGTTGCCCTTATCCGCAGCCTGAATACCGCCCTCGGCCATCATCGTGTTGGCATCGCCCATACGCAGCTTCGTTACTACGAGGACGTTAGCACCGCCGTTATGTGCTTCCAACGCAGCGGAAGCACCGGCACCGCCGCCACCGATAACCAGCACATCAACGTCATAGTCCACTTTTTCCAAATCAAGCTCTACATCCTGCAGGCGGCTTTTGCCCTCCAACAGCTGTGCCAATTCTACCGGCACCTTCTGGCCCTTGTTAGGACCAACCTCCAGCACCTTGAAGCCCTTGGAGCTGTAGTCCGGATGGAACTCCTTCAGCAGCTCGTCCTTCTCCTCTGCCGTAAAGCGTTCGATAGAAGCGTGCAGACGTTGGGCACGGGTAGCTTCAACCTTAGCCATAGATTTTAACATATCTTCAGTAAATGCACTCACCTTGCCGCACCTCCTTATTTTTCAATCTCACGCTTGTTATACAGGTCTTTGATTTCGTCCAAAGGCATATTTTTGAGCTTTTCCAACAGCGTTACATAATCGCCGTTTTCAATTTCGGCAACACGCTGAGCCAGATGCTCGCACTTCGGCGCAATATATTTGCCTGTCAGGCGACGGCACAGCAGGCCGACAGCGCTGTGGCTAATTTGCGCCGGGCAACGGGATGCACATATATTGCAGCCAACGCAGTCAAAGGAAGCATGTGCTGCCTTCTCATATTCGCCGCGCTGAGCGTAAGCAATATACTGCATAACATTCAGGCCCTGCGGACAGCCCTTCGTGCAGGCATTGCAGCCAATGCAGCTGAAGATTTCCGGATACAGCTGACCGACAATATTATCACTTGCCTTAATCTCTTCGATATTAAAGGTGCGCTTGTTAATCGGGAAGGAATCAAGTCTTTGCCAACGCACATGCCTTCCTCAACCTTCGTCTGGCAGGAAAGCACAACCTTCAGCTCCGTGCTGCCCTTCAGGCGATAAATTACTGCACAGGCTCCGCAAAAAGCCGCTGCGGCAGCCGCAGCCACGCACCAGCTTAAAGCCTGCATATTCCATGGCATCCATAATGGTCAGGGTTGCCGGGACACTGTACTTTTTGCCCAGCAGGTAAACAGTTACCATTTCTTCCATATTTTTGCTCCTTATATTTTCTTCTCCAAAACGTATTTCAGAATCTCAAAGCTAAAATCCGCTATAAACGAAACAGCTTCATTACGAGCCATCAATATATCGTGTAAGGAATAGCAATTTTTAGCAAATGAGTGCTTGGAAGCACAGGAACAAGGGTACGTAACTTACTGTTACTATATGACAAATTTTACCGAATGTTCCGTCTTGCTTCCGCACGAAATTTGCGTTATGCCCTAAGTCATAGGAAAATTGCTCCTGACTAGAACGATATATTTATGGCGACGCAAAATATAATCAATATTCGTCCGGTATCTCGTCCAGCTCATCGCAGGTAAACACCGGTCCATCCTTGCACACGTACTTCTTGCCGATATTACAGCGACCGCACTTACCAACGCCGCACTTCATGCGTAGCTCCAGCGTCGTATAAACCTGCTTCTTCTCAAAGCCCATCTCAATCAACGCCGCCAGGCACAGCTTAATCATAATCGGCGGACCGCACAGCAGCACCGTCTTATCCGGCGTAAACTTCAGGTCCTTCAGGAAATTAGGCACAAAGCCGACATTGCCCGTCCAGCCCTCCTGCGCACGGTCAATCGTCAGATGCACACGCGTATCCTTTTGCACCGGCCACACATTCGTCAGCTCGTCATAACGCACAAAATCTTCTTGCTGCGTGCGCCGTAAACAACATCAATGCTGCCGTAATCATCACGCTTATCCAGCATATAATTGATTACACTGCGCAGCGGCGCCAAACCGATACCACCGGCAATAAACAGTAAATCCTTGCCCTTCAATTTATCCTCAACAGGGAAATGATTGCCGTAAGGTCCGCGCACTGCTATCTGCTGGCCCGGTTCAATATCAAAATGCAAAAAGTTCGTAATCGAGCCGCAGCGTTTAATGCTGAACTCCATATATTTTTCGTTCGTCGGAGAGGAGGTAATGGAAAAAATCGCCTCACCCTTACCGGGAACGGAAAGAATAGCGCATTGTCCCGGCAGATGCTCAAACAGCTTACCGCCGCCGATTTTCTCCACGCGGAAGGTTTTTACATCAGCTGTTTCCGTGCAGATATCCGTCACCACGCCAATCTGCGGAATCAAGGTATCCTGACAATTACACATCCTGCTTCACCTCCGCTTTTTCCAAGGCCTTGGCTACCTTGACGATATTCAGCTGCACCGGACACTTTTGCAGGCAGCGTCCACAGCCGACGCAAGCATATTCACCGTCATTGTTCTCCGGGAAATATACCAGCTTATGCATATAACGCTGACGGAAGCGCTCCACCTTCGTCTTACGCGGACTGCCATGCGCCATCAGCGTAAAATCCTTCGCCATGCAGCTGTCCCAGCAGCGATAGCGTTGCGTGCGCTCCTCAGTCTCCTGATAATCACGGATATCGTAGCAATGACAGGTAGGGCACACATAGGTACAAGTACAGCAGGACAGGCAGCCTGCAGCCATCTGTTCCCAGATTTTGCTGTTGAATACCTTCAGCTCATCCTTAGTCAGCTCGTCATTTACCTTGAAATCATGCAAAGGCAATACGCTCAAAATTTTCTGCGTCTGCTCCTGCTGCTCGCTGACCGCTGCCGCAGCATCTGCAGTTGCCTCCGCCAGCACACCGCCATCGACAAGCTTCGCTGTCAGCTCCTCGCCCTTGGCAGTCACAGCCTGCCAGCAAAGCTCCTCGCCTGCCAGCCAGGTCTGCACATCCGTCTCCGGAGCACCTGCGTCAATGCCAAAGGCATGGCAGAAGCAGGTTTCTTCGGGAGCACTGCAGCCTAAACCGATGAGCATGCATTGCTCGCGTCTTGTTTTGTAATATGTATCAACAGGTGCTTTTAAAAACACCTTATCTAAAATCTTAAAGCTGCGCGCATCGCAGGCACGCACGCCCATGACAATCGTCATGCCGGCAGGCGGAACATTCTGCTCCAGCGCCAGCTCCTTGCCGCTCGTCTTAAAGGTCAGCAGATTTTCTACCTGCGGGAAGAAAACATCCTTCGCGCTGCGGTTCGTCAGCGGCGCATCCAATGCAACCTCCACATCCTCTCGATACGGTGCGAAGTCCGCATGACCGCTCTTGTTCTTGCAGGGCAGCAGCAGCGTACCGATATTTTGCAGGGCTGCATATAACTTTGGCAGCTTATCCTTTGTTATCTTATACATGCTGCTCCCTCCCTTCTACCGCACTGTTGGCCTCGGGATCATTCTGCTTATAGCTTACCTGCGGTGCAGGCGTTTCGCTATCCGCACCGGCCTGATACTGGCCGAAGAAGCTGTTGATATCCTTCATAAACTTCATATTCAGCAGCTCCAGATGAATTCCCTGCGGGCAAACACGCGCACATTCGCCGCAGCCGGTGCAGCGCCCGGCAACGTGGAAGGCACGGATGATATGATACATCTGCTCCTCAACTTCGTCGGCATAAGCCTTGCCTGCTACCGGAGTATCAGGCTTATCAAAAATGCATTGCTCGCAGCTGCACGCCGGGCAAATATCGCGGCAGGCATTGCAACGGATACACTTGGAAAGCTCACTTTGCCAGAAGGCAAAACGCTCCCCGGCGCTCATCGCTTCAATCTCCTTGACCTTGGCGAATTTATCACCGGTAAACTGCGGTACAGTCAACGGCTCAGCCAACTCCTCATCCGCAATTTTATAAGCAGCGCCCTTGCACATCAGGCATTTGTTCAGCAGCACGTCAGCCTTCGCCAGACGCTTTTCACCATAAGCGGTGTTGACAACAACCTCATCACCGTCTACGCTCACGCTGATGATACCCTTAGCACCGGCAGCCTTAATCTTGTTGATATCCAGCATACCGCTGCAGGGTGTGCCGATGGCGTAGACAAGCTCACGCTTAATGCGGTTATCCTTCAGCAGCTGGTTCACTCCGTATGTATCGCAAGGCTTTAAGAAAACAGCCGTCTTCTTGCCTGCATGGCTTGTTTCGATTAAATATTTGCAGAGATTGGCAGGGCAGAACTCATTATAAACGAGCTTGTCGCATTCGTCTGCGCTGCCAACAGCAGCAGGTGCGTTATCGTAAAAGAATTCGCCTGCCTGCCATGCTAGCACACGCTCTACTGTGCCCTCTGCCAACAGCTCAGCTGCACGCTTCTGCAGCAGCTTTTCTATTTTTTGCATCGCAAATCCCTCAACTTTACATTCTCACCCAATGCCGCAATATGCTCGGCAAAATCGTTCATCACCTGTGCAAAACGTGCGCCCTCGGCCGCACTAACCCATTCCACACGGAAGCGCTCACCGGCCACGCCCAGATAATCAAGCATACTGAGCAGCAGTGTCATACGACGGCGTGCATAATAGTTGCCTGTCGAATAATGGCAGTCGCCGGGGTGACAGCCGCACATGATGACACCGTCCGCGCCACGCTGAAACGCGCGCAAGATAAAGAGCGGATTCACTCTGCAGGAGCAGGGAACCTTGATGATTTTGATATTAGCAGGATAATGCTTGCGGGCCGTTCCGGCACCGTCAGCACCGGCATAGCTGCACCAGTTACAGCAGAAGGCCACGATTTTCGGTTCAAAATTTTTCTTCTCTAGCATAATGCATCCACCTCTGCCAGAATTTGTTGATTAGTAAAGCCCTGCAAATCCATAGCACCACAGGGGCAGGCTACCGTGCAGGCACCGCAGCCCTGGCACAGCGCATTGTTTACCACAGCAACGGTACGTGTTTCGCGCACGCCCAGCTTAGTAATAACCTGCTTGCTCTCGCCGGTAATCGCACTGTAGGGGCAGACATGCGTGCAAGCCAGGCAGCCGCTGCAAATGCTTGTATCGCACTGCGCAGTGCAGGGGTTCGTCAGCAGCTTATCCTTCGCCAGCAGGCCGACAACCTTAACGGCCGCCGCACCGGCCTGCGAAACAGTTTCCGGAATATCCTTCGGTCCCTGGCACATGCCGCTGAGGAAAATGCCTGCCGTCGGACTTTCAACCGGACGCAGCTTCGGATGCGCCTCTACGTAAAAGTCATCGTTATCAATGCTGGCAGTCAGCATCGTTGCCAGCTTGCGTGCATCGGGAGAAGGCTGCACAGCCGTCGCCAGTACTACTAAATCAGGATTCAGCATCAGTTTGCGACCGCTGTTCAAATCACTGGCAAAAACCGTCAGCTTGCCATCGCCATCAACAACAACCTTGCCTACCTGACCGCGTACATAATGCACGCCGTACTCTTCCACCGCACGGCGCTGGAACTCGTCAAAGCCCTTGCCCGGAGTACGTACATCTATATAAAAAATCAGTTACATCCACATCAGGATATTTTTCGCGGATATACATCGCATGCTTGGCATTATACATGCAGCAAATTTTACTGCAGTAGCTCTTGCCACGACCGCTCACATCACGCGAGCCTACGCAGGAAACTATAATAACCTTCTTCGGCTCCTTACCGGTAGAAGGACAAACGAGATGACCTTCTGTCGGTCCTGCTGCGTTCGTCAGACGCTCCAGCTCCAGCGAGGTGATAACGTCCTTGCTGGCACCGTAGCCATATTCGCCGAACTTGTCGAGAGACAGCGTTTTAAAGCCTGTTGCCAGCACAATCGCACCATATTTTTTCCCGTGATCAGCTCATCGGTCTGCGTATAATCAATTGCTCCTGCCGGACAAACCTTGGAGCAGATACCGCATTTACCTGTCTTGAACTTAATGCAGGCCTCGCGGTCGATAACAGGCACCTTGGGAATCGCCTGCGCAAAAGGAATATAGATTGCGCCGCGATTCTTCAGTCCCATATCGAATTCACTCGGAGTTTTGCGGGACGGACATTTTTCGGTACAGATGCCGCAGCCGCTGCACATATCAGCCTTCACGCTGCGTGCCTTTTTGCGGATTGTCACATCAAAATTGCCCACGAAGCCGCTCACGCTTTCTACCTCGCTATAGGTATAGAGCGTAATATTTTCATGGTTTGCTGCATCCACCATCTTCGGTGTCAGGATGCAGGCAGAGCAGTCGAGTGTCGGGAAGGTTTTGTCGAGCTGCGCCATACGGCCGCCGATTGTCGGCTCCTTCTCCACAATATCAACCTTGTAGCCTGCTTCCGCAATATCCAGCGCCGTCTGAATACCGGCAATACCGCCGCCTATAACCAGTGCGCGCTTCACTACCTGGCTTTCGCCGGGCTTCAGCGCTCCGTTAAAGCGCACCTTGGCAATTGCTGCCTTGGCTAATTTAATCGCCTTCGCTGTCGCTTCGGCCTTATCCTTCAGCACCCAGGAGCATTGCTCGCGGATATTGGCAATCTCTACCATGTAGGGATTGATGCCAACGCCCTCCGCACATTTGCGGAAGGTTGCCTCGTGCATACGCGGCGAGCAGCTGCAGACAACAAGTCTGTCCAGCTTATAATCTGCCACAGCCTTGCGAATCAGCTCCTGGCCCTGCTCGGAGCACATATATTTATAATCGATGGCATAGGCAACGTCAGGAATTTGGCGCACTGCCTCTACCACCTGGGCAACATCTACCGTGCCGGCGATGTTGCTGCCACACCAACAAACAAAAACACCAATCTTTTGCACGTAGCTTCCCCCTATTTATTATATTTTCTAAAGGCTGCAACCAAAAGCTGCTGCGGCATATCGCTCGGATAATGCTCCACACTTTCCGCAGGCAGCTTGTTGTTTCCTTGCTGACGAATCTGCAGCAGACGCAACGCCTCCATAATACGCGCCGGACTCACGCCACGTGGGCAGCGCTCCTCGCACGCCATGCAGGACAGACATTGCCACGGTGCATCAGCCTCCAGCAGCTCGGATGCATAACCGCTGTTTAAGTCCCAAACTACGCGGTGGGGCAGCAAATCCATTTTAGACGCAGCTTCACAGTTCGCACTGCAGCGGCCGCATTGCATGCAGCGACGCACGTCGGTAGCAGCAAGGCGCAAAATATCCTCTGTCAATTGCTTTTCATCAACAGCCATTATTCCGCACCTCCTTCGCTCTCCGCAACACCAAGTGCTTCTGCAAGAAGCTCCGTAAAGTAGCGCGTCGGCAGGCTGCCTGCGGCACCATTGGCCGTCAGGTTATATGCACACAGCGGGCATGCAGTAACAAGCTCCTGCGCACCACAGCTTGCAGCATTATTTTTAATATCGCTGACGAGCTTTTCGCATTGCGCCTTATCCTTCAGCGCCAGATAACCGCCGCAGCATTCGTTGCGCATGCTGTAAATAACAGGCTCTGCACCCAACGCTTTAATAAAGGCTTCCATAACAGTAGGACTCTCTACGTCATCGAGGGCCAAAACCGCTCCCGGTCTGAGCAGCAAACAGCCATAATAAGCGCCAACCCTGCGTTCCTTTAAAGGATGGCTCACAAGCTGCGCCAACTTTTCCCAACCGATTTCATCACGCAAAACCTCCAGGTAATGCAAAACTCGTGTTTCACCGGCATAAGGCTCTTCAAGTTGCAGATAATTATTTACCTTTTGGCGAATCTCCGTATTCGTCGCCATATCGTGATTCACACGCTTGATGACATGGTAGCACGCACTGCACAGCGTCACCAGAACGCCGCCGTTTTCACGCGCCGCCACAAGCGCACGCACCGCACTCAGACGCTCGGCAATAGCATCAGGCGCCATTGGGTAAACCGCACCGCAGCACTGCCATTCCGGCAGCTCCACCAGCGGAAAGCCCAGCACCTCAGCACAGCGTCGTGCTGCCATATCCAGCTGCTTCGCCTTCGTTGACAGCGTGCAGCCAGGATAATAATTATAAATCATCGTCTTTCCCTCCTTCGCAAAGGACATAAAACAACCTTGACCAAAAATTGCTTTATTACGTATCTATTCTACATTAATTCTGAAAATACTGCTAGTAGCAAAGAAAAATTTTCTTGGTTGCGTCGTGTCCTGCGGACACGGGAAAATTTTTCTCTGAACGAAACGGAATGTGAATTGCGAATCATATATAATCTCTTTTTTATCATAAGCAAAAAGAGCTGCTACGAAAGCTCGTAACAGCTCAAAGAAACAAATTTTAATCCTGCCAGTAGTCCAGCTTTTGAGTCAGACCAATCTTGCTGGCCTTAAACTCAGGATTCTTACCGGCATTGCGCTGCTCGGTGTAATCATCCAGCGCACGCAGAGCAGGACCGCCCAGAATGCAGATAACAGGCAAGTTGATAATTGCCATGCAGCCCATGGTAACATCTGCCAAATCCCACATTGTACCCATGCTGGAGCCGGCACCGATGAAAATCAGTACGCAAGCCAGAATGCGGTAGCACAGAGTAAAGGTTTTGCCCGGAACATGCTTCAGAACATAAGCAAAAGCATTATCTACATAATACAGGTTGCCCAGCAGAGTAGTGAAGGCAAACAGTACCATAGATACAGTGATAAACAGCTTAGCATAATCGCCCATGCTTGCTGCCAGAGCTGCCTGTACATAAGGCGCACCAGCAAGCTCCTTAGTCGGCTCGATGCCGGAGCTCAGGCACATGAAAGCGGTAGCGGTGCAAATCAGCAGAGTATCAATAAATACGGACAGCATCTGTACAAGGCCTTGCTTAACCGGGTGAGAAACGTCAGCTGCAGCAGCAGCGTTCGGCGCAGAACCAACACCTGCTTCGTTGCTGTACAGACCGCGTTTGATACCGAACATCATGCAGCTGCCGGCAAAGCCACCGAAAATTGCGGTGAAGTCAAATGCTTCAGCAAAAATTCTGCCTACAACGCCGGGAACCAGATTGATATGCATAATAGTAAGGATAAATGCTACAGAAATGTAGATAACGCCCATCAAAGGAACCAGAGTAGAGGTTGCTTTGATAACGCGCTTGCCACCGCCCAGCAGGCAATAGCCTACGAGCACTGCTTCTACTGCGCCGATAATCCAGGGAGTTGTATCCGGATTATAGAAGCTCAGAGCAGCAAAGGTGGATTGCAGATTGTAAGAGCACAGCATATTAAAGCCGCAGCCATAGGTTACAATCAAAGCCACAGCAAAGAGCACTGCCAGGCCGCGGCTGCCCAAAGCAGCTTCGATGTAGTATGCAGGGCCGCCGTAGCTGCCGTGCGGACCACGTTTCTTGTAGATCTGTGCCAGGGTGCTTTCAATAAAAGCAGAAGCGCCGCCAACAACAGCAATAACCCACATCCAGAACACAGCACCATAACCGCCGAGGCAGATAGCTGTGGAAATGCCGATAATATTACCGGTACCTACACGGGACGCAGTAGATACCATCAAAGCCTGGAAGGATGATACCGCACCGGATTCAACAGGCTTCTCCAAAATAACACGAATAGTTTCCTTAAACATACGTACCTGCACCAGACGAGTACGCAAAGTGTAGTACAGGCCTACACCGATGAGCATGAATAATCAAGACAAATAACTATAATCTAAATTGCGATTATCCATATTATCGACATAATGTTCCTCCCTTTTAGTTGTTGTTAATTATAACATATTTACTTGCTTTTCCAAAATTCAGAAAGGACGACAGCTAACAAAGCTAACACTTTTGCACAATATAATAAATCAATTAAGTGATTTTGATAACCTCGCATTCTGCTGCTCTAGTTTAAGCCTTGCAAGCATTCCTTAAGACTCGCATAGCACGGATGCTCCAAATCAAAGGCTCCTGCCAGAGCCGCCTCGCCCAAGCGCATGCCCACATACCTTTCTGTTCCTGCGAAATATGTATACAATAAATGCCTGCTGTAGTTCATTAATCCGTTCTCACGCCCACGGCAGCAATTTACAGTCTGCAGATATTCCGCACTCACATTATAAAGATTATAGTAATCGCTGCATTCGGAGCTTTCCTGCCGCAGCGATTGCAGCAGCATATCCTCAAGATAGCCTTTTTGCCAACGTTTAGTAGCTTTTTTGCCGGGAAAGAAAAAGTGCGTGCAATACTCCACTTCTCTAAAGAAAGTATTGTCACGCACTGCAAAAAATTTCTGCATTCGGCGTTCGCGCTCATCAGCCGCGTCGGCAAAGAATACTGCTTTGCGCACTATTTCTCTGCCTTCCAGCTGTATAAGGCGTTTAGTCAGCAAGTCTAACTTATCGATACTCTGATAATTTACAATCTGCATGTTAGGCAAGCTGATTCCCTGCTTAAATAAATGCCGGAGATAGGCATGCATAAACTGCGCCATCTCCAATCTTTCACACAGCAATAAAACCTCACCGGTAATAATGCTTTGCTTACTCAATTTATTTCTCCTTTTGTTCCAACATCTGCTCGGCAGCCTGCACTACCTGCTCCACCGTCAGACGTGTCATACATTGCATATCGTCACATTTATGCTTCATGCCATCCGCACAGCCTGGGCAAGGCGGCAGCGCCGTCACAATCGTTGCATCCTTAGTATAAGGACCGTACAGCTTCGGACTGGACGGACCATACATTGCCACGATAGGCACCTTTTGACTGATAGCTACGTGCATCGGGCCGCTGTCGTTCGTGATAACCAGGCTGCAACGGCGCATTGCCGCCGCCAGCTCGCCGATACGGAAGCAACCGGTTGCTACAACAGGAGTTGTCTTCATGAAGCTTACGGCCTCCTGCACCATTTCTTCGTCCATCGTACCGCCGAAGAATACAGGCTTATAGCCTTTTTCCGCAAGAATATCAGCTACCTTGGCAAAGCGCTCCGGAGCCCGCTTGGTAACAACAGCACTGCCGATGTTAAAGCCCACCAGCTTGTCCGAAGCGAACACACCGTGCTCGCGCCAGAATTCATCCGCATGCTGCTGATATTCCTCGCTCGGGAAAATCTCCAGGCCGTTATGCTCCAGCTTCTTGACGCCAAGCTGCGTCAGCACATCAAGATACATGTCTGCCGCATGGATTTTGCGGTTAAGCGGAGTAAACACATCCCAAAGCGGTTTGAACATGGTTGTGTGTTGTACCGCAACGCAATTTCACTTTGGTAAAAGCATCAATAAAGCTGCAACGCTCATTCGGATGCAGATTAATCAGCACATCAAAATCCATCTTGCTCAGACGGCGGGCGCAGGCCATCAACGCCAGCAGGCTATTGTCCTTGCCCTTCTTATCAATCGTGATAACCTCATCTAAATACGGATTGTGCAGCACTACATCCTTCAGCTTCTCATCCGCCAAAAAGGTAATGTGTGCATCCGGTGCTGCCTTACGCAGCGCATGGATAAAAGGCGTAGTCAGCGTCAGGTCTCCCAGATGCATCAAAAATGTTACCAATATTTTTTTGCCATTTAATTCTACAGCTTGTGCCATCAGCCCTCTGCCACCTTTTCCTGATAAATTTTATAAACCATTTCCGGCGTTATATCATGCATACAATGCCAGTTATCGCATTTTTTCTTCAAGCAGCCTGCACACTTTGCCGGTGAAAGCAATACCGTGGAATTTTTGCTGCCGTATGGTCCAGTGCGGTCAGCCTTCGTCGGTCCGTACATCGCCACAAGCGGCTTTTTAAGTGCCGCCGCAAAATGCAGCGGGCCGGTATCCGCACTGATATAGAAGCTGCAGCCCTTAATCAGCGCCGCCAGCTCACGCAGGCTTGTCTGTCCCGTCAAATCGATAACCAGCGAGCTTGCTGTGCCTTCGGCAATCTTCTGTCCCTTGACTGCATCATCGGGACCACCTGCCAGCACCACGGCAGTACCGTCAGCCGTAAGCTTTTTCGCCAGCTCGATATAATGCTCGACCGGCCATTCCTTCGTCCACCAGCATGTGGCGCCGTTCATTGGAGGCCAGGTTGGATACCAATATGGTAATCTCATTTTCCCCGGGCCTGAGCAGGGAAGTGATATCCGCCCTATAGGGACGCCATAGCCTTGTATCTGCCAGCCTGCCGTTGATCCAGATTTGGGCACAGTGGTTTACCCCGCCAAGCTCCAGCATGTACGTGCCCTCCAGTTGCTCCACGGACCATGTGTTTGTATACCTGCACCTTCCGGAGAACCACGGAAGTCCCAGCATACGCCAGTCCGAAAGATTGACAGCCACTGCCTTCATGGTTACGCGGATTGGCTGTTTCAGCCCGTCGCTGCATCCGCCTGCCGTTATCTGTATGGTAAGTATGTGAATGCGTTCATTGTCCGGGAGTATGTGTACGCCATTTTCCCAATGCACCTCTTTGCCGTCCAGCATACAGACCGCTGCTCCGGCTGTAACAGGCTCATATATAACTGACGCTCCGGCAGGTATTGTGACTGTATACCAGAGCTTTCTGGGATAGGTCAGGGTCTGCCCAAATAACGGAAGGTCCCCCCACGGCTTCAAAGGTGGTTTTCCCCTCTCCCAGGCTTTCAGCCACACATGCTCCAGCCCCGTATAATTGAAATTCAGGACCTTGCGGACATCAAAGCCGGCTGCCGTAAACCGCCCGTCCGAATCCGGCTGTTCCCACCCTTTAATCAGACTGTCATTTACAATCCAGGTGCTGTCGCTTTTCACCACTTCCACGTTTGTTCCCTGAACGATGGTTCCTTCCATAAGAAGGGAAATGAACCGGTCTGGAGGCAGCTCCTCTGCGGAGCAGACATATACATCATGAAGCGGGTTGCGGTTTGTTACATGGAATGCCAGAATATTCTCCCCCTGGGTCAGCTGGCCCTTATCACCAAATACCACCGGCTCTCCGTTGCTGACTCCTTTGTAAACCATTGTCCCGTTGATAAAGCACTCAAAGGAATCCACCGCTGCCGCGCAGAACTCCGCCTTTTCAGGTACATGTTTTATCAAAAACGGACTTGTCATCGATCCTGCTTCCGGACTTTCCGAAAAAATGGATCTTCTGATTGAAGATGGCATCATCAAAGAAATGGCATCCCTGATTACAAAAGAAGGAGAGGAAGTCCTTGACGCAGCCGGGCTTGTGGTTGCACCGGGACTGATTGACACCCACGTTCATTTCCGTGATCCGGGATTTACTTATAAAGAAACCATCCACACCGGCGCACTTGCCTCTGCAAAAGGCGGTTTTACTTCCGTGATCTGCATGGCAAATACTTCCCCGACTGTGGACTCTGTTCCGGTTCTCAAAGACAACCTTTCGCGTGCTTCCAAAGAAAAGATCCGTATCTTCCAGGCTGCTTCGATTTCCTGCAACCTGAAAGGGCAGGAAGAAACCGATATGGACGCCTTAAAAGAAGCAGGCGCATGTGGATTTACCGATGACGGGATCCCACTTCTAAACGCAGAATTCTGCTTCCACGCAATGGAAAAGGCGGCAAAGCTTAACGTACCGGTCAGCCTTCACGAAGAAGATCCTTCTTTCATCCGCAACAACGGAATCAGCCACGGAAAGGTATCCGATGCGCTTGGCATCTACGGTTCTCCTTCCATTGCAGAAGAATCTCTGGTTGCAAGAGACTGCATGCTGGCACTGAAATCCGGTGCCGATGTTGTAATCCAGCATATCAGCTCCGGTATCTCTGTCGATCTGGTTCGTACTTATAAGAAAATGGGTGCAAAACTTCACGCCGAAGCCACACCGCATCATTTTACACTGACGGAAGACGCAGTCCTTGAGCATGGAACACTTGCGAAAATGAATCCGCCGCTCCGTACCGAAAAGGACCGTCAGGCGATTATACAGGGACTTGCAGATGGAACCATCGACTTGATTGCCACCGACCATGCACCGCACAGCAAAGAAGAAAAAGCAAAACCAATCACCGAAGCTCCAAGCGGAATCATCGGTCTGGAGACTTCCCTTGCCCTTGGCATCACAAGCCTTGTAAGACCGGGACATTTATCTCTTATTCAGCTTCTGAAAAAGATGACCATCAATCCGGCAAAGCTTTACCACCTTCCATACGGACAGCTCGCCGAAGGAAAGGCAGCTGACCTTGTGATCTTCGATGAAAACGAATGTTGGACTCCAACCGAGTATGCATCCCTTTCATCCAACTCACCATTTACCGGAACGCCTATGTATGGCAAAGTGAAGTATACGATCTGTGGTGGGAAAATCGTATATCATGATTAAAAAAATCCACGGACTTTGAATCTTCTAAAAGTCCGTGGATTTTTTCATCTTTCTTATTTTTTCTTCCTAGCATAAAGTATTTCATACTTGTTCCGCTTTCCGCCACATCCGCAAGATTGATACAACTGTTTCCCATACGGTCGATCAGATGCAGGATATTTGTAAATGGTGCTGTCAGGCTTGCTTTACATTTTCCTTTATTGACACGCTGTACATGTGCTTTTCTCATCTTCAGATCCAGATCCATGATCTTATCTTTCCGTTTGATCAGCTTCTCGATCTGCACTGACTCATCTCCCTGTAATGCCTTAAGTGAATCATTGAACATCTTCTCCAGTGTCTTCAGACTCTTATGCAGTTCATCCATCGCTTCCGGCGTATATTTGTACCGATTGTCTACCTTTTCCCGTACACATTTTGCAACTTCTACGCTCAGCGTTCCCATACGTTCCACATCGCTCAAGATGTACATGAGACTCGCCGTCTGTGCTGCCTGCTGCTCTGTCATTGTTCCGGCCGAGAATAGGGAGGCTAGATATTCTGTGATCTGATCCGTCAGTTTCTTTATCTGTACTCCTTTTTCCTGCAATGGTTCCAGTTCATTCAGGTCTTCTGTTTTAACGATTGTGATCGTATCTGCCACAACCACTTTCACCATTTCACTCACACGAAGGATTTCCTTTGCAACCAGCTGAAGTGCTGCTGCCGGCTGGCTGATGATCTTGTCATCCAGAAATACAGGTTTTGCAGGATCCATATCGACTGCTTTTCCATCCGGAATCAACATCATAACAATCTTTACCATCACATTGATCAGACAGACCCAGATAAGTGTCATTATAATGTTGAATAATGTATGTGCATTTGCAATCTGTCTTGAGATCACTTCAATCTCCGGTCCTTTCGGAGAAATGTGCTGGATCAGTACTGCAAATGGGTTTTCACAAACCAGATAAATAACAGACATCCGGAAATGTTGAAAATACAGTGTGCAACTGCGGTACGTTTCGCATCTTTTGTCTGACCGATACTTGCCAGAAGTGCTGTAATTGTAGTACCGATATTATCTCCAAGCAGGATCGGGATTGCTCCTGCAAGTCCAAGTATACTTGTCACGCCGTCAGGTCCCGGCTGTGATGCAAAGTTCTGCAATACTGCGATCGTTGCACTACTACTCTGTACCACCAGTGTCATAAGCGTTCCGACAAATACGCCAAGAACCGGAATATGTGCTACTCTTTCGATCAGGTCCGTGAACACCGGGCTGGATGCCAGCGGTTTCATGACATCTCCCATGGTCTCGATTCCAAGGAATAACAGACCAAAT
>ENA-OQDA01000473-OQDA01000473.1-human-gut-metagenome-genome-assembly--contig:-NODE-473-length-16618-cov-5.654963_pt1 | contig 16618 bp, 14 predicted proteins | sample MGYA00242771_ERZ504603 | MGnify/ENA primary metagenome ERZ504603 (study PRJEB26092, sample SAMD00036328) | human gut metagenome | host: Homo sapiens | study: EMG produced TPA metagenomics assembly of...
CGGCATGCGAAGGCCCCGCCCCCCTCGGGAGGCGGGGCCTTCGCGCGTTCTGGGGCTCCGCTCCTCTAGGAGGCGCGTGGCGTTCCGTGTCCGGGGTCTTGAGGTTCATCCCGCCCGGGAGCTGGATCGCGAAGCCTTCGAGTAATCCGTCTCCGGCCTTATTCGCCCTCTTCTTTCTCCCATTGTCTACTGCTTCCCTTTTCCTTGCGTTCCGCATGCGCCGAAGCGCCGTTGGGACAACTCGCTTGCTATATATGTTGACAACATGCATGCTTAAGGAGTATAGATGTTATTAGCATATAGAGGCGAGCTTGCGGAAGGAAGTGGGGCCTATGCCGAGAGACGATTGCGGCGGAGAGGGTGCGGCGCGTCAGCCGTGTTGTCGACGCCGCGGAGGCGGCGGCGGGGCGTTGGTCGAGCCTGCCGCCCTTGCAGCATTGCTGTATGCGGGCGGATATGGCTACGACATGCGCAAGGCGATCCTCGAGCGCACGAATGGCGAGGTGGATGTCGACGTAGGCGGCTTGTACCGGTCGCTCAGACGGCTCGAGGACGAAGGTGCGGTGGCATCTCGATGGTGCGACGAGGACGTTGGGCCGCGCCGTCGCGAGTACGAGCTGACGCAGCAGGGAGTCGAACTGGCCGAACAGTGGCTCGATGCGCTTCGGGCGCGACGGCGCCTCGATGATTTGCTGGTCGAGTTGCTGGAAGGCGGCTTGGCGGAGCTGAAACGAAACGACGTTTGAAGTATTATCCGGACATGAATGAAAGAAGGGCGAGATGGGCGAGACGATGAAGCTTGCGGTGCCGACGATGGGCGAAGCGGGGTTGGAATCCGAGCGCGCGGGGCATTTCGGCCACTGCGACTGCTTCACTGTGGTGGAGATCGCCGATGGCGAGATCACGGGTACGAGCGAGGTGGCCAACCCTCCGCACGAGGAAGGCGGGTGCATGCGTCCGGTCGGCTTGTTGGCCAAAGCCGGAGTGGACGCTATCGTGGCGGCGGGCATGGGCATGCGCCCGCTCACGGGCTTCAACCAGGCGGGCATCACGGTGTACTTCGAAAACCAGACGCCGATCGTGGGTGATGCGGCGAAGCTGGTGGCTGCGGGCAGCGTGCCGGTGATGAGCGCGGACAACGCGTGCAACCATCACCACTGATCATCTGTTTGACGAGGTCGTTCGAACACCCTCGAAGCTTGGGCTTCGAGGGTGTTCTTCTTTGCGCGTTTGAAAGGTCATGCTATGCTGCAAGGAAGCGAATGAAAGGACGAAGCGGTGCGGCAACTCGATGAAGAAGGCAGATATCGTCTCGGGGCAGCGGACCTTCTGACGTCGAAGCGCTGCGTGCTGGAAGGGGCGGTGCCTCCGATCGCTATCACGCAGGAGGAGCCTGTTCGGTCGTACGGTTGGGTGAGCAAGGGGCTGCCGATGCCCGCCACGGGCGGACTCTATGTTGTCGAGTTCTTCGGAAAAAGCGATATCGCGATCTTGGCTTATATCGATCCGTTCGGGCGCGTGTTTTCGACGAGCGAAGCGTCTGCCGTGCCTCCGGCGAGGACTCCCGATCTGACGTTCGCGAGGGTTCCCCAGCAGGCTGCCGGAGAAGAGCTGGGGTGCGTGTACGTCCATGAAAGCGACGGGTCGAAAAAAGATGTTGCCCAGTACCGCTGCGCAAGCGGCCGCTATGCGCTGTTCGATTCTTGGTACGACTTCGGCCCGTACGACATGAACTTGACGTACGAAGACGCGATGGCTCGGGCGTATTTGGCGTTCGTGCTGCGTCCTTCGCTCGGAGCGCCGTCGGTACCCGAGCGCGGCATCGGCGGCGTGTTCGAGCGGCTGAAGGGTGACAAGCCCTTGACGGCGATGCGATCCATCGTGGAGGACGCGCGCTGTGCCGAGGACGATCCGGTGTGCAAGCCTCCTGCGCTCGTCAGCTGCTTGGCGCACTGGCTGACCGAGGCGGGGCTGGACAAACTGGCAGGGGTCAAGGACGAGGCGCTGCGCTTGGTTCGCACCGTGCGCTACGCCAACACCTATTATCTAGGCGTGGAAGACGGGGAAGCTCCTATCACGATCGAGACGGTGTGGGCGATCGAGGCTGCGCTCAATCGGTTTCTGCTGGTAAGCGAGGCGTTCGGCGATCGCGCCTCGATGGCAACGGAGGCGGATTGCGCTCGGTGGGACGCCTATCTGCTGGAAACGGTGGCTGCGCAGCGTCCAGTGATGGACGGGCCTGCGGATGCGCCTGCGGCAGAGCGGGCGGGCGAATGGAGCGTGCGGTGCGCGATAGGGGCGATGCTCGAGCGGTTGCGGCTTCCGGTGCGTTTGGACGCGTCGATGCGCTTCGACGTGGAGGCGGGGGCGGCGGCGTTCGATCTGAAGGTTCCGGGCGCGTCGCTCATGCCGTCGTGGGCGTGGCGGGAGGAAAGCGGCTGGGTGCAGGCGAGCGAGCGCGATCGGGACGCGCAGGCGCATCGCTACGCGCTGCATCTGGGGCTGGTGCTGGCTGCTGCTGCATTCGACGCTTCGTCTGGAATCCGACGCGTCGACATCGTGGCGCGGCCGTGCGAGAACGCGGCGCCGAGCTCGAGCGACGAAAGTAAGGGAGAGTTTCCGCGCGAGTCGTCTGCGCGGGCGTTCGTGCAGACGACGTTCGCTCGGGAAACGTACGAGGCGTTCGGACGCTTCGAGGATGCGCGCGCCGGCGACCCGTTGCCGCCGTATGCGGCGAGCGGGGCGATCTTCGATGTGGAGGCGGCCGAAGCGTTCGCGTACGTCGACGCCCTTCCGTCGCACGAGCTGCGTCTGCAGATGCCGGAAGTGGTCGACGGGGCGTTGGCGGACGACATGCGCGTCCAGCTGGGCGCCGAGCGATGCAAGGACATGCGCATCACCTTTCATGCTGCGCGTCGCCGCATGGCCGAAGGCCTTGCCGACGAGATCGTGCGCGCTTCGAGCACGGCGGACGCCATCCGGCTCGTTCGCGCGGCGCAGGAGGAGGCGGCAGTCCAGGACGACGACCGTACGGTAGCGTCGTGCACGCGGCTCATGGCGGCGCTTGCCGAAGGCGAGATCGGCTTGGGCGATCAGAACGCAGTGGTGGCGCGCTTCCTCGGAGAGGATCGGTGCCTTGCGGCGCTCGGACGTGCTCGGTCGTTGTCTACGAGCGGCGACCAGGAGACGGCGGTGCAGGTGCTCATCGATGCCGTAGGGGAAGCGGCGGCCCTTGACGGGTTCGTGGACGGCGCGACCACCGTGTACCGTTCGTTCGACTCGTACGCGTCGCGCGTGCTGTACAACCGTGCGCGGGCGGGTGCGGGCGCTCCGTCGCGCGCTTCGGCGGATGCGGGCAAGCGGGTGGAGGTGGTCCCCGATTCCTACTACCTGTGCCATCTGGAGATCACGCAGCTTTTGGAGCACTCGTTCGAGCGTACCGAAGAGGCGTTGCGGTTCGGCCAGCGCGCCATCGAGCTGGGGCCTGCGACGGCAGCCGGCTACCGTCAGCTGGGTCGCGCTTACATGTTGGTGGGCGACATGGAGAACGCCGCCGCGGTGCTGGAGGAGGGACTGCTGATCGCCGTGCAGCCCAGCGACATCGCCATGGCGTACTACCAGCTTGCGTACGTGCTGTGGAAGGCGGGACGGCCGCAGGCGGGCGCGGCATGCTACCTTAAATCGCTCATGACCTCGTCGTCGATGGCGATGCAGGCCACGGCCGAACTCCAGGAGCTGGTGGAGGAGACGGGCGTGGCGCTGCCGCCGAGGGAAGTCGTCGACGAAGAACTGGCGAAGCATGCGGTGCCGGTGGCGCCTACCGCCGAGGTGCTCGAAGCGTTGGGCTCCGGCGCGTCCGCTGCCGTCGATGTCGGGATGTTCCCCGTCGCACGCAACCTGCTGGCCCTGCGCCTGCGCTACCGTCCGGACGACGCGCTGGTGAACGTGCTCCGTTCGTTGGGCGAGTGATGGCGGCTTCGCGGGTGTTTGCGCTACAATAGACCGATTCAGAATGCGAGAGACGAAGGATACGCCATGGCTTTGCAAGCTCCCGAAGGAACGAAGGACCTCCTGCCCGACGAGGCGAAATTCTGGGCGCACTTCAAGGCGACGGCCGCCGACATGTTCGGTCGCTACGGCTATGTGACTATCGAGACGCCCGTCTTCGAGCAGACCGAGCTGTTCGTGCGCGGCATCGGCGAGGCTACCGATGTCGTGTCGAAGGAGATGTTCACGGCGATCTCGGGCGAGAACCTGAACAAGCTTCTGGGCGGCGGCACCATCAAGGGCAAGAGCCGCCTGTCGCTGCGTCCCGAAGGCACGGCGGGTGTGGTGCGCGCGGTGGTGCAGCACGATCTGGTGCCGCAGGGCGCGGCTCCGGCGAAGCTCATGTACGCAGGCCCGATGTTCCGCGCCGAGCGTCCGCAGAAGGGTCGCCAGCGTCAGTTCAACCAGGTAGGCGTCGAGTGCCTGGGCGCCGAAGATCCCAGCGTGGACGCCGAGGGCATCATCATGCTCATGCGCTTCTTTGCCGCCATCGGCATTCCCGTGGACGCCACGCGCCTTCTGGTGAACTCTATGGGCTGCGAGCAGTGTCGCCCGGCGTACCGCGATGCCGTGAAGGCGTACATGGACGCGCATGCGGACGAGCTGTGCGACGAGTGCAAGCGCCGCGCGGAGATCAACCCGCTGCGCGCGTTCGATTGCAAGAACCCCGACTGCGCCGCCGTGATGGCCGATGCGCCGAAGATCACCGAGCACCTATGCGACGACTGCCGCGAGCACTACGACACCGTGAAGGCGTACCTCGGCGGCGCGGGCCTTTCCTTCGAGGAGGATCCGAAGCTGGTGCGCGGCTTGGACTACTACACGCGCACGGTGTTCGAAGTGCAGGTGACCGAGGGTATGGGCAGCCAGAACGCCATCGGTGGCGGAGGGCGCTACGACAAGCTGGCCGAGGAGGTGGGCGGGCGCCCCACGCCCGGCTTCGGCTTCGCGCTGGGCTACGAGCGGTGCGCGTTGGCGCTGCAGGCGGCGGGCTACGAGTTCCCCGCGGCTCGGCGCTGCGACTTCTTCGTGGCCTGCGTGGACGACTCGGTGCGCGCGGAGGCGTTCTCGCTCGTTCAGGCTTGCCGTGACGCGGGGCTCATCGGCGAGATGGATCATCAGCATCGCAGCTTGAAGAGCCAGTTCAAGCTGGCCGACAAGCTGGGCGCCGTCGTCGTGGCGGTGCTGGGTCCCGACGAGCTGGCCGCCGGCCAGGTGAAGGTGCGCAACATGCGGACGCACCAGGAGAGCGCGGCGGATCTCGCCGCGCTGAAGAAGCTGCTGGCGCATTTCGGCGGCGAGCCGTTCGGCGGAGAGGCGGATTCCCTCGAGGCTATGCTGGGCAAGCTGGAAGCCCGATAGCCGTCAGCGTGCGGGAGGGGCGATAGCGAGCAAGACGACGAAGGCGGCCGAGAGGCCGCCTTCGCTTGGGAGGGGGAGGATCTTGTTAGAGGCTTACCATTTCCCGGCGCTCAGGTTCTTGCCGAGCAGGTAGCCGAAGGTGGTGCAGGCCCCGCCCAGGTTGATGCCGGGCACCTTGTAGTCGTACACGTCGCCGTACATGTCTCCCACGACGGTGCCCACGCCGTACAGGCCGGGGATGGGGTCGTTTTGGCTATCGCACACGTGCATCTGGATGTCGGTGTTGAGGCCTCCTGTGATGCATAGCGTGTAAGGCTCGTTTTTGATGCCGTAGAACGGGGGCTGCTTCACTGGCAGCAGGAAGCGCTTGTCCTTGTGGAACTCGTCGTCGAGGCCCGTCTCGCAGTACGAGTTGTACCGTTCGACTTGGGCGAGGAACTCCTCGCGCGGCAGGCCCAGACCGTCGGCCAGCTCTTCGAGCGTGTCGGCCTTGACGGCGTTCTCGGCCATTGTGGCGTCGAAGCCGGCGTACTCGTCGGTGGTGGTCCAATCGGTGTTGGGGTCGAACAGCGCCTGGATGGCGTCGTAGACCTCCTGCGTGTCGCGCGGCTCGCCGCCCACGCGGTCGCTCTGCCAGGGGGCGGAGTCCTGCACCCAGTTCTCGTCCCAGATGAGGAACGCGCATCCGTCGGGCTGCACGCGCTGCGGATAGGGCATGTAGCCATACGTGCAGTTCTCGTTGGAGTAGCGCACGCCCTTCTTGTTCACCAGCAGGCCGGGGAACGTGGTGAGCGCGCCTTCCGCCCACCAGCGGCAGGGCAGCACCTCGTCGCCCATCGTGGCCAGCATGGGGCGTTCGGCGTGTACTTCTGCCAGGACGCGCCGATCCACAGCGCCAGCTTGAGGCCGCTGCCGTCGTAGACGCCGCCGTAGCCGAAGGGCAGCGCCATGGGGCAGTACTTCGCCACCATGTCCTTGTCCTGCGAGAAGTCGCCCGTGGCCAGCACGACGCCCTTCGTGGCCTTGTAGCGGGTGTACTCGCCGTCGTGCTTGGCCACGCAGCCGGTGACGCGGCCGGTGTTGTCGCCCTCGCGGTCGAGCTGCACGGCGGTGGTGCTGAAGAAGACCTGGCCGCCGCCCTTCTGGATTTCCTCGGTCAGCGCTTCGACGACGATCTGCTGCGACGCGCCGGCCGCTTGGGCGCCCTCGGCGACGAAGGAGTGGGATACGTTCAGCGTTTTGAGCGGGCCGCCGTCCCACCAGTCGGTGCCGCCGTCGCGCTGGTTGTTCTCGATGACGGCGGAGATGCCGTAGGGCTCCATCTTGTCCATGAGCCAGTTCATGGCTTTGCCGGACTCGTTGTAGACGAGCCACCACTTCTCCTGGTCGAGGCGGAAGCTGTTCGACGCGAAGATCTCCTGGAAGATGGGTTCGATCTCCTCGCGGGTGAAGTCGAGGCCCAGCTCGTGGGTGAGGCGCGTGTTGAACGCCGCGTTGGAGCCGCCGCGCGACACGGGGCCGTCGCTCGAGGCGATTACCACGACGTCGGCGCCTTCCTCGACGGCGGACGTGGCGGTGACGAGCGGCCGCCCACGCCGGCGCCGATGACGAGGATCTCGCATTCCACGGTGTTTCCGATCTTGCTCTCGTCCACGGGCTCGGGCGGAATCTCGAAGTTCCACTTCGCGTTCGTGAATTTCTCGGCATCGAGCACGAGGTCGCCCGATGCGGCGGCGACGGTTTCCTTATCCTGCGGCGCGCATCCGGCCAAGCCGAGCGTGCCCGCCGCGGCCGCGGCGGCTCCGGCCACTGTGGCGCCCTTCAGGAAGCTGCGACGATCCATCGACCTTGCTGTTCCCATGTTCCCTCCTTTGTTCGGATGATCCCCTGCCGAGCGCTGCGGCGATGTCTTTTGCTTTGTCTTGCGCGACGCTCGACGGGATGTAGCGTATGATCAATCGGGCCGGCGCGCGTCACTCAAAACGTGGCATTGGCGGCTTCGAAGGCAAGCGGCGCGCATCTCACTCGAAATGCGTTATTCCTTGGCGGCGCCGTCATTTATACTGGCACCATGGCATCGCGTCCATGGAAGGGGAGTCATGGAAAAGGGGAGAGCCGATACCGAAGGAGGCTCCGCGCTGTTCGTCCGCCCGACGGTGCTGGACGCAGGAATCGGGGTGCTGTACTTCTTCACGTCGCACATGGTCATCCGGGCGATGTACTCGATCGGGGTTGATCGCACGTCGACGGAGCTGTCCGTGTTCTTCCTCGTGGTCATCGCATCGGTCATCGCGGCGCATCTGCTGTCGAGGCCGCTGCTGCGGGCGCGCCGGTTCGCGGAATCGGCTTTGGGGATACCGGCGGTCAGCGTGACGGCGGCGTTGGGAGCCACGCTCGCGCTCGTGTCGATGCTGCCGGTGGTGGACGTGGGGCTGTTCTACGTGTCGGGCGCCTTGCTGGGGCTTGCCTGCGGGTGGATCATCGTCATCTGGACGTCGACCATCCACGCTTCGCGGCCCGAGAGCGCCTCGTTCTACCTCGATCCGGCGCTCGTGGTGGCCGTCGTGTGCTATTTTCTGTTCCGCTGCGTCAGCTCGTTCTCGGACACGATCGCGCAGGGGTTCCTGCTCGCGCTGCCGCTGGTGACCATCGCGTGCATCATCCGCGCCGCCAAGCCCGCCGACGAGGGCGATGCGCCCGCGCTGGGCGAGGGGACGCAGGCGCTGCAAGTGCTGGTGGCGGTTGCAGCGGCGTTCGCCATCGGCTGCAGCGTGACCGTGTACTTGGCGGGGCGCGAGAACGACGTGCTGTCGTCGGGGCTTAACTACATGGTGCTGTTCGAGGTGCTGGCGGTCATCCTCATGGCGTTCTGCTGCTGGCTGATGAGCCGGTTCTCGCAGCAACGGGGGCGCGCTGTCGCCGCGCGGCACCGCGGTGCTTTCGTTTTGCGTGTGCTATCTGCCCCTGTTCTCCATCGGGCTGGTGATGGGCGGGGCGGCATCCCGTCGAACGCGCCGGACGCGCTGTGGAGAGCGAACGTGTGGGTGCTGCTCGATCGCCATCTTTCGCTTACGACATACGCGATTCGGTGTACGCCATCCGCGGCTTGGCCGTGGGGCTGATGTTCGAGGCCATGTGCATCGGCCAGCTGATCGCGCGCGTGTCCACGCTGAGCTTCTCGTCGTGCGCGCTTGCGGTGGCCGGGGCGCTGACGGCGCTGTACTTCTTCAGCGTGGGAGGGCAGCTGCTGCGCGGGGTGCCGAAGAGGAAACGGCCGCGCGAGGAGGAGAGGCAGGTCGAGGAGCCGCGGGCGCGCGCCGAGACGGAGACGGAAGGCGAGGCGATGCCGTCCGAGATGCTGGCGTACTGCCGCAAGCTCGCGCTGGAGAACGGCTTGACGCCGCGGGAGGCCGAGATACTCGGGCTCATCGCCATGGGGCGCAGCGCGAAGTACATCGCCGAGGAGCTGACGATCTCGCACAACACGACGCGCACCCATATCAAGCACGTGTACGAGAAGCTGAACATCCACTCGAAGCAGGAGCTGCTCGACCTCGTGCTGTTCGGGTCGGGATTGATGTGAGGCGCGCCCGCGCCGCCGGGGCGGGCGGCGTGTTCGCGAGGGGCGGGATAGGCAAACGTCTTAAAAGGCACCTGCCCCTGTTTACGGCATTGATCGGTGTCGCGTGGGGCGCCGGTGGCGTTTGAGTGCTCGGTCATGTATACTACATGCATATCGCAGTTTCATGAAAGGAGCCCTCATGCCGGCTTTGCAGGTGCGAGATTTTCCCGACGATTTGTACGAGCAGTTGAAGGCGTATGCGGCCAGCCAGCATCGCAGCATCGCGCAGCAGACCATCGTGGCGGTGGAGCAGATGCTGGAGGCCGCCGACGCGCAGCATTATTGGGACGGGCATGACCTGCACCGCCTGGAGCGGCGCCCGCGTTACTTCGACTTCGACACTGAGGCGAAGCGAGCCGCGCGCATCGAGAAGCGCAAGGAGCTGTTCGCGGAGATCGACAAGCTGCCGAAATTTGACGTTCCGGATGATTTTCCGGACACGGTGGAACTCATACGCCAGGGTCGCGAGGAGCGGGATGCGATTATCGACGCGATGATTGCTGCCGAGAAGCAGAAGGCGGTCGAAGCATGATAGTCCTTGATTGTTCTGCGGCGGTTGACATGGTAAGGGAGACCGAAGCCGGTCGAGCTCTGAGGCAATTGATGCTTGAAGGAGAAGAGGTAATCAGCTCTCAGCTCTTTCTCATTGAGGTGTCGAATGCTTTTTGGAAATACCATAAAGCGGGTCTTCTTGATGAGAAAACGGTATGCGCCAACATCGAGAAAGCGATCGCTCTCGTAGACGAGTTCTGTGATCTTGATAAAACCCAGTGCTGCGAGGCCACGAAAGAAGCGATGCGCTTGCGCCATCCCGTTTACGACATGCTGTACTTCGTGCTCGCGCGGCGCAATGCGGCCACGTTGTTCACGCTGGATCGCAAGCTGCAACAGTTGTGCTTGGACAACGGGGTGGACTGTGTGCTGACCGATACGAACTTCTAGCGGGTCGTTCGCGCGCATTTTGCATGAAACCGGATACCTGTTTCGACCCGCGCGCCTTCGATACTGTACAATGGCTAAGTTTGAGTAACGTTTGCCGCGTCACGGAGGGGCGGCGAATGCAGATAGCAGTGCTGAGGAGCAAGGAACCAACGTTATGACGGACTTCATGAACGAATACTGCATGCACACCGCCACGTGCGGCGAGCTGCGCAAAGGCGACGTCGGCCGCGAGGTCGTGCTGTGCGGCTGGGCGTGGCACAACCGCGACCACGGCGGGCTCATCTTCGTCGACCTGCGCGACCGCGCGGGCTACACGCAGGTGGTCGTCGATCCCGACTGCGTGAGCGCCGACGACTTCGCGAAGGCCGAGCACCTGGGCCGCGAGTACGTGCTGAAAATCGCCGGCACCGTGCGCGAGCGCGGGGCGGAGGCCGTGAACCCCAACATGGCCACGGGCGAGATCGAAGTGCTGGCGAAGTCCGTCGAGGTCCTGAACACGAGCGTGACGCCGCCGTTCTCCATCGAGGACGGCATCGAGACGGACGAGACCACGCGCATGAAGTGGCGCTACCTGGACATCCGCCGTCCCGAGATGTATCAGGCCCTGCACTTGCGCCACAAGGTGGCCCAGGCCATGCGCGGCGCGCTGAACGAGCGCGGCTTCCTGGAGGTGGAGACGCCCATCCTGGCGAACTCCACGCCCGAGGGCGCGCGCGACTACATCGTGCCGAGCCGCCCGAACCCGGGCCGTTTCTACGCGCTGCCCCAGAGCCCCCAGCAGTTCAAGCAGATGCTGATGGTGGGGGGCATCGAGGCGCTATTACCAGATCGCCCGCTGCTTCCGCGACGAGGACCTGCGCGCCGACCGCCAGCCCGAGTTCACGCAGGTGGACATCGAGATGGGCTTCGTGCAGGGCGAGGACGTGATGAACCTCATGGAGGACGTCATGGCCGAGACGCTGGCGGCCGTGGGCGTGGAGCACGCCTTCCCGCTTGAGCGCATGCAGTACCGCGAGTCCATGGACCGCTTCGGCAACGACCGTCCCGACACGCGCTTCGGCATGGAGCTGGTGGACATCACCGACATCGTGAAGAACACGGGCTTCAAGGTGTTCTCGAGCGTGGCGCAGTCCGGCGGCGTGGTGAAGGCCATCAACGCGAAGGGCGCGGGCGACTGGAGCCGCGGCGACGTGGAGAAGCTGGCCGACATCGCAGCCGAGAACGGCGCGAAGGGCATGGCCTGGATCGCGTTCACGACCGACGGCAAGGAGAAGAGCCCCATCATCAAATTCTTCAGCGACGAGGAGTTCGCCGCGCTGAAGGAGGCCATGGACGTGGAGCCGGGCGACCTTCTGCTGTTCGCCGCCGACACCTACGAGGTGGCGAGCGCCGTGCTGAGCGCGCTGCGCCTGCATATGGCCGACGCGCTGGACGTGCCGCGCGAGGGCCATCAGCTGCTGTGGGTGGTGAACTTCCCCATGTTCAAGTACGACGAGGACGAGAAGAAGTACGCCGCCGAGCACCATCCGTTCACCCACGTGCTGGACGAGGACGTGGACAAGATCGAGAGCGACCCGCTGGCGTGCGGCAGCTACAGCTACGACTTGGTCATGGACGGCTTCGAGGTGGGCGGCGGCACCATCCGTATCCACAACGCCGACGAGCAGCGCGCCGTGCTGCGCACGTGCGGTTTGACCGACGAGGAGATCGAGGAGAAGTTCGGCCACCTCATCCACGCGCTTGAGCTGGGCGCCCCGCCGCATGGCGGCATCGCGCTGGGCCTCGATCGCTTGGTCATGCTGCTGGGCGGCAAGGCGTCCATCCGCGACGTCATCGCCTTCCCGAAGACGAGCTCCGCGAGCGATCCGATGACCGGCGCCCCGAGCGCCGTGACGGGCCGCCAGCTCAAGGAAGTCAACCTGCGCACGCTGTAGGGAAGCGAGCGAAAGAACGCATCGAGGGGCCCGTTGATCTCAACGGGCCCCTGTTCTATCCGAATGCGTTGTCGTCTGCGCCGGACTACGCCGCTGGTTCGCCGGTCTGGGCCTTGTCTTCCAAAGGCTTGCGCTGCCGGTTCAGGCGATCGAACTTGTTCTTATCGGTTTCGGCCATGCCTTGGCCGGGATCGTGACGTTTATCGAACAGCGGATCGGCGGCGTTGGTCCAGATGCGCTCGGCCACAGGTTCCCATTCCTCGATGGAACGCGTGCACTTGGCGCACAGGTCGCGCGCGCTTTCCTTCGCCTGCAGGTCGGTGGAGTGGGCGCCGGCGGTTTCCACCATGTCCGCCAGCACGTCCCGGTTCTCCAAGATGGGGCAGGGGCGCAGCAAGTTGTCGTTGAACGGCTGCCGCTCGTAGTACTGCATGAAGATCGGAGATTTCAGGGCATCGAGCAACGTCGTCTCGCGTATGTTCGCGTTGGCGTAGTGCGCGAACACGCACGGCTCCACGTCGCCGGCGGCGTTGATATGCAAATAGCGTCGTCCGCCGGCGATGCATCCGCCCACGAACTCGCCATCGTTTTGGAAGTCGAGGGTGAACAGCGGTTTCTTGCTGCGCATCTCGCGGACGAAGCGGTAGAGGCGTTCGCGCTGGTCGGCTTGCACCATGAGTTCGACGGGCGCGTCCACGCCTACGGGCATGTAGGTGAATATCCAGGCGAATAGGACGCCCTGGCCGATCATCCAGTCGAAGAACTCCTCGGAGGCGATGGAATCGGCGTTGGCTGACGTGTAGCAGCACGAGACGCCGAAGGGGAGCCCGTGCTGTTTGAGCAGGCGCATTGCCCGGACGACCTTTTGGTACGTGCCCTCGCCGCGGCGTCCATCGGTTGCTTCCTCGAAGCCTTCCACGCTGATGGCGGGAATGAAGTTCTTCACGCGCAGCAAATCTTGGCAAAACTCTTCGTCTATGAGCGTCGCGTTGGTGAACGAGAGGAACGAGCAGTCGGGGTGCGTTTCACAGAGCGCGATGAGATCCCGCTTGCGCACGAGCGGCTCGCCGCCCGTGTAGATGTACACGTAGGTGCCGAGCTCGGTGCCTTGGCGGATAATGGAGTCCAGTTCGTCGTAGGAGAGGTTTTCCTGGTGACCGTACTCGGCGGCCCAACAACCGGTGCAGTGCAAGTTGCAGGCGCTCGTAGGATCCATGAGGATGGCCCAGGGCACGTTGCAGCGGTGCTTCTCGCGCATGGTCTCCTGCTTTGGCCATGCCATGAGGTTGCCGTCAACGAGGAACGTCTTGATGAAGTCGTTGCGCATCGCGGGATTCAGCTCGAGCACGCGCGTGATGAGCTGGTGCCAATTGCTCTGCTGGTCGATAGCGTTGCGGAAGGCGGTCCTCTGACTGGGGAACAAGTCGGCAGGTGCTACCTTGTCCAGCATATCCATGATCTTGGTGGCGTTGCGCTCGGGGTCTTCCAAGAGATAATCGAGCGTCTTCTCGAAGGCCGCGTGCTTGATTTGATCGGTTGCCTTCATCGCTTCCTCCTCTAATGCATTGATTGTTCCACGAATGCCGAATAATCATCTTACGTAGATTCCGGTAACGAAATGAAGAAGGGCGATCGCCAAGTTGGAAACGAATGGATCTATCTGGGTGTTCTGCAGAGGATCGGGTTCGATCAACTTAGCTGGAAAGACGACGGCTTGCGATGGCGCGGCACCGCAAGGCAAAGGATTCCTGCGGTCTCGACGGCGAACGCGATGGTCGAGACTGTGTGCTTTTGGTTGCTTCAGAGGGTTGGGGTTCGACCGGATTTTGCGCTTCCTTTATACTGGAACGGTTGTTGTTTTGAGTATCTCGAATGGGCCGGGGCGGCGCCATGTTCCGAACCTGGTCAGGTCCGGGAGGAAGCAGCCATAAGGGACCGCTGGCGAGCGCCCCTGCCTATTCGAGATACTTTTTTGTATCGGGCTGTGACCGCGAGGACGACATGGACATCATCAATTTCTTCGTCAACCTGCTCTCGGATCCGCGGGGGGCTATCGCGGGCTGGATCATCGCGCTGGGGCCGCTGTGGGTGTACTCGCCGCTGTTTCTCATCGTGTTCGTGGAGACGGGTCTTGTGTTCTTCCCGTTTTTGCCGGGCGATTCGCTGTTGTTCGCGGCGGGCGTGTTCTCTGCCGACGGTGGAGGGTTGAACGTCTGGGCTACGCTCATCGTGTTCTACGTTGCCGCTATCTTGGGCAACACGTCGAATTACTGGATCGCGCGGTTCTTCGGCGTGCGCATCATCGATTCCGGCAAAGTGAAAGCGCTCACGCCTGAACGCATGAGCAAGCTCGACCATTTCTTTGCCAAATACGGCGGGCTCACCATCGTCATCACGCGCTTCATGCCGTTCTTCCGCACGTTCGCCCCGTTCATTGCGGGTACCGGCCATATGAACTTCGGCAAGTTCACGCTGTTCAACTGCATCGGCGGCATAGCCTGGGTCAGCCTGTTCGTTTTGGTGGGATACTTCTTCGGCGGTATTCCGCTCGTGCAGGATCACTTCGAGGTCATCGTGCTGGGCATTGTCGCCGTGTCGGTGGCTCCGGCTATCATCGGCGCCGTCAAGGCCGCTATGAGCTCGCGCAAGAAGAAGACGGCTGACGGACGCACGCAGGCCCAAGCCGAGATCGATGCCGAATTGGTCGAGGAGCTCGAGCTGCGCGGCGCTCATGCGGCAGTCGAAGAAGGGCTCTCCGGCAAGCATGCGGCCCCTGTCGCGAAGGCGGTTCAGGAGATGCCGCACGGCGCTCATGCGAAGGCGGAGTCCGAAACGGAGTAGCAGGGAAGAGGGCGTACGCGATGGCAGAGGCACTTTACCGTAAATACCGGCCGCAGATCTTCGAAGACGTTGTCGGTCAGGAGCATATAGAGCGCACGATCAAAAACGCGATCGAACAGGACAAGGTGAGCCACGCCTACCTGTTCACGGGTCCGCGCGGCACCGGCAAGACCACCACGGCTCGTCTGCTGGCGAAAGCCTTGCTGTGCGAATGCGGCCCTACCTCCGAGCCTGACGGCACGTGCGATGACTGCGTGATGATTGCGAACGGCGAACATCCGGACGTCTACGAGCTGGACGCCGCGTCGCGTACGGGTGTGGAGAACGTGCGCGAGGAGATCATCGGTCGCGTCCAGTTCGCTCCTACGCGCGGGCGCTATAAGATCTATATCATCGACGAGGTTCACATGCTTTCGACGGCGGCGTTCAACGCGCTGTTGAAGACGCTCGAGGAGCCGCCGAGCCACGTGGTGTTCATCCTGGCCACCACCGATCCGCAGAAGGTGCCCGAGACCATCCATTCGCGTTGCCAGCGGTTCGACTTCCGCCGCATCTCGGCCGAGTCCATCGTGTCGCGCCTGGGTGCCATTTGCGTGTCCGAGGACGTGGAGTTCGAGGGCGAGGCGCTCGATCTGATCGCCCATCGCGCCGAAGGCGGCATGCGCAACGCGCTGACGTCGCTCGAGCAGCTGATCGCGTTCGGCGAGGGCAAGGTGACGATGGAGGTGGCCGAGAGGCTATTGGGCTCCATCGACACGAACGACCTGGCCGAGATCGTGCGCGCAATCGGTACGCGCGACGTGGCCTCGTGCTTCCGCTGGACGGCGGAGTACGTGGAAACGGGTGCGGATCTGGCGCAGTTCGTGCGCGATTTGGCCGAGCATATGCGCAACATGTACGTGCTGTCGCTGGCGGGCGCCGACGTGGCGCTCGAGGTGAGCGAAACCGTGCGGCGCGAGCTTGCGAGCGAGCTGCCGCTGTTCGGCCCTGACCGCCTGGCGCGCCTGCTGGGCGTGCTGGGCGACCTGTCGGCCGAGTTGAAGACGTCGACGAACCCGCGTCTGTCGTTCGAGATCGCGCTCACGCGCATGGTGCGGCCCGATTCCGACTTGACGCTGGAGGCTCTTGCCGAGCGCATCGAGGCGCTGGAGAGCGGGCACTCCGCGGTTGCGCACGTGATCGGGGGAGGGGCTGCCGCGGTTGCCGCCCCTCAGGTTGCGGCGGCTTCGGCTTCCCAGGTTTCGGTTGCGCCCGTGCCGGCTTCTCCGCCTGCATCCCCTGCGACCCAGGGGGCTCCGATGCCCGCCTCCCAGCCTTCCGCGGCTCCCGCTTCCGCTCCTGGTCCCGATCGCGCATCGTCGGCCGAACGCGCTGGGGCGGTGCCTGCCGCGTCGGTGCAACCCGTCGCTGCTCCGCAGGTTGCGGCGCCGTCGCGCGAGGCGGGCGGCGTCCCGCCGCAAGGGGCGGAGGGCGTTTCGGCTCCTCGACCCGCATCGCCCGTGATGCAATCTCAGGCTCCGTCCGCCGCGGCCCCCTCCGACCAGCTCAAGGCCAGCCTGCAGAATCCGGCCGCCTTGCAGCGCGTGTGGCAGGCGGTGCTGGCGACGCTCAAGAAGAACAAGGCTGCTTACGGCGTGCTGTTCCTCAACACAAAAGCGGTGTACGACGCGGGCAAGGACACGTTGATCATCGAGTTCCCGGCCGAGAACTCGTTCGCCTTCAAGGCGGTGCAGAAGCCCGACGTGCAGGAAGCGGTGTCGGTCGCGCTCAACCAGGCGTGCGGGCGAGTCGTTGGCACTTCGCGTATGCGCAGGGCGGCGCGGTTGCCACGGCGGCGGCTCCGGCCGCGCGTCCTGCGCCGACGTCGGCT
>ENA-OQDA01000474-OQDA01000474.1-human-gut-metagenome-genome-assembly--contig:-NODE-474-length-16595-cov-4.205793_pt1 | contig 16595 bp, 13 predicted proteins | sample MGYA00242771_ERZ504603 | MGnify/ENA primary metagenome ERZ504603 (study PRJEB26092, sample SAMD00036328) | human gut metagenome | host: Homo sapiens | study: EMG produced TPA metagenomics assembly of...
CTTCGTTGCCGGGGCCATGACGTCGGCGTCGTACGTTGTACAGCCGCGCAAAAACGCGCAGGACGTTGCCGTCCACCGCGGGACGGGGATGCCAAACGCAATGCTGGCCACCGCGCCCGCCGTGTAGTCACCGATGCCCGGCAGACTGCGCAGGGCGTCGTAGTCGGCGGGCAGGTCGCCGCCGTACTGCTCGCAGACGATGCGGGCAGCCTTCTGCATATTGTTGACGCGGTTGTAGTAGCCCAGCCCCTGCCACAGCTTGCGCAGGGCGTCCGGCTCACAGGCCGCCAGCGCGGCGGGGTCCGGCAAAGCCGCGATAAAGCGTTCATAATAGGGGATGGCCGCTGCCACACGGGTCTGTTGGAGCATGATCTCGCTGACCCAGATATGGTACGCAGAAGGCTCCTGCCGAAAAGGCAGGAGCCTCTTGTTTGCGTCAAACCATTGCAGCAGCGGTGCGGCAATGGGCTGCATCAAAAATCACCGCAGGTTCGGGGGAAGGGGATGACGTCGCGGATGTTGGGGATGCCGGTGACGTACATCAGCAGGCGCTCAAAGCCCAGACCGTAGCCCGCATGCTTGACGCTGCCGTAGCGGCGCAGGTCGAGATACCAGTCGTAGTCGGCGGTGTTCAGGCCCAGCTCCTTCATGCGGGCCTCCAGCACATCGAGGCGCTCCTCACGCTGAGAGCCGCCGATCAGCTCACCGATGCCGGGAACCAGCATATCGGCGGCGGCCACGGTCTTGCCGTCCTCGTTCTGGCGCATGTAGAATGCCTTGATTTCCTTCGGGTAGTCGGTGACGAACACGGGCTTCTTGAAGATCTGCTCTGTCAGGTAGCGCTCGTGCTCGGTCTGCAGGTCGGTGCCCCACTCGACTTTATACTGGAAGTTGTCATTGTTCTTCTTCAGCAGCTCGATGGCGTCGGTGTAGGTCACGCGGGCAAAGTCGCTGGATGCGACCAGCTCGAGGCGCTCGATCAGGCCCTTGTCAAAGAACTGGTTGAAGAAGGCCAGCTCGTCGGGGCAGTTGTCCAGCAGGTAGCGGATGACGTAACGGGTCATGGCCTCGGCGGTCTCGAGATAGGTGTTCAGGTCGGCGAAGGCCATCTCGGGCTCGATCATCCAGAACTCGGCGGCGTGGCGGGTGTCGTAGCTCTTCTCGGCGCGGAAGGTGGGGCCGAACGTGTAGACGTTGCCCAGCGCCATGGCCATGGCCTCGGCCTCCAGCTGGCCGGAAACGGTCAGGTTGACAGGACGCTTGAAGAAGTCCTCGTGTAGTCAACGCCGCCCTCGTCGTTGCGGGGTATATCGTTGAGGTCAAGGGTGGTCACTTGGAACATCTCACCGGCGCCCTCGCAGTCAGAGCCGGTGAAAATCGGCGTATGCACGTAGGTAAAGCCGTGCTCATGGAAGAACTGGTGCAGGGCGAACGCCGCCTGGCCGCGCACGCGGAACGCAGCGTTGAAGGTGTTGGTGCGGGGGCGCAGGTGGGTCATGGTGCGCAGGTAGTCCATGCCCATCTTCTTTTTCTGCAGCGGATAGTCGCCGCCGCAGGGGCCAAGCACGGTGATTTCATCCGCATTGATCTCAAAGGGCTGCTTAGCGCCCGGGGTCACAACAACGCTGCCGGTGACCTCAAAGCTCGTGTACAGACCGCACTTGGCGATCTCGGCATAGTTGGCGAGCTTGTCGGCCTGAAAAACGATCTGGACGGGCTTATAGCAGCTGCCGTCGGACAGCGAGATAAAGCCGATATTTTTAGAATCGCGCACAGTCTTGGCCCAGCCGCAGACGGTGACCTTGGTGCCGTCTGCAGGGGTGGCCTTGTACAGCGATGCAAGTTCCGTTCTCTGCATGGATAGTCCACTCCTCTTTATATATATGAATGTTCCTATTGTAACAGGTATTTTATAAAAAGTAAAGAGCCGATATTTGCAGAGTTGCAGGGTTGCAAGGGGGGGAGGCAAGGTTTACCGTAGGGGCGGATTCCATATCCGCCCGTGGGAGTGTGCGGCGGCGTAAGCTGCCCGGGAGGGATGAATCCCGCCCCTGATTAAAATTGTAACAAGAAATTTTGAGATTTACCCTCCCAGCACTCCGGCTAACGCCTTGGCGGCGTACTCTCCGGCGCGGAGGGCCTCGTCCAGCGTGTTCGCGTGGCCGCCGATCTCTATTAAAAGACTGCCTGTCGTCAAATCCTGATTGTAAAACCGATACCCGCACAGCACAGGGCGGGTCAGGCCCGGGTAGGCACTTTCCATAGCGGCCTCCCATTCGGCGGCAAAACGCAGATTGAGCCGCCAGTTAGGCAGGGCAATGCTGCTGCCATTGCCGCACCCGGCAATGACCATGACCTGCGCCGTGCTCTCTCCGTCGATCTCACACACGGGCTTGACCCGCGTGCCGTCGCTGTCCTCGATGGCATCGCGGTGGACATCCAGCACGACCTTTATAGAAGGGTAACGCTCCAGATACGCCTGCACGCCCGCGCGGCTGCGCTTATAGCTGTCGGTGTAGCCGGGCGCGTCGTAGAGCGTTTCGTCGTGCAGCGTGCGGATGCCCGCCGCGTTGAGCACCTGCGCCATTTTCTCTCCGACGGCACACATATTCAGCGCCGTGCTTTTGCTGCGGGCCGTGTAGCCGGGGTCAAACACGGGGTCCGGCCAGGTCTGGTAGCTCTCGGTGGCATGGGTGTGCATAATGAGCACCTGCGGCAGGGCACTGTTCTTTTCAACGGCAAAAGGTAAATTTTGCGTCGTCACAGCGGCGCGCAGGTCAGCGTCGGTGTGCTCGGTGCTGTTTCGGATGCTGCCTGCGGCCAGTGCTACATAGCCGTCGCCGCTGCCCTGCCTGAGCGTCACGCTGCGGATGCGGCCCGCGTCGTTCAGCTCCGGCGCGGCACTGGGCAGCGGCGTGGAAACGGGGGACGGCTCCGGCGTAGGCGTTGCCGCAGCTGTCGGGGCCGGGGAGGGCGTCGCCGTGGGCACGGGCGTGGGGCGGCGGTCCGGCTTCTGGGGCTTGTAGGCGGCCCGGGCGGCATCCGCTGGCCAAGCGATGGCCGCAGCCGCCGCGGGGTCCTGCAAAAACAGCGCCCCGCGCACGATCCACGCCCGCCCGGGGCAGACCGCACACGCGGCCAGAACCGCCGCCGCACTGCCCGCAAATGCGGCCCCGCACAGCGCAGCCGCCGCCCACCGGCGCAGCTTTTGCATGGCACACACCCCCTTGTACCAGAATTTTATGCGATTTTTTTGGTTTCTATGAAGTTTTTTTCAAAAAGCCCTTGCAACTTTGCAAAAAGTGTGGTAGGATAACTTGTACTGTTATGGGGAACCAAGGAGGTGGAACGAATGCCTAATATTAAATCTCAGAAGGATCGTGTTGTTCAGGCCAAGAAAGAGGCTCTGCACAACAAGGTCGTCAAGTCCAACCTGAAAACAGTGGTCAAGAAGGCAAACGCTGCCATCGACAGCAATGCTGCTGACAAGGAGACCGTCGTTAAGGTTGCTGTCTCTGCCATCGACTCTGCTAAGAGCAAGGGTGTTATCCATAAAAACACTGCTGCCCGCAAGATCAGCCGCATGGCTAAGCGCGCCAACAAGGCTGCTGCTCAGTAATTGATCGCATGAACAATGCCCGCCGTGGGAACACGGCGGGCATTTTCATTTATATTTTGCGGAAAAGGCTTCTCCCCTGGGGGAGAAGCTCAGACTGTCAAAAAAGCGCATTGTAGGGGCGAGCATTGCTCGCCCGTGCCCGTTCGCCCTGTGAGAAGCTTTCCGAAAAGAGCGTTGCTTCGCCAAGTTGGCGGGCGAACAATGTTCGCCCCTACATTCTCTATAAGGCAAAGTAGATGTTTTTTGACATACTGGGCTTCTCCCCTGGGGGAGAAGCTGTCCGCGAAGCGGACTGATGTGGGGAGAGTGTGCCCTGACAGCTCGTTACCGGGTGGCAGTGGCAAGGTCTGCCCTCATCCGTCTGCGGGCGGAGCCGCAGACACCTTCCCCCGAGGGGGGGGGAAGGCTCCCATTTTATAGCTCCTGCTCCATCAGCAGCTTCTTCAGCGGCAATAGCGCCGCGGGCTCGGCGCTGAAGGTGCGGATGCCGAGCTTTAAATAGGCCGGCATGGCATCCACGGCGGCCACGGTGATGCCGCAGAGGTAGACCCGTGCGCCGCGCTCCTGCGCCTGCTCCAGAATGCCGCTGACAAGGCGCAGCACGGCGGGGTTCGTCAGCTGGTTCACGGCGGCGGTGGGGGTCTGCACAAGGCCCAGCGTGTAGCGGGTCAGGTCCTCAATATCCACAGCCATCAGCTGCACGCCGTGCTCCATCATATCCCCGGCCATGACCGCGGCGGACGGCATGTCCACAACGCAGCCCAGCATCATCGGGCCGGTCTCGCGGCCCTCGACCAGCAGCTCGTCGCGGCAGGTGTTGACCTCCTCCACGCAGCGATCCCAGTCGGCCACATCTTTTATCATCGGGAACACGACCCGCAGGTCGCCGTCCGTGGCGGCGCGCAGCAGCGCCCGGATCTGCGGCTTGAACAGCCGGTTGCCGCGCAGGCGGTCCTGCGTCTCCCCGGCCCAGGGGGCGTCGTCGTCGGCGCGGGTATCGCAGGTGCGCAGCAGCACGGGCACGCCCTCGGCGCTTTTCAGCAGCTCGCGCAGACGGGTGGTCTGCTCTTCGTCGCTCTGGTCGTACAGAATCGCGGTCTCGGTGCGCACAAGGCCGATGCCCGCCGCGCCGCGCGTATGGGGCACGTCGCTGTCGCTAATGTTGCAGGTCGGCATCAGGCGGAAGGCCGTGCCGTCCTTCGTCAGGCAGGGCAGGGCGACCACGGGGTCGGGCTTCTGGCCGTGCAGGCGGCTCAATGCAATTTTACAGTCCGCCTGGGCAATCTGCGCACCGTCCGGCTCCACAATAAGCGTGCCGTTGTCGGCGTCAAGGATCGCGCGGTGGCCCACGGCCATGGCCGCGGTGCCGCCGCCCAGTTGTACCACCGCCGGGATGCCCATGCTGCGGGCCATGATGGCGGCATGGCTGACCGTGCTGTCCTGGTCGCTGGCCAGGCCCAGCACCATGCGGCGGTCCAGGCTGAACAGGTCACTGGGAAAGAAGCGGTCCGCCACCAGAATGCTGGGGCGCTTCAGATGCAGGCGGCGGCGCGGGCGTCCGTCCAGAATATCCACCACGCGGCGGCAGACGTCGCAGACATCGACGCTGCGCTCCCGGATGTACTCATCATCGACGTTTTTTAGGCGGCCCGCAAAAATCTGCTCGGCGCGCTCGACGGCGGCAGCCCCGCCCGCACCGGCGGCGATATAGTCACCGATCTCGTTCGTGAAGGACTCGTCCTCCAGCAGGGCGATCTGGAACAGCAGAATATCCGCATCCGGCCCCTTGGCGCGCTGGCTCAAACGGCGCAGCTCATCCTTGGCCAGCACGACGGCGACGTCGTAGAGGGCACGCTCCCGGAACGGGTCGCAGACGATGCGGTGCAGGCCGGTGGTGCCGTGGTCGATCTGCTCAACCGGGCCGACCACAATGCCGGTGGACGCCGGTACGCCGGTATAGGTGTGCATAGGATGCCTCCTTTTTTCTTCTCGGCCCCTCGGGAGGGGCTCCCGCAGGGTCGGATGAGGGGCGGGTTCGCCGCAGACACCCGTTAAAGGCTTACCGCCCGGTAGAGCCGGGCATGCCCGGCCCCTACAGCGCGATACTTTGGCAGACGCGGGCGGAGCCCCAAGGGGGAAGCCTTTTTACAGAATCGGCAACTCGCTCAGGGTCTTACTGACCAGGGCGGTCACGAATTCCTCTGGCACGGCGGCGGCGATGGCACGCTCGGTCACGAGGGTGTTGTCTCTGCCGTCCAGCAGGGCGGGGAAGCGGTCTGCCGGGTCCTTGTCAAAGCTGCCCATGAAGGTCGCGGCCAGCAGCTTCGGCGTGTATGGCATGTCCTCGGGCACGCCGACGTGCTCGGCGGCCAGCTCCAGCGGGGCCAGTGCGCCGCGGGTGGGCGCACTCGGGTTCGGTACGTAGGGTGCCGGGTAGTTTGCGCGCTGCCGCGCGTTTTTCTCCACAAGGTCAATTTCCGGTGCGCAGGCGCAGACCTCGGCCAGCAGCTTTTGGTATTGCTCGGCAAAGCGAGCCAGAAATTCCTCATTGTCGGGCAGCATGGCGTAGGCCGTGCCGCCGCAGCGGCCAAACAGCCGCAGCGTGTCAAAGTAGCCCAGCGCGATGTTGCGCGCGGCACGGGCGGGGTCAAAGTCCAGCGTCGGGCCCAAATTCCAGTGGCTGCGCACGATGCGCGTCGGCAGGCCGGTGGTGTTGGGGCGTACAATGCCGATGCCGTCCACATCGACGCCGAGCAGCTCCGCTGCGCCCATTTTTGCGGCCAGATCCAGCGGCATATTGTCGCGCCAGCCGCCGTCAATGTACTTTACACCGTCAATTTCCCGCGGGCGCAGGGCCGGGAAGCAGGCACTGGACGCCAGCATATAGTCCTTTAACTGCCCTTCGGGGATGTCCTCGATGGGGCACTGCACGCTGCGCAGGCTGCCCAGCTCGGTCATGACAAGACCGAAGTGGATAGGCGATGTGCGCACGGCCTCCTCGTCGATCAGACGGTCGATCATCTCGGCCAGCGGTTCAACGTTCAGTCCGCCGCTGCGGATGATGTCGAGGAAGAACGTGCGCAGATCCTCGGGCCTGAGCGTTGCGGGGACTTCGAGAACATCGTGAATTTCCAGGCTGCGCCACAGGTCCTCGGCCTCCTGGATCTTGCCCATCGTGAACAGGCAGCCGTTCAGCGTGCCGACGCTTGCGCCCGTGATGATGTCAGGCGTCCAGTCCAGCTCCTGCAGAGCGCGCCAGACGCCGATCTGATAGCTGCCCTTAGCCCCGCCGCCAGCCAGCACCAGCGCACGTTTTCCGGTATGTTCCATCGGAAAAAGCCCTCCTGTTTTGTAGTTTTATTCATTATAGCATTTTCTGTTTTAAGTTGCCATAGCAAACCGGGTCACAATCTGCGGAAATTGCGCAGTTTTTTCAAATTTTATAAGGTGCTTGCAATAGCAGGAGAAATGGAGTAAACTTAAAATACGCCCGTAGGGGAGGGATTCATCCCTCCCGTGGACTTAGCGACGCGGCACACGTCCCGGAGGGGTCAAGACCCCTCCCTACAGAATGACGTTTACGGGTGCTTTGTAGGGAGCGGTCTTGACCGCTCCGCAGGTACGCCGCGGCAGCCGCAGAATACCCGGGAGGGATGAATCCCTCCCCTACAAATATTGGGAGAGTGCAAATTATGCAGACCAAACCGATCCTCGTTGTCATGGCCGCCGGTATGGGCAGCCGCTACGGCGGACTCAAACAGATCGACCCCGTCGGCCCGTCCGGCGAGGCCATCCTCGACTACAGCCTGTACGATGCCCGCCGCGCCGGGTTCAAGACCGTCGTCTTTATCATCAAGCACGAGATCGAGCAGGCGTTTAAAGAGGCCGTCGGTGCCCGTGCCGTGCGCGCCGGGTTCGAGGTCCGCTACGCCTACCAGCAGCTGGAAAAGCTGCCCGAGGGCTTCACCGTGCCGGAGGGCCGCGTCAAGCCTTGGGGCACCGCCCATGCCATCCTCGTGGCCGAGGAGGCCATCGGCGACGCGCCGTTTGCGGTCATCAACGCCGACGACTACTACGGCCCGCAGGGCTTCAAGCTCATCTACGACTACCTGAGCACCCACGCCGACGGGGACCGCTACGTCTGGGCCATGGTCGGCTTCCTGCTGGGCAACACGGTCAGCGCCAACGGCAGTGTCAGCCGCGGCGTCTGCGTGACCGACGAGAGCCGCAACCTCGTCAGCGTGACCGAGCGCACCTGCATCGAGCCCTACGCCGACGGCATCCATTACAGCGAGGACGGCGGCAAGAGCTGGGCCGACCTGCCCGCCGACTGTGTTGTCTCGATGAACCTGTGGGGCTTCACCCCCGCCTACGTGCAGGAGGCCAAGGCCGGTTTTGCCGCGTTCCTGCAGGCCAGCCTGCCCGTCAACCCGATGAAGTGTGAATATTACCTGCCCACCGTCGTGACGAACGCGCTGGAGGCCGGTAAGGCGGACGTCCATGTGCTGACCAGTGCCGACAAATGGCACGGCATCACCTACCGCGAGGACAAGCCCGAGCTGGTCGAAGCCCTGAAAAAGATGAGTGAGGATGGGCTGTACCCGGTGGATAGGCTGTTCTGAAAATCGTATAAAAATGCGGCCTCCTGCGCGGAGACCGCATTTTTGTTTTGCGTAGGAGAGGGATTTATCCCTCCCGTGGAGTGGATGGCAGCCGCACACTTCCCCGGAGCGGTCAAGACCGCTCCCTACAAAGCACCCGTGAACGGCACACCGTAGGGAGGGGTCTTGACCCCTCCGTGAGGGTTTCCGGCCACGCAAGCATTCCGGGAGGGATAAATTCCTCCCCTGCAACCTTCCCATATACCTCATGCCTCCCTTGGCTCAAATGTACCCTTTGTCCTGCAGCAATCCGCGTAAAAACAGCAAAAAAATACCTTTAATATTTTACAAATGTTCGGGTTGTAATTGCCCTCTGCGTCGGGTATAATAAGGTCAGCACTATTGCTTTGTATGCACGCCCGCTGCGGCGTTTTTCACGAAAGCTGCGTTGCAGCGCAGCATTTGCAAAAGGAGAACTACTATGATGAAGAAAACCACCTTCGGTGCCGTTCTGGCGTTCCTGTTTGCCGCTGCCGGTGCCCTGACCGCCGCCGCGCTCTATCTCTACCACCGTGAAAAGGAGCTGGACGAGTACGAGCGCCTGCTGTTCAGCGACGACTATGAGGATGACGATTACGACGACGAGGATTCCACCACCTACGAGAACATCCCCTCCGCCCCCGCAGAGGAGAAGGAGTAAATGATCCTCAAGGCTTCCCCCGCAGGGGAAGCCTTTCTGCCGCCACAACCCGGCTGGGCACCGACCTGACGGCGTCCGGCTTTTTGGCAATGCCATACTGCCACGGAGAAAACACAATATGCGTAAACTGCTGCTTTGGCTTGTGATGGTCGCCGTTATGATTGCCGCCATCCTGGGCGGAACGGCGGCTTTTCTTTACAGCCGCACCGGGACGGATGCCCTGCCGCAGGAGGCCGTCACCTTCGGTGAGCAGACCCTCGAGCCCAACGGCTGGAGCTGGGTCATCCCGGTGCTGGGCGATAAGGTCAACAAGACCTACGAAAGCCCGACGAACCTGACCGTGCAGAAGCTGGGCACCTTCACCGATACCGTGCCGCAGCTCGTCCTGCCCGACTGGGTCACCGCTGCCGAGCTTCAGATCACCGCGCCCGACGGCACGGTCTGGACCGGCGCACTGGCCGACTGCAATACCTATACCTATACACAAAACGGGGACTATCAGATCATCGTGACCGCGCACCACAGCAGTGCGGACAACCCCGGCGACCCCGTGGGCTGGTACGCCTACCGCGCCGGCTACACGATGGCGATGAACCCCAAGGTCACCCTGAGCACCGAGCGCGCGCCGCAGGGCAGCATCGTGGCTGTGCAGCTGTCCGGCATTCTGGACGGCGAGCCGAGCCTGGAGACCGATCTGGGCACCGTCTGGTTCCGCAAGACCGCCAGCGGCTACATGGGCTATATTCCCGTGACCTACAACGCCGAGGGCGGCGACCATACGCTGCACCTGACCTGCGGGAGCCTGGAAAAGGACATCACCCTGACCGTCACCCGCACCATGTATGATACGGTCACCGTCCCCGCCGAGGAGGACACCGGCGGCGGGGAGGAGTTCCGCAACGCTATATGGCCGCTGTACACAACGGGCAGCTCCGCCAAGCTCTGGAATGGCCGCTTTGAGGCCCCCAGCGCGGGCGCTGTCGCCATGGAGTACGGTGTCACCCAGATGGTGGACGGCCAGCGCAGCGGCCAGGCCACCGGCCTGACCTATGCCGCCGCGGACGGCGAGACCGTCACCGCCCCGCAGGCAGGCAACGTTGTCTTTGCGGGCACGCTGACCCTGACCGGCGGCACGGTGGTCATCGACCACGGCTGCGGCGTAAAGAGCTACCTGTACGGGCTGGAGACTGTCGGCGTGGAGCGCGGGCAGAGTGTGTCCGCCGGCGACCCGCTGGGCACCGCCGGGACGGCCCACAGCCTGATCTACGAGCTGCGCATCGGCAGCAAATCCACTGACCCGCAGACCGCGCTGGACGGAAACAGTGGTCTGCAATTCCGCGAGGCTGAATAAAATAGCTGCACACGGCACACCCGGCCTGCCGTGCCGCTGCCGTTTTGCCGGGCATCCATAAAGGTCCCTAAAAGAGTGAGTGTGAGTATGGAAGAAGATAAGAAATCCACTGCGGTACAGCCGGAGGAGGCCCCCAAGCCGAAGCCCCGGCGCCGCAAGGCAGCCAGCCCCCAGCCTGCCGCCGACACGCCCCCTGCGCCGACGGACAGCGCCGCGCCGCCCGCCGCAGACGGGCAGACCACGAAAAAGCCTGCCGCGTCCCCCAAGAAGCCTCGGGCCAAAAAAACCACAAAGACAGCAAAAACCGCAAAGCCCAAAACGCCGAAGGCTGCTAAGACGGTGAAAAAAGCCCCGGCTGACGAGACCCCGGAGCGCAAGGCCCCCGCACAGGAGAGCTCCGTTCCCGCCGCGCCGGAACTTGCCGAGCCCAAATCCGAAAGCAACGCCCGAACCGCCGGAGACCCCGCCCGGGAGGACGCTGCCGCACCCACCGTGCCCGACGTCCCGAGTACCCCGGAGCTGCCCGAGCCTGCGGAAAGGGCCGAGCCCGCCGTGACGGAGCCCGAACCGACAGCGGACGCCCCTGCCGCCGACGATACGCCTGCGGCAGAAGCGCCCCCCAAGGCCGCCGCGGCAGACACAGCCGTCACCGACACGCCCGAGCAAACCGGGGACGTCCCCGCGGAGGACGCTGCCGAGCCGTCCGGCCTTGTTTTCAGCGATGACCTTGCCAACGATAAAGCCCTTGCCGCCGAGGCCGCACGCATGGCGAACATCTCCCGCACGGCACAGCTTTCGATTGCGCAGATCATGGCCGGGCTGGAGGAGGACCCGCGCCGTCTGCCGGCCTGGTCCCGGCGCCGCAGGCGCAGCCGCCAGCATGACAGCGCCGACGACGACGAGGACGACGAGCCGCAGGATACGATCCCGCAGGCCCTCGGGCGCGGTGTGTTCGGCATGTTCAAGTGGCTGCTCCTCGTTGTGCTGTTCGTGCTCATCATCGCAGGCGGCGGCGTGGCATGGCTTTACCGCAGCGCCACGCCTGACATGCTGCCCGAAGTCAAGGTCACCTTTGACGGCCAGGAGCTTGCTCCCACGGCCTACAAGTGGCACGTGCCGGTGGTCGGCAGCTTTTTCAGGCGCACCTACGCCGAAACGCTCAATTCCTCTCCCGTTGTGCTCGAAGATGCCATATCCGACGCATCGCCGGATATTATCGTGACGCCGTCCGACTACAGCACCCAGCTGACCATCACCGACGCCGACAAGGAGACCGTGTACGAGGGCAGCGCCACCGGCTTCCGCAGCTATCTGTTTGCGGAGAACGGCACGTTTGACGCGAAGCTCGTCGTCACCGCGTCTGACAGCGCCGCCGAGGACCGCTCCAGCGTCACCGGCACCGAGACCTGGCAGTTCCGCTTCACCGTCAGCATCAAACCGTCCATCACGCTCTGCACACCGACGGTGCAGCAGGGCAGCGTGGCCGCCGTGCGTGTCGGCAGCACCATGAGCCGGACCGAACCGACGCTGACGGGCCCGCTGGAAAGCACAGGCTTCGTCAGGGCCGCCAACGGCTGGATCTGCTACCTGCCCATCCCGTGGAACGCAGAGACCGGAAACACCGAGCTGACCGTGACTGCCGACGGCTATACCGAAACGCTGACGCTGTCGGTCCGCGCGGCCTCCTACTCCTACAAGGATTACAGCGCCAATTCCCAGCTGACGTCGCCCTACATCGGCGCGGACGACGCCCCCGATGCCGTCCGCAGGCTGCTGACGACTGACGGCGGCGAGATCCAGTGGGCCGTGGGCGGCTTTGTGCAGCCGTTCCTGGACAGCTTTGACACGCCGCTGCTCTACGGCATGACCGAGTACGTGGGCCGTTCCTACAGCGAGCGCAGCACGAACTACGGCTACGGCGGGCGCACCTCGACAAATGTCGTCATCAAACCGAAGAAGTCGAAGGATTCTATGATCGTGCCCGCCAGCGGCCATGTGCTGCTGGCCGAGGACCTTGGCGGCAGCTACGGCTACACCGTCGTCATCGACCACGGCGCGGGCCTCAGGAGCATCTTCTACGGCCTGACCGCACTGGACGTCGAGGCCGGGGACGATGTCAAGCAGGGCCAGCTGCTGGGCACCAGCGGCAGGACCGTTGTGGCCGAGCTGCGCATCGGCACCGTGCCCATCAACCCGCTCCTCGTCTGGCGCGGCCAGTGCGACGGGCTGAAATATTTTTGAGTAAAAAGGCATCCATCTTTTAGGAAAAGGTGGGTGCCTTTTTTGCGTGCCGTGACTTTCCCCTCGGGGGAAGCTGTCGCTGAAAGCGACTGACGAGGGCAGAGCCGCCGCAATTGCCCGTGAATTGGCAATAGGGCACGCTCTGCCCTCATCCGGCCCTGCGGGCCGCCTTCCCCCGATGGGGAAGGCAGAAGGCACAGGTACACGTGCCCCGGCATAGTATGGCGCAAATCAAACCGAGGTGAGCGCCTATGCCGAAAACATTTTGCGTGGTCGGGCACGATGCCCGCCAGCAGGCGGCGGCGCGCGTGCTGCGCCGTGCGGGTTACGGCGTGACCGCCGCCGACAATGCCGCCGCAGCCGATTACATTTTGCTGCCCATGTCCCAGGGCCGCGTCAGTGACGAGGTCGCCCGCGCACTGCAGGGTGCGGGGCAGGGGACGCTGATCTTAGCGGGCCGCCCCGGGATGCCGGTGCGGATGGCCGCGCGGGAGGCCGGGCTGCCGCTGATCGATTATTTTCTGCGGCCCGAGCTGGAATGCCTGAACGCCGTGCCCACCGCCGAGGGCTGTCTTGAGCTGCTGCTCCGCCTGCGGGAGCGCACGATCTGGGAGAGCGGCTTTCTCGTGCTGGGCTATGGCCGCGTCGGGCGTGCCGTGGCACGGCGGCTGGTGCTGCTGGGCGGGCGCGTCACCGTGGCTGCCCGCAGCCCCGAGCAGCGCGCCAATGCCCGCTGTGCCGGGTGCCGCGCCGCGCCCCTGACGGCCCTGCCCACACTGCTGCCCGGCTTTGACGCCGTCATCAACACGATCCCCGCGCCGGTGCTGCCCCGGGCCCTTCTGCAGCAGCTGCCGGGCGGGGCGCTCATCATTGACCTGGCCAGTCTGCCCGGCGGCACCGACTTTGCCGCCGCCGAGGAACTGGGTCTGCACGCCGAGCACGCCCTGGCCCTGCCGGGCCGCTGTGCACCGCAGACAGCCGGGGCGCTGATTGCACAGACCGTGCTGGCGATCCTGGAAGAACGCGATCCCGACGAAAGGAGCACCGCCCCATGACCACCCAATCCAAACGCACCGTCGCCTTTGCGCTGTGCGGCAGCTTTTGCAGCTTTGCTGCGGTGCTGCCCCAGCTGCGTGTCCTGACTGCCCGCGGGTGGGACGTCCTGCCTGTTTTGAGTGCCAGCGCCGCCGGGCTGGATACCCGCTTCGGCACCGCGTCAGCCCTGCGGCAGACCTTATATGAAGTGACCGGCCACAGACCGCTGACGACCCTGCAGGCCGTTGAGCCGCTCGGCCCGCAGCGGCTTGCCGAGGCGCTCATCATCGCCCCGGCCACCGGCACCACGATGGCGCTGCTGGCCGCAGGCATCAGCTCGACCCCCGTGACACTGGCCGCAAAAAGCCTTTTGCGCGGCGGACGGCCCATTATTATCGCGCCGTCCACGAACGATGGGCTTTCGGGCAGTGCCCCGGCGCTGGGCCAGCTTTTGCAGCGGCGCAGCTACTATTTTGTGCCCTTCGGCCAGGACGACAGCTACAAAAAGCCGTGCAGCCTGAAAAGCGATTTCACGCTCCTGCCCGACACATTAGAGGCCGCGCTGCGCGGCGTGCAGATCCAGCCGCTGCTGCTGTAATAAGCGGGAGGGAGCGCGGCATATAACGGGGTAGAGATACCCCTTACCTTCCCCCTCGGGGGGAAGGTCGCCCCGCAGGGCCGGATGAGGGGAGAGTATGCGGCGGCGGCCCATTGACTGACAATGCCGCCCGGCCCGCGCGTGTAAGGCAGCCGGCTGTCTGCCGGAAGGCTGCGGGCCGCATATATGCGGCCCCTACCGCGCATCCTCCCGTTTTCTGGCAATATCATAGGTTTAGGAGGCCCCGCTCATGCAGACGATCACCATCCACGGCAGACGCACCCTGCACGGCAGCATCCGGCCTGCCGCCGCCAAAAACAGCACCCTGCCGCTGCTGGCGGCGACGCTGCTCTGCGACGGCCCCTGCCGCCTGCGGGACGTCCCGCGTCTGGCCGACGTGGACACCAGCCTGGCGCTGCTGGACGCTGTCGGAGCCCGGTGCGGCGCTGCGGGGCGGGACCGTCTGCACCCGTCCCGCGGACCGTCTCTGCGGCGACATCCCGGAGCATCTGGCCGGGGCCATGCGCAGCTCGGTATTTTATCTTGCGCCGCTGCTCTGCCGCGTCGGCTATGTGCGCCTGCCGCTGCCCGGGGGCTGCCGCCTCGGCCCGCGGCCCGTGGACATCCACCTGGCCGGGCTGGCCGCCATGGGGCCGAGGTCGAATTGGAGGGCATCGCCGTCACGCTGCGGCGCACGGGGCCGCTGCATGGGGTGGATTTTACACTGCGGCTGCCCAGCGTCGGGGCCACAATGACCCTGCTGATGGCCGCCTGCTGCGCCGCGGGGCAGACCGTGCTGCGCGGCGCTGCGCAGGAGCCGGAGATCGGCGACATGATCGCGTTTCTGTCTGCCTGCGGGGCGGATATTCAGGGCGCGGGCACGCCGGTGCTGACCGTGCAGGGCGGCATACCGCTGGGCGGAGCCTTTCACCGCCCGCTGCCGGACCGCATCGCCGCCGCGACCTACGCCGCCGCACTGGCGTGCGCGGGCGGACAGATCGAAATTGCGGGCTGCGACCCGGCCAGCTATGACTCGTTTCTGCGCTTTCTGACCGGGACCGGCGTGCAGGTCAGCCGGGTCGGAGACTGCGTGCGGCTGGCCCGTGACCCCGCCGTGCCGCTGCGGGGCGGGGCGCACCTGCGGGCCGACGCCTGGCCTGCCTTTGCCACCGACACTGCGCCGCTGGCCGCCGCCGTGCTGCTGACGGCAGCGGGGGAGAGCGAAATTTACGACAGCCTGTTTGCCAACCGCTTTGCCTGTGCCGCGGGCTTTGCCGCCATGGGCGCGGCCTGCACGGTCAGGGGGCGGCAGCTGACGCTCCTTGGCGGGGCCGTCCTGCACGGGACGGACGTCACCGCGCCCGACCTGCGCGGCGGAGCGGCGCTTCTGGCGGCGGCACTGGCCGCGGACGGTGAGACCCGCCTGCGCGACCCCGGGCACATCCCCCGCGGGTATGAAAATTTACCCGCCGCACTGCGCGGGCTGGGGGCAGAGATTTCCTGAGACCTTCCGCGGACTGCCGCCCCCCTTACGCATCCGGGCCGGGCATGCCCGGCCCCTGCGGGGAGACCGCCCGGCACATGGCCGATTACAGCAGCTCCGCTTCTCAATTTTTTCACATTCTTACACAAAGTATGTAGCTTTGTACTAAAAATACAGTCTCTATCGCGGCCTGCGTTGTCCAAAAGGGCAGGGCAGGCCGTATTTTTTTTATGAATTTCTCGCTAAGGTATTGAAATTGCGCGGAAAATTTGCTATCCTTATAAACAGTTATATGTAAAAAATCACGGATTAGTGTGCCCATGCGTGGGTGCACCCCAGGAATCCGGTTTCACAACATCACTTTTAGGGGGATACACTCATGGCATTCGTTCTCGACGAAGAAATGCAAAATGTAACCAATATCAAGGTTATCGGCGTAGGTGGCGGCGGCGGCAACGCCGTCAACCGCATGGTGGAGTCCGGTCTGTCCGGGGTCGAGTTCGTCGCGATGAACACCGACCAGCAGGCTCTGCTCAACTCCAAGGCCACCCAGAAGGTCCAGCTTGGTGCCAAGCTGACCAAGGGCCGCGGTGCCGGTGCTGACCCGGAGATCGGCCAGCGCGCCGCCGAGGAGAGCAAGGACGAGATCACCAACGCGCTGAAGGGTGCGCAGATGGTCTTTATCACCGCCGGCATGGGCGGCGGCACCGGCACGGGCGCTGCCCCTGTCGTGGCCGAGACGGCCCATGACCTGGGTATCCTGACCGTCGGCATCGTCACGAAGCCCTTTGCCTTTGAGGGCAAGCGCAAGATGGCGCAGGCCGAGCAGGGCATCGCTTCCCTGATGATGCACGTCGACTCCCTGATCGTCATTCCCAACGAGCGCCTGAAGCTCATCAGCCAAGAGAAGATCACCCTGATGAACGCCTCGAGGCCGCTGACAACGTGCTGCGCCAGGGCGTGAGAG
>ENA-OQDA01000475-OQDA01000475.1-human-gut-metagenome-genome-assembly--contig:-NODE-475-length-16592-cov-3.088491_pt1 | contig 16592 bp, 16 predicted proteins | sample MGYA00242771_ERZ504603 | MGnify/ENA primary metagenome ERZ504603 (study PRJEB26092, sample SAMD00036328) | human gut metagenome | host: Homo sapiens | study: EMG produced TPA metagenomics assembly of...
AGCACGTACTCGCCGCTCTCGTTCGGAGTCACCGGCACGCCGCCGTACGTGACGGCGTAGGTGCCGTCAGCATGCGGCTGCCCGTCGTATCTCCACGACGTGGTGGCGGCCGTGATGACGAGCTGCGTCTCCGACGGCACGATCTTCAGCGTGCCCGGTTTGGTGGAAATGTCGTAGTTGTCGGTCACGTCGTTGCCCGCGGCATCCTTCACCGTCGGCGTCCCGAGAAGATGCCGGTATAGGAGCCTGCGTCTGCGCCTGCAAGGCGATAGGCTGCCTCGATGGATTGCCCGCCCACCAATCCGCGCGTGCCGCCCGGCTGCATTTCAGAGAAGCCGCTGGGGAGCTCGGCGGCGTAACCCGACTTCACGTACTCCTCGCCCTTGTACGGCTGCGGTTCGATCCAGCCCTCGCCGGCAACTTCCACCGGGCGCTTTCCGATAACCAGCTTGCCCTCAACGTAGCTGACCTTGTACTGCTCGGTCACGTCGAGACCGTCGCGGTCCCTCAAAACGAGGTTCTCCTTGCCGCTGAACGCAACCGGATACCTGCCCGCGTCCGTCTCCTCGGCCGATGCCGTCAAGTTCTCCAGCGATAGATTAGGCGTTTCCTGGCCCACCACCTCGTATACCGTATCGGATGCGCGATGCGGCGTGCCATCGTACACGAACGTGTCGCCCTTGGAGGTGATGACCAGCTCCTTCTTCTTGGCGAAGTGCGCGACGAAAGCAGCGCCCTCGTACAGGCCGTCCTTCTTGGCATGCTCGTCGATGATCGCCTTGTCCAGCGTGGGATCTTCGGAGATGATGGCAGGGTCCGTGCCCGCGCTCCATCCCACGAAATAGCAGTCGGCCGCAGGCGTGGCAACGGATCCGACAGGCACGCCGGTCTTCACCGCAACCGTTTCGCTCTTGGGATCGACGGTGCCCAAGGACTCGTCAGCCGATGCATAGGCGAGCGTGGCCTCGTTCTCCATGAAACGCGCCGTGAACGTGGTCGACCGGTACAGGCCCTCGCCCGACTTGGCGTGCGCGTCGATGACCGCGCGGTCGAGCTGCGCGGAATCGCTCACAAGCTGGCCGTCGACGAACCAACCGGCGAACCGGTACCCGGCGTTCGGCACGGCGGCGGCGCCATGCGGCTCGCCCGAAAGCGGGCTCACCCGCTCCGTCGCCGTCTGGCCGGGCTCGCCATCCTTGCCGATGACGCTGCCGAGCCCAACCTTGGAAAGGAAAGCCAGGCGAGCATCCTGGAGATGAATGGTAAGACCTATTCGGTCGCCGCGGCAGGCTCCTGTGATGAGCCGTCTGAGATCGAACCCAGCGAAACTTGACATATAAGAAACAGCCCGGAGAGTCGTCTCCGGGCTGTTTCTTAATTTTCTTGGTACCGATCTGTCAGGCCCAGCTTATCGGCGCGGCAACCCAACAGCATGAGGGAGCGGCCAGGCAGCCGCATGATGACCATATTGCCCTCCTTGAGATAATACTCCCGCAGGATGGCATCTTCTTCTTTGGTCCACGATTTGGAACTGGCCCTGAGCTTTTTACCTAGCCCAAGGGCGCTAATTCGCTTTGCGATACTGCTGATAGAACGGTGGGGCAGCTGCCGCTTGCACTCTCCGACATTTTTATAGTTCCGCCTGATTATGGCATCTTCCTTTGGGGTCCATGGGGCCATCGATTTCTGAACAAGTCCCATTTTGGCAGCCTGATCATAGACTGAGCTCTCCGATTTATCGGGGAGCCGCTTGGAGCAGTTCCTGCCTTCATCTGGATAATATTTACGGAGGATCTCGCGCTCCGGCTCTGTCCATCCAACCTTGGTCTGAAGACCCAGCTTTCTGGCCCGGTGTGCGATCGCATTCTTGGTGCGGCCAGGCAGGAACTCCATACAGGCTGTGGTGCCGCCGTTCACATAATGCTTCAGGAGGATGGATTCCTCATCTTCCGTCCATTGGCTCCTGGGCTTCGGGCGTTTCTTGGACAGGCCCAGAAGACCGGCATGGACGATGATTGCTGCCTGAGAGTGGTTGGGGATCCTCTGCACACAATAGACAAGGCCCTTAGAACGGTAATAGTGCTTCAAAATAACATCCTCTTCAGGCGTCCAACGGGGCGAGGCTTTGTTTTTCGGCATTTGAGATCGACTCCTTTCTATTGTCTATTATATGCAAACCGAAAATTTCTATTTTGTTGATTCAAACCACAGCCAATTTTGCCCGTCGTGCAAAACGATATTGGTTTGCCAAAGTCGTTTTTTAACGAAGAAAGTGGCCGGGGATATCTTCCTTTTGCGTTTTGGCTGCGCCGTGTCGCATATGGTCCGTGAGACCTGCCTCCCGCAGAGGGATCTGGCGGAAGCTATTGCTCTTCCCTGCCCCAAATAGTATAATATAAAATATTAAATTCGGCAACTGCATATAATATAGTATAAGGCAACTTAGAGGAGGAAATTTATATGAGCAAACGAAGAATTATCATCTCCCGCATATTGGCTGTAGTCTGCGCACTATCCATCTTTGCCGGCGTATTTGCATCTGCCCCCAGCAAGCCGGCAACCCTTTTCTGACTGTGAACCCCGGCGACTGGTTCTATCCTTATGTCACCGAAATGGCAGAAATAGGCGCTGTATCTGGATTCACTGACGGCAACTTCCGCCCAAACGCCACCGTCTCCCGCCTGGAAGCGTACACGATGGCCCTTGGAATGTTCCCCCGGGAAAGCTACTCCGCGGATGAGCTGGCGAAGGTCGAGGCTGTGAATGGCCCTGATTTCTGGGGCAACCGAACCATTGCCCAGTCCATCTATGATGAGCTGAATATGTTCGGTCTCAGCGCCGAGGAGTGGAGTAAGCCTGCAACCCGGGATGAGCTCGCCTGTCTGCTGGGGATGTCCTATGCCGGTTATATGATCGAGGTGAAGGGCGAAGAACCGCATGGCGGCTACATGGAAGCATCCATGCTGATCGGTGACTATGCCACAGCGGTCGCCGGCACGCCCTATGAAGACTGGATCATCTGGATGTACAGCAACGGCATCATCAGCGGCGTGAATGCCAACGGCGACTTCAATCCGTCCGGCACGCGTCCAGAGCTGTCTGCTGCACTATGCTGTCTTCCCTGTACCATCCGGAGCGATGGAAGAAGATCGATTTCGAGGCGCTGATGGAGCAGGCGAACAAGCCGGCGCAGGGCGTCGACTTCACGGCACGGCCCGCGTCCGTTATGCTAATGATGTTGCCTACGATTACTGCCGGGCCCTGGAGAATGAGATTGGCATCCAGATCTTCTATCTGCCTGAGTGGACGCCTAAGGCCAATGGGCTTATCCAGCATGAGGATGTGGCTGATTTTGCCGGCTACACCGAGTATTTCGAGGATGTGCTGGCCGAGCTGAAGATCATGAAAGCCGCCTACGACCTGTACCCGGATGGGTTCCTAAAGGAAATGGCTGCCCGAAAGGGTAATCGCAAAGCGGAGATCATTCTCTGTCCCTACACATTCGAGGGCATCAGCTGCTATGGCGTCCATGTCTATGATAGTTCCGGCGACGCCCAGAAAGTGGACCAGATCTATTATACCGGCTCCGGAAACGCCCAGTATTATAGCCATGAGATGGGCCATATGGTAATGAGCAGCGCCGCCGTCCTGAATGGCTGGAACAAAACCTGCGAGAGATGGTTGAGCTTGAGCTCCGGCTCGTCCAGCTATATCTCCGGCTATGCCATGACCAGCCGGGCCGAGGACTGGGCCGAGACCTGGGCTCACCTGTGGCATCAGACGGATATTGTCCGTCGGGCCTGCTCAGACAGTGGCATGAAGGCAAAGGTCCAATATCTCACAGAGCTGCTGGATCAGTATGAGTCTGTGGATGTCTCCAAGCTGCCCTGGGCCGATATTGCAAATCGTTAAATACAACAATCTGCTGCCCGTCCTCCTGGATCAGGAGGGCGGGTGGTTTTTTTGCATGGGATTGGTGGGGGAGCCTGTATGCCAGACATAGGTTCCGTAGGAACCTGTGCGGCGAGGGTTTCCGGCAAAGGGAACTCCTTCTGCCACATTTCTCTGTTAAAAAAGACCTATTCATTCACAAAACAGCAAAAGAAAGCCGCCGCCCGAAGGCAGCGGCTTTTTGCAAGCATCAGGGAATCAACTGTTTCAGATAGTCCTTCACAGCGTCCTTACGAATCTGCTCCACCAGGAAATCAGGGATCTGGCAGTGGAAGACATTCCAATTGAAATCGCCAGAATTCTCGTCTTCTCGGATATCGAGAGCCTCCTCTAGCCGGTCCACAGCCTTGTCCAGTCTGCCTGGCTCGTTGTCTGCGAGCACAACAGCGGTGGATGTACCATCGGCGCCAGATTCCACGCCTACATAGACATTCACGATGTACTTGCTCTCCATAGTTTTTCCTCCCTACTTCTGATTTTTCTGTTTCACATCCATTTGGTTGGCTGTATTCTGCAGTATACTGATAGCATCGTCGATACTGCAGCGGTAGCGATAGAAGAGATCTCCCTTGGGAGACTCATGAGTTGCTGCCTTAATGAAGGTCTTGATCTCGCCCATCATGCGATCTTGCAGCTTATTATGGTTCTCCACCTTCTGGCAGTACTTCCGATGCTTCTTCCGTTCTGCTTTCATGTTCTCCACATTGGCCAGCTCAGACTTATAGCTATACTTCTTCGTGGGTTCCCATTCGCAATAGTTGCAGCCTGCAACCACGCGTCCACCGCTGGAGTAGGCCCCGATCGGGCTTCCACAGGCCGGACAGATCAGGTGGTCGGCCCGCCAATCATCGGAGCCATAGCACCAACGCTCGAACAGGTCATGGCCGGCCTCATTATGCAGCTTCAGGGCTGCAACCATGGCGTCCGTCATGTCGTCAGCCAGTCCACTCTCGAACTCGGCGCCCTCCACGAAGGCAATCGTCTTGCCACAGAGGTCGACCTCCTTGGTCAGCAGCTTAAAGACGGCAATGTCCACATTCTGCTCGCCGATGCGGGCAATCCAACGGACATGGAACCAATCCTCATCGGGCGTCATCAGGACCGAGTCGACCAGGTAATAGGAGATGTCCTCCGGCTTCCGGGTCAGCTCACAGGCGTCCAGGAGTTTCTCCTTGCTGTCCGGGTCATTAAAGAGGTCATTCACCGCGTTCCGGAGCGCAATGTCGATCTTTCGGGCTACATTGCCGACCCGAGGCAGCTCTGAATTATTGCCTCTTGCCACATTGGCAATATCATCACCAAAGCCCAGCTTCTGAGCAAAATCCTTAAACAACATGTTTCATTCCTCCTATACATTGTAGCTCTCCAGATGAGCGTCAATCTCATCAATAGCCTTGTTATATAGCACATCCAGGTTGTCTTGCCCCATCTCATGAGCCAGGTCGGTCCTGAGCTGAACGGCATCTAAATCCTCCAGGATCCGGAAGTGCTTGGGCGATGGGAAATCCATGCAGAATGCCTGAAAATCACCGGTCGCCCCACGAACATCCACATACACCCGGTCAGGAGCGATGCAGAAGAAATGCTCCAGCCCAGCCCACAGATCGCCGGGATCCTCATCTCTCCAATGGAAGGCTGAAATCGGATACCCAAGGCGGTCGTGCAACGCCAAGGCGAACACCCCGCAAACTCCATGAAGGAATATGCGGGGGTATCCGTTCGCCCGGAGCATGGTCAGATCATACAATCCCGCTTCACAGCCTGCAGCAGTTCCTTATACCGCTTCAAGTTGGCGAGATTCTGGGAGTGAGGATTAGGAGCCTCATCTCCTTCATAGGCCAGTTCCCAGATATGCTCGTTGGACATGGCCGCCTCAGTTTCCTGAATGGCCTCGTCCAGCATCTGCTCAAACCAGCCATTGACGATTTCGATGTCAGGACACATGTTTCTTCTCTCTCCTTTCGATTACTTCCCGTGCAAACTCTTCCTTGGTGATTCTCCCAGAGGTCCACGGCCCCGTATAGGTGCCGATGTCGGGCAGATACTTCAGCAGAGACTTGCGGATGGCGAACATGTACTTGTCGAACCACCCACGCTGCAGGCCCTCCAGTTCGCCGTCGCCCTTCTGGAGCAACTTCACAGCCAACGACCACTCGTTGTCCTCAACTGCGATGCAGTAGAGCTGGTTTTCCATGATGATGCGGGCCCCATGTTCCAAGCGGGAAGGCTCGCACCTTTTGAATGATGGATACCATGCATGGATGTCGTACATGAAATCGCCCAGGAGCCGGGCCAGGTTTGCCTGGCTCTCGTCCGGATCATACTTCCACTCGGAGCCACACAGATCCTCAGAAGTCATGCCTCCCAAGAACCGAAAGTCGCGGGTGCCCGTCTTAGGGTCATCCTTCACATAGACCTCGATGTGATCGCGGTCGATGAAGTACAACCCCTCATACTTCCCGTGAACACAGGTATTTCCTCGTCCCATATGTTTATCCCTTCCCTTCATCTTCCACCTTGGTCGTATACCGGGGGTTGAAGTCTTCTTCGGCGATCTCAACGACCATCTGGTCATCGTCATCGTCACCATCGGCAGGATAGGCCAGCGGGCAGGTATCTGCCCGGCAGCAGCCAATCCCTTCGTCCTCATCGCCGCAGTCAGGATGGCTGCAGTTGTAGCCATTGTTGACATTCGGCTTATTTTCGTAGCCCTCAGTGAGGTATGCGTTGAAGAAATAGCCGCAGCGGCGGGCTAGCATATTGAGACTCATTTTTACTTCAATCATCATAATCTCCTTCTTGGTCAGGATGCCTTATAAGCCCCGCATCTGGAATAGATGCCAAGCAGACAGGTGCCTTCGTATTCGTGCGCACACTCGTAGTTCACGCACTCGTTGGCGGTGTGATCCGGATACAGCGCACATTCAAAACAGTCGCCGGTACGCGGACAGGTATCACACGGATGTTTCTTTTCCATGTCCGACACCTCACTTCCCACTCAGGTTGATGACGCCCTCAGTGCAGCCATCATCCTCGGTGATGACAGGCATACGCTCGTACACCAGTGGGAAACGGCACTCGCCGTTGTTGTTGAGGGCGCAGTCGGTGCTTTCACAGTCGAAGCACATGCCTAGCAGCTCGTTAATGTTCTTCTCCATATGTATTGCCTCCTGAATTTTTTATTTGTCTCAGAATTGGAAATCTGACTAATTCTATGCAACCATTACAATACTTATTCTAATGATTTTGTCTGTGTTCTTTGTTGCTTCCCTGTTAGCTGGGGAGTTCAGTCTTTTTTTAACAAGGAAATGGGGGTGGGAAGTTTTTGCTTTGCGTTCAGTCCGGAGCTGTGCCTTATATGGTCCGTGAGGGCTCCTCAACTTGTGGTCTTTGAGCGTGCAGAATGGAATAGCGGAAATTTGCATACGATTAGTCGTTCCTCCAATTTGGGATGAGAGACCGATGAGGGACATCTTAGGGGGAACAAGTAGGCTAAGGAGAAAAACAAAAAATGCAGGCATCCACTGGAAGCCTGTATAGGATATAGTACTGCGACAGGGATGTGGGCGATCCCTTCTTCAGAGCGAATGGTCTATTGGCACTGCTATCCTCCGATCAAAAGGAGGATTCCAACAATGTTGTTCCAAAATTTAGTGCTGATAGCCGCAATCCTGATGCTGGCAGTCTTGCTGGCATACCGGCCAGTCCTTCTTCCAAAGAAACCGGCCAATCCGAATCTAAAGCGCTTGCTGGCACTCTGCGAATATCTGGCAGCGGTCATCCGGCTGTTCATCGATCTTGGCGACTATGCCGCCCAAAAGAAGATCGATAGGCGGCTTAGAGAGCGCGCCGCTATCTCGCAGATTGCCACAAATGAGACGAAAACGCAGTCCGATGCCATGTGCGAAATGGCAAGGAACGGCGTTTCCGTCAAGCACGATTCGGCGGATCACCATCGCTCTGTTGAAGGTTCACAGCCCAACCAGAGGAGGAATCTGCCGAAATCTATTCTGGAGCTTCTCTATGCTGCGCTGAAAGCGCTGTTTAAGAAAGACTCCTGACCACCCAACCAAAAACTTGGGAGGGTAGCAGCCTGAACCCAATCAGGCTATTTGCATGGTATGCAAATACGGAGAAAACTATTGGCGCATACCAATATCGAATATGCCTAACAGCATCACTACTAAGACAGCTTCCGATTTTCGGAGGCTGTTTCCTTTTGTACGGGGAACTTGCGGCTGTAGTTTTCCAAAGGAAACCTATGTTGGGTCTTTATTAACAAAGAAAAGTGGCACATCAATTCCTTTTTGCCAGGGCTGTGCCGCAGGCCGGCTCCTCTTGGAGCCTATGTAGGGTCCGTGAGCCCTGCTTGTTAGCAACAACATCTGAGAGAACTAATTGTTGGAGGAAACAATGGAGCCTCACGGACCCACGCAGGATCCCGCGAGGGAACCGGCTGCGGCGGGCTCCCACACAGCAGGGTAAAACCTCCCTGCCCGCGGAACAACCATCCTCCCTCTCCCCCGCCATCGCACATCAGCAACCTCTTCTACAAACAAAAAACAGCCCCCAGACTGACTATCACAGCCAGCCTGGGGGCTAATGTTCTTCAATTAAGCGGGCTCCTCGGTATCCTGCACAGGCTCATCCGCAGCAACCTCCGCCACCTTAAAATAGGCGTCCGTCACCAGCTTATACAATGCCTCATAGGGCTCTGCCTGGAACCGGAAATACCTGGCCGGCCGCCGGCCGCCCTGCAGGGTATAGGTAGGCAGCTGGACGACATAGGCGGGCGGATCAATGGCCTTGATGACGGCGATCCGGTTGAGCCGGAGCTCACCATCAATGGTCACAGAGACCATGGCCTTCACCGGGATATGGTTGTCAGGGAACTTGTGCAGCTTCAGCCGGCTGAACACAGGCAGCCGGAACTCCTCCACCTTCTCAAAGACCTTGGTGTAGTCGTTGACCTGGGCTTCCACAGCCTCAGCCAGCGTCTCCTCCACGGCCTTGTGCATGGCGGCCCGGAACTCCGGGCTGCTGGGGTTGAAGGGATTGAGGGTAGTCCCACTTTTGGTATGCACGACCGGCATCCGCAGCTGGTTGCCCTCCTGCCCCTCCCGGGGCTTCAGCAGGTGCATATTGACGATCCGGATGCCATTGTCGAACAGCAGCTCGGCGGTAGCCAGGACCACAGAACGCCTGTCCTTGGGGCGGATGACGCGACACTCGACGATTTTCATAAGACATTATCTCCTTTTCATGTCCGGCCCTATGCCGGGGCCCTTCCTCGAGCCAGCAGCGGCCAGGCGTTGTTTGATGGCCGGGCTTAGTACCCAGTCTTGGGCAGAGTGCTGGGCAGCTTTCCGCCGCCATTATTGACCACATTGGTGGTGCAGAGGGCCGACTCAGTCTTCCAATAGCCGTTGTACTGGCCGCCGCACTCAGAGCGCATCATAATGATGTACCCATTGGGCACGGTTGGCATCACATAGCCGTAGAAGACAGGGGCGCTGGTCACCTTGAAGCCGGCAGGCGCGGTGCCAAACTCAAACCGCACATCGGTGACATATTCTCCACTCTGGACATCCAGAGCCAGGGAGGACAGGTCGTACTGGTAGGAGCTGGCCGAGCTGAGGCCGGTGGCCATGGGCCGGTAGTCGTTCATGTTGGTCTTATAGCTGATGTTGTAGGCAACATCAGAGGACCACTTGCCGGTAAACAGGGTCCCGCCGCGGACGGCGTCCGTGGGGATCGTGATGTTGAGGAAGAAGTTATCCAGGCGGTCGCCGGAGTCATTGTTGGCCGCCTTGAACAGGTACTTGGAGAAGGCCCCGGCGCTGGCGTTGGCGTTGCCGGCCACCGTATGGGTGACCTTCAGGTTCATGGGCGCGGCCTGATATTCGACTCGGACCACATCATTGTTGATTTTGATGTACACCTCAGTCTCCTTGCCGGACAGGCCAAAGTAAGGAGCGGGCGACTTCTCGCGGATGATGTAGCGTCCGATGGGCAGGCCGGGCGAAGCGGCGACGCCATAGGAGTCAGTCTCAATGGTAGCCAGCACCGTATAACTGAACGGGTCGTAGATCTCGAACACGGCGCCCGGCAGGTTGCTGCCGGCAGCCAGGTCCAAAGTCGCGTTGTAGGCGGTGGAGGTCAGATGCACCTGGATCTGGCCCGCCTGGTTGTAGAGCTTCCACACGACCTCGGCGGTCTGCCCGTTGAGCACCTCAATGGTCTTGGGGATAGTATCCGCCGTATAGCCATTGGGTACCGAGATCATGTTCAGCGTGTAGGTCCCATCCACCAGGGCGCCCCGCAGGGTGACATAGCCCTCATTGTTGGTGGTGTACTCGTCGACGATCTTGCCGGAGCTATCCTTGAGGGTCAGCTTGACCCCATAGATGGGAGCGCCGGATGTCCCATCGACCACCTTCACGCGCATGCTGGAGAGCTGGGTCAGGACAAAGTCCACGATGGTGGGCTGGTCGGCCTTGACCTCCACATTGCGCTTGGCGCACAGGGAGTAGTTCTCATAGCCCTTGGGCAGGCGGGTCTGCTCAATGACATACCAGCCGGGCGCAGGTCCACATAGACCAGGCCTACCTTGTCGGAGGTGTAAGTGCCGACGACGGAGCCATCCAGCTTGGTGACCTTGTACTCCACGCCGGGCACCATGGCGCCGTCTGGCTCACAGAGGTCCGGATCTGGACGCGTAGGTCTTGCCAAACTGGAACCGGACCTGGGCAGTGCCGTCGCTGGTGATCTCCACATTCTGGCTCTGGTTGACCTCAGAGAGCGTGTAGCCATCTGGGGCCTTGGTGACCGTCACCACATACCAGCCGATGTCCAGGCCAGGTACACGGATGATACCCGCGGCGTCGGTGGTGTAGGTCCCGACCCTGGTGCCATCGATCGTGGTCACTTCCACCCGCATACCGGCAAGCCCCTTCTCTGCGGCGTCAACGCCGTAGATGTTCAGGGTGCCGCCGGCGTTGAATACCAGCCGGACATTGACCGCAACACCATTCTGGATCTGCACGGTCGTCTCGGTCACATTGGGGATGTAGCCATCCGGGTTCTTGATGACCTTGATCACATAGTACCCGGAGGTCAGCTTATCAGTCTGGACGACGCCCGTGTTGTTGGTGGTCCAGGTATTGATGAGCTCGCCGTTCTGCCGCCATATCTCGATGACCACGCCAGCCAGGGGCTGGTTGGACTGATCCACCGCGTTGACGGTGATGCCGGCATAAGGGGTATCGGTAAAGGTCGCGTGGGCAAATTCGCTGTCCTTCACATGGACCAACTGGGAGGGAGCATCCATCTCGTAGCCCGTGGGGGCTGCCAGCTCCTCCACTGTGTACATACCAGGAGTCAGGCCGCCCACCAGGGCCAGGCCGTCCTCATCGGTGACATATTCACCGATCACGATATTGTCCGAGTTCCGGGTGACCTGGAACCGGGCGTTGGGCAGCGGCGCGGAGGTGACCCGGTCCAGTTTTTCGATGACGATGCCGGAGGTCACATTCTGGAAGACCACCGTGCGGGTCTCGTTGGAGACCACAGTTGCACGGATCTCTGTCTCCGTCATCGTGTAGCCATCCGGGGCGTAGGTCTGCTTGACGATATAGTCGCCGGCAGGCAGGTTGCCCCAGATGATGGTGCCATCGTTGCCGGTGACGCCCTCCATGATCATCTCACCAGTCTTGGCTACGATCAGCTGGAACCGGCCGTTTGGCAGCTGGTGCCCGTCCGCCTTATCCTCCAGCCGGACGATCAGGGACCCGTAAGCCAGGTCCTCGAAGGTGACCCGGTTGATTTGACCTGCTTTGACTGTGACCGTCTTTTCCGTCACATTGGGCAGTTCATAGCCATCCGGAGCCGCGACCTCGCGCACGATATAGTGGCCAGGCTCGATGGGCCGAATCAGGGCCTCGCCCTGGGCGTCAGTGGTGTAGCGTCCGATGAATGCTCCATCTGCATGGTAGACTTCAAACACAGCGCCAGCAACGCCGCGGCCAGTGTCTGCGTCACCCTTGAAGATGACCAGAGAAGCCATAGGCGCGTTCTCCACCACCAGGGTGGCCAGCTGGCCCTCCACCACTTCGACACGGTGGACAGTCTCGTCCAGCAGATAGCCGTCCGGCTGCTCCACTTCCTTGACATAGTACACGCCAGGAGTTGCGATCGGATAGGTGGCGGTACCGGTGGTATCGGTGGTGACCTCGCCCAGTACACGGCCCTCGGCAGTCCGGATCTCAAACTTGGCGCCCATCAGGGGCTCGTCGTCGACCGTAGACACCTTGGTTACCATGATGCCGGTGAGCGCTGTATTGGTGACGCGCAGGATGCTGGGCGTATTAGGTTTGACCTCCACATGGTGGTGGGTCTCATCCAGGATATAGCCGCAGGGAGCCTTGATCTCGGTGACAATGTAGTTGCCCGCAGGCAGAGGCTCCGTAAAGGCGATACCAGCCCGGTCTGTGGTGTAGGTGCCAACCACCCGGTTGGTGTTCAGTTCCTTGACCTCAAACTCAGCGCCCTCCAGGTACTTGCCGCTGACCGAGTCAGTCTTCAAGATTTGGATGGAGCTGTCCTTGTGGTTTTCGATGATGACGACAGGCTTCTCGCCCTCCGCCACCTTGACCTCAGTGCGCTCGTTGACGATCGTGTAGCCGGCCGGGGCCTTGGTCTCGATGAGATAGTAGGTGCCGGGGCCCACATTCACGGTGACGAACGAGCCGGTGGGGTCAGTCTGATAGTTACCGAGCAGCTTATTGTCCTGGTCCCGCAGCTCGAACTGTGCGCCGGCCAGCGGGTTCTTGGTGGTCGCGTCCACCTTGCGGACGGTGATGCCGCTCTCTGGGGTGTTTTGGACTGTGATGGTGGTGGGCTGGCCCTCCTTGACCTCGACCCTGAACTCATCCTCGTTGAGCACATAGCCAATGGGGGCCTTGAGCTCCTTCAAGATGTACCAGCCAGGATCGATGCCAGTGAGGTTGGCCTTACCGTTGGTGCCGGTAATGAAGGGATCGCCGATCTGCTTGCCGTCCATGGCAAACAGTCCAAACTCAGCGCCGGCCAGCGGCACCTTGCTCTGGGCGTCCACCTTCTCCACCACCAGGGTGGTCTTCTCGTAGTTCTTCAGCTGAAGCAGCGTGACCTCGAAGTTCTCTACCCGCACCTGATGCCGGGTGCTATCCAGCAGGTAGCCCTCCGGGGCTTCGATCTCCTGGACATAGTAGTAGCCGGCTTCCAGGCCTGGCACCCGGATGTAGCCATCCTTGCCGGTCACATAGTAAGGCTCCTTGCCGACAGGAGAACCGTCCAGGCGTGTGACTGTGAACTTGGCGCCCTCCAGGGGCAGTCCGGACATGGCGTCCTGCTTGAGGATGGCGACGCCGCCCGGCTTATTGTTCCGGAACAGGACTGTCGCAACCTCGCCGGCCTTCAGGGAGACATTCTGCTTGGGGTTTTCGCTGAGCAGGTAACCTTTCGGGGCTTCGATCTCCTCGACCACATAGTCACCAGGGAGCAGGTCGCCAATGCTGGCCAGGCCGTCCAGGCCCGTCTCCAGCCGCTCTTTGATGACCTCGCCGTTCACACGGCTCAGCTTAAACACGGCTCCGGCCACAGGCAGGCGGGTCTGTTCATCCTCCTTGCGGATGTACAGGGTCGTCTTGCCGTCATTGCCGAAGACCAGGAACACGGGCTCTGTCTGTCCGACGCGGAGCTCAAAGGTCTGGGGCGTAGAGTCAATGATGTGCCCGTCCGGGGCCTCCACCTCCTTGACCACATAGGAGCCAGGCTCCAGGCCGTTGAGGGTGGCGTAGCCGGTGGATCCGGTGACCAGGTCGGCGATGAAGTTGCCGCCGGCAGTGGTCACCATGAAGCGGGCGCCTGCCAGAGGCAGGCCAGTCTGGTTATCCTTTTTCAGGATGATCAGCTGGGTGTCCTGATAGTTGTGGAAGTTCACGACGACCGTATCATGGGCGTTCACCAGCTGGACCAGCCGGGGTTCGCTGTCAATGATGTAGCCGTCCGGGACCCGCGTCTCAATGATCTGGTACCAGCCGGGGACTGCGTCAGGCAGATGGATGATACCGTTGGAATCAGTGGTATAGGTACGGGGCTCGTTGCTGGTATCGGTGGAATCGTTGCCATCGCCCAGGTACCGGATGGAGAATTCTACTCCAGCCAGCGGCTTGCCGGTGATGGCGTCATGCTTGGTGATGGTGAGGCCCTCACGGGGCTCGTTCTCCACCGCAATTTGGATGACCCGGTCGCTCATAGAGGTAACGGTGATCGTCCACTCATGGGGGTCCGGCATATCGTATCCGGTGGGCGGGGTAAGCTCTGTCAGCTTGTAGGTGCCGTTGGGGAGGTCCTTGAACAGCAGCTCGCCGTTGGCGTCGGTGGTACCCTCACGGCTGACGGTGCCGCCGGCGGCCGGATCGTCCAGGTTGATGGACTCCAGCTTGAACTTGGCATCTGCCAGCCGCCAGGAGTTGGAGGCGTCCGACTTGACGACCAGCAGGTCGCGGTAGTGGGTATCCGTGAAGTCGAACTCCAGCAGCGACTGGCCGGGCAGGAGCTGCTTGGTCACTGTAAACCCGGCGCCGCCATCAGACTCCGGCTGCGGGTCTCGGTTGTACTTGTCAGGCATCACCGTCTCGGTGACAGTGACGGTCCAGCCGCGGTCCCAGACGATATCGCCGATAAACTCAGCATAGTCGTCATAGGTGATCCAGATCTCGCCATTCTCGTCCGTCTGCTTCGTGAGGTTGAAGCTGGCGCCGGCGTCGATCTTGATATCAAAGGTGGCGCCAGGGAGCATTTCCTCAGTCTCGCGGTCCGACTTGCGGATGACGATCTCGGGGTACTTGGTGTCGGTAAAGACGAAGGGGGCCAGCTTGGTACCACGGCTGATCTCCGCGGTCTGCCAGTTGGTATCATCGATCAGATAGCCCTCCGGGGCCTCTACCTCACGCACCTGGACAGTCCAGGAGTCCTGTTTGTCGTTCTTGAGGAACTCGCCGTAGACATCGTGGTTGATGATGATGGTGCCGTCGGGGCCAGTGGGGCCAAAGCGGCCAAGATTGGTTCCGTCCACCATAACCTCGAACACAGCACCGGCCAGAGGCTGGTCATTGCCGGCAGCAACCTTCTGGATCACGATTTCGGGGTAGGTGTAGTTCACGAAGGTCAGGGTATGGACACGGACATCATCATAGAGAGTATTGACGGTGACCGACTGATAGTTCATATAGGGGATCAGGTACCCACTAGGGGCTTTCGTTTCAACGAATTCCCATGTTCCAGTAGACACTCCGTTCCCGTCCGTACCAGTGTAATTGAAAGTACCGTCAGGACCAGTGGTCACACTATCAACCTTGGCGCCATTGAAATAGACATCAAATACGGCGCCAGGAAGGCCATTGCCCGTCTCATCTACCTTTTGAATGATAACTGTGTGTTTAGGCTGGTTTTGGAAAACGATAGGACCGCTGGAATAGGGTTCCTGGATACCATCGCCATCCTTATCTTCCAACCACAGACGAAGGTTTTGTGACTCCTCAGACTTCTCATAGCCAGGAGGCGGGATGACCTCGGTCACAGTGTACTCACCGGGCTCGATATAGTTCTCCTTAGAAGGATCCTCCCACTGGAGTTTCAGTGTTCCGGTCTCATCACAGGGGATGTCCATATCGACGGCATTAGGGGTCAGCTTCTTGAAGTGGAAGGTGGCAGGGCCGATGCCGTTGCCGTCCGGATCAACCTTCTGAACTACTCCAGAAGGAGGCTGAGACTTTCCGTTCTTGATTGCCACACCGCCATTGACCGCCGCAGCCGTCTCCTTGGTGGAGTTATTGGTGGCACTAACGGTAACTGTGTAGCCAGCGCCATTAGGAACATAGTCGGGAGGAGCGGAGGTTTCCTTGAGATAGAAAGTTTTAGTGGCTGAATCCATAAACTCTCTAACATCTACATAAGTCCACTCATCAGCTGTTGTGGTAAACTGATGGATTTTGTTCTGGTGTCCTGCATCAGTATAAACACTGAAAGTAGCACCGCTCAGGTTATTGCCGCTGAGATCAGTTTTTTTCAGCTTAAACCAGCCTAGTTTGCTTTCGGTCCTTCAGGAATTGAAGTAATGATAGGCTGCTTGCCGCCTGGCGGGGTATAGATATACATCTGATACTCGCCGTAGTCGCCGTTTTCGTACTTGCCGATGGACTCAGCAACCCAGCCAGAAACTTCCTCGTCAGACTCTGAAACTGATCCGTAAATCGTTTTAGTTGTGAGGTTGCGCTCATGGGCAATCATCAGCTGTTGATCGTGGTTCCTAAGGTCTGTCAGTAAACCCTGCCCAGCCAGCCAAGCACCAGCCTGAGGCATGGAAGATGCAGAGATCCGATCAGTTTCGTCCCAGTAGTAATACACACTGCCGCGTTCCTGTTCAGCAATTTTCTTTTTGAACAGTGTAGTCTGATTGGGATAACGGTCGTCCAGCTCACGGGAGTAAAACCAGGTATAGTTGTACGCAGCAATGAGAGGCTTGATGACCTCATACTTGGTTCCTTCAATTGGCACTGGATTACTCCAGGTTGCACCTGTGCTGACATCTTTGGTAT
>ENA-OQDA01000476-OQDA01000476.1-human-gut-metagenome-genome-assembly--contig:-NODE-476-length-16539-cov-4.749634_pt1 | contig 16539 bp, 19 predicted proteins | sample MGYA00242771_ERZ504603 | MGnify/ENA primary metagenome ERZ504603 (study PRJEB26092, sample SAMD00036328) | human gut metagenome | host: Homo sapiens | study: EMG produced TPA metagenomics assembly of...
GTCTGCTAAACAGCCCGGTCTGCAGGCATCTCCGAGTGAGATTGTCACATCATGCTCCTCACAGATTTCAAGTATCTCATCATAGTGCTCGTAGAATGGATTTTCCTCTCCTGTCATACACATCCATCTTCCTTCCCATCTGCTTGCGCAAAGGGGTTGCGGCCCGCAGCAGGGATGTGCAAGGGAAGCTTATAAGCTACTCTGGCGATGTGTATGCGAATTTGCAGGATTGGCACTTTTAACGCGGATCAGATAGACCGGCCCCGCACAGGTTCGAAAAGCCTGTGCGGGGCCGTTTTTTCATTGTGGTTTAATCCAGCTGTGCGCTGAAATAGGTGTTTCCGCCTATCGTATGGAAGATAAACGTAACCGCCGGGCAGGTGCGCAGCGCCTTGGAAGCGTCGAAGCCCTCCGCATACGAGAGGATGGAAAACCCGTTCTCCCGCTTTTCCAGGCGGTAGACGTTCATTGATTCATAGAATTGATAGAATGATTCCGGCGACTCTTCCATCCGGTACAGCACGCCCGCAGTGAACGTATCCTTCGATACCTCGTTGAAGGGAACCTGCGCCTCCTGCGCGAGCAGATGGTAGGGCAATAGGATCATTGCGCCTGTAACCGGCGTTTGCACATCGCCGCCCTGCTGCGGCGTCCATTCCTCCTCAAACCAGGTATCTCGATCCACAATCTTAGCCTCCATATTCGAGAGCAGGTACCACCGCCCGCGCTTTGTGCTCTCCCGCGTGGCGGCCAGCCAGTAATACCGCGCACCGCTGCCGCCGGTTTGCTCGATGAGCAGGCCTGCCGGATAAGGCGTTACCCGCAGCCCTTTCTCCGCCTCCAGCGCTTTATAGGCCTGATATAGATCCCGCGGCGTCTGTTTCGTCCGGAAGTAGGCGGAGGTACCGGCAAGCTGGCCATAACCCTTTTGGATGGGTAGCGTGATTTCACTTTCATCCAGCGGGCTGTCCACACGCAGGGTATCCAGCGGCCCACAGCCATCGCACGCGCTCAAGAGGAACAGGCAGAGGAGCAGCAACCCTGAAATCTGAAGAATCTGTCTTGCCCGCATTCAAAAGACCTCCCTTTTCGCATTTCAAAACGCTGTCCGCCGACCCTGCCCCGACGCTCCGTCAAGGCAACTGCAACCGTGTCAGGCCGCGCCCCCAAGCAGGGCTGTAACCTGCCTGAGCATTGCATACTCCCGGTAATCCATCAGCAAAAAGAAGCCTGTGATAAGAACCAGCAAAATCGAAAGAGATAGAATCCGCCTCTGACCCGCCTTGCGGGATTGGCGCCCCCCCTCCACGAGGACGGCCACGCCAAATATCCCAAAGGCCGCAAAAGCCGCGAGAAAAAAGCAATCCATCCTGCCGCCGGGCTGCCGGACGAAAAAACGCACGGCTTTCACAACGATCAGGAAAAACAGTGCAAAAACCGCATAGCCGGAAAGCCGTTTCCCCACATGATCTCCCTCCTTACAAGTCAAGTTGATCCTTGTAAAACGTTGGTTTAAACTCCTCCCAAGGAGAATTCGTTACATAGCTTGTATTCCATGCAGAATAAATATTAACCGGCCATCCATTCGATCAATCAAGCCTTCCCTTCTAGATATCCACTCAATCAATGGGATGAATCGCCTACCTATGATAAAATGTAGATTGGCATCACGCCATTCTATTTCATTCAATTTTATTTTAGCATACTGCCTATATATTGTAAATAATTGAAAAATTTATTGTACACATAAATAATATTATATTTAATTATTGTATATGTGCCCAGTATTCTCCTTTTTACACCCCAAGTAACCATGCACAATCGTAAACAATCCATTAAGTTATCCCCCCATCCATTGCTGTTTTTCGAATTATCGTGTATAATGATTGGCTGTAATGCTATGGTTTCGGCTTTCCCATGGCACACGCAGCATCGAGAGGGAGGTCTGCGCAAATGATCCGGATGGAAAACCATCTTGGCACAATCGAGATTTCAGAATCCTATTTCTCCAGCCTGGTGGGCAACGCCGCCTCATCCTGCTTTGGCGTTGTCGGCATGGCCAACAGCAACGCCCGGCAAGGCATCCGCTCCTTTTTCAACCGCCGCCGCAGCTTCCCCGACCAGGGAGTCGCTGTGCGTAAAGAGGGCGACGGCCTTGCCATTGACCTACACATTATCGTAACTTATGGGCTCAATATCTCTGCCATTGTTAAAAGCATCGTCAATAAGGTGCGCTATACGGTGGAAGAGGCGACCGGCTTTGAAGTGCGCAAGGTCAATGTGTTTGTGGATGGGATGAAATCCTAACAGCGCCGCCGAACGCCTCGCTGAAGGCAAGGCTGGCTTGCGCCCTGTGCCAGGTAGAATGAACCGTAAGGAGTGCTTATACAGTGATAACCGGCAGTATGCTTCGGGACGCGGTGGTCTCCGCTTCTCACCATATCAATAATCATCGCGGCGATGTTGACGCGCTCAATGTTTTCCCCGTGCCGGATGGCGACACGGGCACGAATATGTCCATGACCATTGGTGCTGCCGCGCGGGAGGTTTCCCGCATGGAAAACGCGGGCGCGGCGAGTGCGCGCGGTGCTCCGCGCTCCTGCGCGGAGCAAGGGGCAATTCCGGGGTGATTCTATCCTTGATCTTTCGTGGGGTCTCCAAAGGATTAAAAGGTTGCCGGGAGGTGGATGGCGTCGCCCTTGCGAATGCGCTTCAAATTGGTGTAGAGATGGCCTACGGCGCCGTGATGAAGCCCACAGAGGGCACAATCCTTACCGTGGCCCGCCTTGCTTCAGAAAGCGCCAAGCGCACGGCGAACACTGGCGCGGATGCGATTGCTGTTTTCAACGCCGCCTGTGAAAGCGCGGCAAAGGCGCTTGCCACCACACCGGAGCTTCTTCCCGTCCTTAAAAAAGCTGGCGTAGTAGATGCAGGTGGCCAAGGCTTTGTGCTGATTCTGGAGGGAATGCGCAGCGTTTTTAACGGTAGCGGCATCATCGACAGCACCGCGGGTGAGGCTTCCCCCATCACTGCCCAGCATCACGGCGAGCGGAAGGAAATCGTTGCCAACGCGGATGGAGAGATCGAATTCGGATATTGTTCTGAATTTTTGATCCATAAGGATCCGCGCTCCACACGGGATCCTGTCCGTCTGCGCGCCTATCTCGAATCCATTGGGGATTGTGTGGTTGTGGTGGATGATGACACGATCATCAAAGTCCACGTCCACTCCAATGAGCCGGGCAATGTCATCCAGGAAGCTCTGAAATATGGCCCCCTGGTCAATATCAAAATTGATAATATGCGCCAGCAGCATACGAACGCCGCCTTTGGCTCCCCCAATGAGCCCGAAACGCAACCGGAAGCGCCTGCCGTGCAGGAGCCGGCCAAGCCCTTTGGTTTTGTGGCGGTCGCTGCTGGGCAAGGGCTCAAGGAGTTGTTTTTAGAGCTTGGAGCCGATCAAGTGGTCAGCGGCGGGCAAACCATGAACCCAAGCACGGAGGATATTCTCGACGCGATCATGGCCACCCCTGCGGAGCATGTTTTCGTTTTACCCAATAATAAAAATATTATTATGGCTGCTGAGCAGACGATCCCGCTCGCAGATCGCGGCGTCAGCGTATTACAAACGCGCACCATTCCGCAGGGTGTGACTGCAATGCTCAATTTCGACGAATCGCTCGGTGCGGAGGAAAACCACGTCAACATGATGAAAGCAGCGCAGCATGTGGGCACCGGCCTCGTCACCTTTGCCGCGCGCGACAGCTCCATTGACGGGGAGAGTATTCAAAAAGGCCAGATCCTCGGCATGGAAAATGGTAAAATTACAGTGGTCGAGCAGGATCTCCTGCATGTTGCCTATCGCGTGACCAAGCACCTTTACAACAAACGGGATTGTTCGCTCATCACCATTTTTTACGGCGCGGATGCCACCGAGGAGCAGGCGCTGGAGCTCCAGAATATGCTCACCGCCAAATATGGCTCGAATGTTGATATCTCCATCGTCAACGGCGGCCAGCCGGTGTATTATTTCATCATCTCGGTGGAATAAGTGCGAAACGGGAGATTTTACGCATGCAAAACCAGCTACATACGGATATCCGTTATCTCAAGGGCGTGGGGGAAAAACGCGCCGAGCTGTTCCAGCGGCTCGGCGTGGATTCCATCGACGCCCTGCTTCATTTTTACCCGCGTGCCTACGAGGATTGGAGCACAACGGTTTCCATTGCAGGCGCGCCGTTCGGCGAAACCTGCTGTGTGAAAGCGATCGTATCCCGCACACCATCCAAGCACCTGATCCGTAAGGGCCTTACCCTCTATAAAACAACCGTGACCGATGGCGTGAGCCTGATGCAGGTCACGTTTTTCAACAATCCTTATGCCGCTGAAAAGCTCGAAGTGGGGGAAGAATATCTCTTCTTCGGTCGGGTCGGCGGGCAGTTTGGCCGCCGCGAGATGGCCTCCCCTCTCGTGGAATCGGCACAGACAGGTGGGCGAATCCGGCCGATCTATCCGCAAACGCAGGGGCTTTCCACCCGCGTGATTGAAGGCTGCGTCGCCAGCGCTCTGGCTATGCGGCGCAGCCTGCTTGAAGACCCCCTGCCGGATGTGCTTCGCCAGGAGCAAGGCCTTTGCCATGTGCGCTTCGCCCTGAAAAACATCCACTTTCCAGCAGATGAGCAAGCGCTTTTGCAGGCGCGCAGGCGGCTGGTATTTGAGGAACTGCTCACCCTGCAAATTGGCCTGCTACGCTTGAAGGCCCGCGCCAGAACACAGACGGCGGCACAGATGAATCAGGATGACAGCGAAGCTTTTTTCGCGCTGCTTCCCTTTTCCCCCACCGGTGCACAACGGCGCGCTGTTTCAGAATGCCTGCGTGATATGCGTTCTAAAACACCGATGAGCCGGCTGCTGCAAGGGGATGTCGGCTCTGGTAAAACAGCGGTGGCGGCGGCACTCATCCATACCGCGGCCAAAAATGGCTTTCAATGCGCCTTGATGGCGCCCACAGGCATTTTAGCTGAGCAGCACTATCACACGCTGAAGGGCCTTCTCAGCCCGGCAGGCATCCATTGTGCCCTTTTGACCGGCGCTACCGGCGCAGCGGAGAAAAAGGAGATCAAGGCGATGCTAAAACGTGGTGAAATCGACTTGGCCGTGGGCACACATGCGCTGATTCAAAAGGACGTTGCCTTTCGCCGCCTTGGCCTAGTTATCACGGATGAACAGCACCGTTTTGGCGTAGGCCAGCGCGCCGCGCTGGCCGATAAGGGCGGCAGCCCCCATTTGCTTGTAATGTCCGCCACGCCGATTCCACGCACGCTTGCACTGATGATTTATGGCGATCTGGATATTTCCATCCTTGACGAGCTCCCACCCGGGCGGCAAAAGATAAAGACCTATGCCGTGGGCAGCCGGCTGCACCAACGTGTTTACAACTATATTAAAAAGCATCTCGATCAGAGCCTTCAGGCTTATATTGTCTGTCCCCTCGTGGAGGAAGGCGAATCAGAGTTGGCCGCCGCGCAGGAATATGCGGAGAAGCTTCAAAAAGGCCCCTTTCTAGGCTATCGCCTCGGCCTGCTGCATGGGCGTATGAAACCGAGGGATAAGGAAGAAACCATGCGCCGCTTTGCAGCCAATGAAATCCAGCTCCTGGTTTCCACAACGGTCGTGGAGGTCGGGGTAGATGTGCCCAACGCAGTGGTGATGGTCATTGAAAACGCCGAGCGTTTTGGCTTATCACAGCTCCATCAGCTGCGCGGGCGCGTGGGGAGAGGCCGGCGCCCCTCCACTTGCATCCTCATCTCCGACGCGCAGAATGAACAGGCGAAGCAGCGGCTGCAAACCATGTGCGATACAACCGATGGCTTTCAAATTGCGGACGCCGACTTGAAGATGCGCGGCCCGGGCGATTTTTTTGGTGCGCGCCAGCACGGACTGCCTGCCCTAAAAATCGCCAATATGGTCACGGATTTGGAAGAATTGAAGCAGGCACAACAGGCGGCCAGGGAGATTTTAAAAGCCGACCCCAGCCTGCAAAAAGCGGAGCATAAAGGCCTGCGGGACGCTGTGGATCAGCTGTTTCAGACAGTAGGCGAAACCGGGCTGAACTAAGCAAAGGGAATGCGCGGGGAACCGGATAAAATTCCGATTCCCCGCGCATTTGGCATCCTTTTATTTCTATGATTCTCTGATCGCGCTTTCTCATTCCTTTTTCAAAGCCTTTGCCGTGATTGTATGCACGGTAAGCCGTAAAACAACCGTGTGCTGGAGCAAAACCGCATCAAATTCATAAGGCTTCTCCCCACAATAATGCGCCATCACGCGGGCAAGGCCCCGCTCCTTCTCCGGCCCAACGCAGGTTTCCAACAGGCCGTTTCCGCATACGCTCTCATACTCCATGGTGGTATCGCAGGCAAGATCGCCCGTCACCAGCTGATGAGCACAATCCATCTCAAAGCTGACCCTACGATCCCTCTGCATCAAATCCAGCTTTTTCCCCTGCGCCGCGCAATGGAAATAGAGCGTGAGCGGTTCCCCTTTCCCTATACCAAAATTCAATGGAACAATATAGGGATACTCGGCGTCATGGAAGGCGACACGGCATACGCCGCAGCGCTGCATAATCCGCCAAATCTGCTCTTTGTTTATGATCTCCCGATCTTTTCTTCGCATGGCACATACCCCCTTTCGCTTTTCTTATCCTACTCCATTCCCTGCAAGGATGCAAGCACCTGTTTCGGCCGCTATTGTATGAATAACGATGCAACACAAGAATTAGGCTGAGGAGGCGGTAGAAAAAGCGGCTACGGCGAATTTGCCGCAGCCGCTTTCATTTAGATTGTAATTAATAATTCTCCGCGCGAAGCTCAAAATATGCCTGCGGGTGCTTGCACACCGGGCAAACAGACGGGGCATTCTTACCCACATGGATATGCCCGCAGTTGCGGCAGATCCACACAACCTCATTCGAACGCTCAAAGACAATGCCCTTTTCCAGGTTTTCAATCAGCTTGCGGTAGCGCTCCTCATGCTCCTTCTCGATATCGCCCACCATCTGAAACAGCGCCGCGATCTCATTGAAACCCTCGGCCTTTGCTTCTTCTGCAAAGCCCTTGTACATATCCGTCCACTCATAGTGCTCGCCGGCTGCACCGTCAAGCAGGTTTTCCATGGTGCCGGGGATTTTGCCGCCGTGAAGCTGCTTAAACCAGATCTTGGCATGTTCCTTCTCATTGTCCGCCGTCATTTGGAAGATATTTGCAATCTGCTCATAGCCGTCCTTTTTCGCCTGGGAAGCGTAGTAAGTGTATTTATTGCGCGCCTGAGATTCACCTGCGAACGCTGCCATCAGGTTCGCCTCTGTCTTGCTGCCTTTAAATTCCATCGTGATGCCTCCTTAAAATAATGAAAATGATATCGTCTTTATTATACCAATTCTTCTCAAAAAAATCAACGAATTCGAAGTGCCCGTCCGATTTATTTGCCATTCACCGGTACATTGCCGCCAATATCCGCTCAAAGGCACGCGCAGGAATGATTTTCCGCAGGGCCATCACGCCCTGATACATGGCGCCAACGGTCACACGTACTGGCGGATTTTCCCGCTCCGCCAGGCGGAAAGCCGCCTGCGCGGGCTTTGCCGCGGGCACGCCCGTCTCCTCATCGTGCGCCATGCGGGCAATTGCGCCCTCACAAGCCTTCCGATAGGGGGAGTCCTCCGGCATCGCCATCCGGCGCGCCGCCGTGAATCCGGTTTTCGTATCACCCGGTTCAATGAGGGCTGCACGGATCCCAAACGGCCGCGCTTCCATACGCAGCGCCTCTACATAGGCATCCAGTGCATATTTCGAAGAGCTGTAGTGGCTTTGGTAGGGAATCGGCACGCGCCCCGCAACGGAGCTCATTACAAGCACCAGCCCTTTTCCTTGCGCGCGGAAATAGGGCAACACCATCCGGTTAACCCGCAGCGTGCCAAAATAATTGACCTCAAACTGCGCGCGGACGGCCTCTTCAAACGTATCCTCCGCCGGGCCGGCAATGCCCATGCCTGCACAGTTGAGCACAATCCCCAACCCGCCTTCGCTCACCGCCTGCTCTACTGCGCGGCGAGTGGAATCCTCATTACACACATCCATTTGAAGCGAGCGAATTTCCCCGCCGCCCTGCCGTTTCTCAACGCTCTCTTCACAATGGCGCGAGCCCGCCCAAACCGTATAGCCCGCATCGGCAAACAGCTCTGCCGCCGCACGCCCGATCCCAGAGGATGCGCCGGTGATTAAAATCGCTTTCCCATACGGATATCGCATCAATATCGCCCTCCATCATCCTTATATTACTAGGCCATAACATGCAGGCCTTTCTATGCCTTTCTATGCTTTCAAATTGCAAAAATGGGAACTGTATGGCCCATTTAAAGCCATGATATCGTAATTCCATTGCACAAAGCGCGCCCTTTGCAACAACCTGTTTGACACTGTGATCTTCTTCTGCGAAAAATGGCGTTGCCGCTCTGCGGCAGGAGGCGTTTCACGCCGACAGGCATTTTTTCAATGCGTTAAACGACCCATTTGACGCTATTATATCATAGCGATGCAAGCGGAACAACCATCGGCAGGTTTTCCTTCCACAGCGTTTCCTGCCCGATCAGGCCCTGACTGTTCATCGCTTGACCCCCCGTCCCGCAGCGGGTATAATGCAAGTAAGAAGAGTTCTTTTCAAATGGAGGAATAGCATGCGCAGGCAATATTTAGAGCTCGGGCAAATCGTCGGCACGCATGGTGTGCGCGGTGAAATGCGCGTTCAGCCCTGGTGTGACGGTCCCGGTTTTTTTCAGCAATTTCACACCCTATATTTTAGCGGGGAGGGCAAGGGAGCTTCCCGCGTCCTTTCCAGCCGCCCACACGGCAACGTGATGCTCCTAAAGCTAGAAGGAATCAACACGGTGGAAGACGCCTCCGCCCTGCGCGGGCGCGTGCTCTTTATGAACCGGGATGACGCGAAGATCCCGGATGGCGATTACTTCATCCAGGACTTGATCGGCTGCCGCGTGGTAGATGCGGATGACGGCAGGCCTTACGGCACGCTCACAGAGGTAAGCGCAACCGGCGCAAACGACGTATGGCATGTGCAGGACGATGCGGGGAGGGAATACCTGCTGCCCGCCATCCCGCCTGTTGTAATTGAAACGGATGTGGAGAGGGAAATCATCCGAATTCGCCCGCTTAAGGGAATTTTTGATGAGGCAGGCACAGAAAGCGATGGAACCAGCATTTGATCAAACAACAGAAAGGATCGATTCAAAGCCAATGCGTATCGATATTTTAACCCTATTCCCCGAAATGTGCGACACGGTGCTGCGCGAAAGTATCATCGGCCGTGCGCGGGAACGCGGGCTGGTCGAACTTAATTGCCGCAATATCCGGGATTACACGCTGGATAAGCACAACCGCGTGGACGACACGCCCTACGGCGGCGGCATGGGGATGGTCATGCAAACCCAGCCGATTTATGACTGCTTTCAGGCCTTATGGGGGGAAGTTGGGCGTAAGCCGCATTTTATCTATCTTTCCCCACAGGGGAAAGTTCTCACGCAAAACCGAGTGCGCGAGCTTGCAGAATATGAAAATCTCGCGCTGCTCTGCGGCCATTACGAGGGGGTAGATGAACGCGTGATCGAAGAGCTGGTGGATGAGGAGATTTCGATTGGCGACTATGTGCTCACCGGCGGCGAACTGCCTGCGCTCGTACTGGTGGATGCGGTCTGCCGCATGCTGCCGGGCGTATTAGCCAACGACGAAGCCTTTCAGGAGGAAAGCCATTTCCACTCCCTTTTGGAATACCCGCAATATACCCGACCCTATGAATGGCACGGAGAAGCGGTGCCCGATGTGCTACTCTCCGGCCACCATGCCAACATCATGCGCTGGCGCAGGGAGCGTGCGCTCGAGCGCACCTTTTACCGGCGGCCCGACTTATTGGAAAAGGCGGAGCTCGATCAAAATGACCGTGCTTTTTTGGCCGGCCTGACAGCCCTGACGGGCGGTCAGGATTGACCTCAACACTGGAAGGAGGGCGCCCTATGAACTGCCTTCATCTGAATCGTTGCCAGCCCCTCACAGGGGACGATTACGCCCTGCTGCGGCAAAATCCAGACCGTGGCTTCCGCTTGGAGGCCTATCTGCGCCTCGGAAGCGGCAGCGCCGTTTTCCACCCCGGCTTTTTGCTCGTGTGAGATAAAGAAGTAAAAGAAGTGTAAAAAATTTTGCCGTTCCCTGTCCGGCTGACTGCCGGACGGGTCGGGCTTTAGTCGGGCAATTCTACCTTGCCGACAAAAGAGTAATAGATTTCGATTTCCTGTCTGCGGAGCTTCCCCCGCCGTTTCCCGTCCAGTGCTTCCGATTCATGGATTACGATTTTCTCCACAAACTCCCGCAGCAGGGTAGGGGTGAGTTCCTCAAAGCTGGTGTACTTGCGTACTACTTTCATAAACTTTTCAGCGTTTGCCGTGGCTTCCAGCGTCTTGGAAAGCTCGCTCTGCAAGGCGGCGGCTTTCTCTTTCAGTTCCTTTTGCTCGGCTTCGTAGTCTGCCGAAAGTTCCGTGAAACGCTCGTCCGATATGCGCCCGGTCACGCTGTCCTCATACAGCCGCTTGAAGATAGCGGAGAGTTCCGCAATCCTTTTTTCTGCCGCTTCCAGTTCTTTCTTCTTGGCGGCGTTGCGGCGTTTGCTCCCGTCCTCGGTCTGGTCGGTCAACAGCTTCATAAACCGGGCTTCGTGCCTGGCGGCGTAGCTGGTGACTTTCCGTAGGTTCTCGGTCACTCCGGCGGTTAAAAGGTCGGTGCGGATAAAGTGCGCCGTACAGTCTGCCGTGCGCTTCTTGTAGCTGCCGCATATATAGCAGTCCTGCCGCCGTTTTTCGGTCTGATACCTCTGTTGGTACATGACGCTGCCGCAGTCGGCACAAAAGAGTATGCCGGAGAACAAGCCCACTTCATCATAGCGGTTGGGGCGTTTGCGCTGCTTGCGAAGCTCCTGCACCCGTTCCCATGTGTCCCTGTCGATTATCTGCTCGTGGTGGTTCTCAAAGATTGCCTGTTTGTCCTCGCTGTTGTAGATAATCTTGCTGCATTTGTAGGATTGGGTGGTGGTCTTGAAGTTCACAAGACAGCCCGTGTATTCCCGGTTTTCAAGGATATGCACCACGGTGTTCGCCGCCCACTTGCACTCATAGCCGGGGTGGTAGCGGCGGGTTCTCCCTGTCCGGCGGTATTCCAGCGTTCCCGGCGTGGGGATTTGCTGCTCTGTGAGCATACGGGCTATCTTGGTCGGACCGTTCCCGGCAAGGCATAGGCTGTAAATCTGCTTTACCACGGGGGCGGCTTCTTCGTCAATGATGAAATTTTCGTCCTCGTCCATGAGGTAGCCGTACACGGGCTTGCTTGTGACGGGCTTCCCACTCATGCCTTTTGAGCGTTTTACCGCCCGGATTTTCTTGCTCGTATCCCTCACCAGCCATTCGTTAAAAATGTTACGCAAGGGCGCAAAATCGTTGTCGCCCTGTGCGCTGTCTACGCCGTCATTGATGGCAATGAAGCGGACGCCGTTCTGTGGGAAAATCATTTCCGTGTACATTCCCACTTGCAGGTAGTTTCGCCCTAACCTCGACATATCCTTTACGATAACCGTTCCCACAAGCCCCGCTTCAATGTCGGCAAGCATGGACTGGAAGCCGGGTCTTTGGAAATTTGCCCCGGAGAATCCGTCGTCCGTGTACCATTTGAGGTTGGAAAAGCCGTTCTGTTTGGCGTAGGCTTCAAGGATTCGCTTCTGGTTGCTTATGGAGTTGGATTCGCCTTGAAGCGTGTCTTCATGCGACAATCTCGGATAAAGGGCGGTAATGAGTTTCTGGGTGGTCTGTCTTGGCATAATGTCCTCCGTTTCCGACAGCCAGCCCCACTATTCCGTAGGTCTATTATACCATAGGGCGAGGCTGGCTGTACAGTCCTTTTTGCTACTTTATGTCGAAAAATATCACATTTTTTTATTAAGGTTTATCGCATTATATAGCGTGGGCGGTTCTTTCCCCGGTTGCGCTTTCCGCTTCCAGCACTTTCATCATCTTGTCGGCGGCAGTGGCGGTAGTGCCTTGTTTGAAATAGCCGGAAACCACAAGGACGGTGTTCCCTCTGCGTACCTCGGTCACGCAATCCGGGCGGCGGGCGGTGGTGGCGGTGCTTTTCTTGGGCGTGTCGGTCATAGGCAAATCTCCTTTCCGTTCAGCAGCGTTTTAAGGCGTTCCATTTTCTCCCGTGCTTTGGCTTTTCTGAAATTCTCCCCGGTAATGCGGACGGGGGTACACATTTCAATAAGGCGGTCATATATCCGGGCATGGGCGGTGTCCTCCGGGTTCTGCAATTCCTCCAGAGTCAAGTTTGTTGTCACGATTAAGGGCTTGCCGCTTCGGTATCGGCTGTCAATCACGTTGTAAACCTGTTCAAGCCCGTATTCCGTGCCACGCTCCATGCCGAAATCGTCAAGGATAAGCAGAGGGAAGCTGCAAAGGCGGGCTATGTACTCGTTCCTGTCCTTGTAGCTGGCGGCAAGGTCGTTGAGTATCAAGGCAAAGTTTGTCATGCACACGGAAATCTCTTTCTCCATGAGGGCGTTGGCGATACACCCGGCAAAATAGCTCTTGCCTGTGCCTACCATGCCCCATAACAGATAGCCGATATTCCCGGCTTTCATTTCCTCCCAACACTCCACATAGGCATGGGCTTTGTGCATTTGGGGGCATTTCCCGTTGTCGTTCTCAAACGTCCATTCCCGCATAGCCGGGTCGGTGAAGCCTGTCCGTTTCAGCCGTTCCACTTCCTCCCGGTGCTTGTATTCCCTATGGCTGGCTTCCAGCGTTTCCCGGCGTTTCCGCTGACAGTCACATTCTTTCGGGTGGCGGTCACGCCCGAAAAAGGTCTTGCCCTCCGGGAAATAGGCTTCTTTGGGTTTCCGGCATTTGCCGCAGTATAAAAGCCCGTCCTCCCCGGTGTAATCCTCCGGCTCCTGCTTCCTGTGCCGTGGCAAGCCAGGCAAAGTGACGTTATCATAATCGCTCATAAAATCGTCCTCCTTGTTCATGGTCTTTTACGCCCTGTTTACGGGGCGTTGTATTTATGTGGTCAAAGGCTCTCGCCCTCTTTGTAGGAATAATCGGGGATTCCTTTCTTTCCTGTGCCTTTCCTGTCACGTCTTGCCCACATACGGACAGCGGCGGCATGGTTGGCGTACACTTTCCCATAGGCGGCTATGAACTCGCTCAATTCCTCAATGAACCGTTCCAGCCTGTCCGGGTATTCCCTTCAGCTCCGCATACTCGGATTCGGAGAGGAAAAGGTTTTTATATCTGCCAAAGGGTGCGGGCTGCTCCCACTCACTCCTTTTCGTTGGCTCTCTTTTAGTTGGTTTATAGTAAGTTGGTTAGGGGTCGGTTTTCCGTCCAACGCAAAGGTCGGTTTTCCGACCTTATGAGGGTCGCTTTTCCGGCTATCAGAGGGTCGGTTTTCCGGCTGTATGGCAGTCATATGGTCGGAAAACTGTACCACTGGCATTTGCGGTATTTTCACATAAAGACGGTTCGGTGCGGAGAAGCCCCGGCGTTCCCTCACCAGAAGCCCGGCAGCGTCCAGCTCGTTCAGTGCGCTTTTTATGGCGGTGCTGCCTTTATCCAGCATTTCCGTTATCTCCGAAACGGGATAGACAATATACGTCCTGCCCTCGCTGTCCTGCCAGCCGTTCTTCTGTGAGAGGGTGGAACGGTCAAGAAGCAGCCCATAGAGCAGCCTTGCAGTATGCGACAAGTCCATTTTCAGCAGAAAATAGGGATAGGGCAGAAAACGGGGCAATATGGTGTCGGCTGTGATGTATTCGGTTATGGTTCTCACCTCCTGTCTGTGGCTTCTGTTACGCAGTTAAAACGGCATTTTCGGGGGTAAAGGATAAATGTATCGGCTACCCGTTGAGGGCGGTCAAAAAAGCCTTGATTTATGGGGGTCTGGAATATCCTAAAGCGTGACATTTATCCCTCTGTTTCCGCTTGCGCTGTGCGGCTTTGATTCTTTTCATGCGTCCGGCGCAGTTCGGGCAGTATTTCCCCCGGTTTGACTTGGGGAGAAAATACCCGCCGCACTCGGTACAGCGTTTCCTGTCTGCCCGGTGGAGTAGGGCGGCTTCCAGTTTCCCGTCCAATGGCAGCACGGCGGCAATGAACCAGCGGCATAAAAGGGAATAGCTGATACTCTGGACGCATACGCAAGGCTCGCCGTTATCCAGCAAGATACAGTTGCCGTTATCGTAGTTGCAGCACTCATGCACACGCCGCACGCCGCCCGGTACTGGCGGTAGTCCATTCTTGGGATTTTATCTTTCATGGTCTTTTCCCTTTCTGCGTTCCGGCTCACGCCTTAAAATCTGCTCGATATTGCTTTTGACGGTCTGCAATTCCCGGACGTTCTCTTTCTTCTCCCGGTACTCGTTATAAAGGGCGTTTTCTCTTTGGTAAGCTGCTCAATCTCTGTCTGTAATGCTTTGGACGCTGGCAGTTTGGAGATTCCCTGTGCCTTGAAATACCGGGCGGCAGATTCGGAAATGATAAACTCGCTTTCGTGCTGCTCCCGGTAGCTCTTGCGGGCTTTCTCTGTTTTCTGTGCTTTCAGCCCGTCACGGGCGGGCTTGGTCTTGATGTACGCCAATAGCTGTTTCTGCAAGTCCTTTTTCTCCCGCAAAGTGCTTTCCACGGCTTTTAGTTCCGCATGGACGTTTGACAGCTCTGCGCTGGCGGCGGCAAGGGCGGCTTCCAATTCCTCCGGGGAAGAAAAGCCGGATTCCTCGTAAACGCTCATGGTAGCCGCCATTTGCTTTAGATTGTGAACAGCCGCCCAGCGGTCATATCCTATACCCTTGCCCTCGGCTCGTTTCGCTTCCCGGTCTACCATGCGTTGTACTCCGTCATTTTCGGGGCGTTTACAGCGGCTTTGTTGCGCTGTAAGCGGTCTTTTATGCTGCGGGGGTATTCCTGTTTGGGTAGGGGCGTTTCGGCGGCTCTGGCGGCGTTCTGTGCGTTTTGGGTGAGTGCTTCCAGTACGGCGGCACGGTCAAAATCATCACCCAGTTTCCGGACGGTGATGGGCTTCGTCCTGTCCGGCGTGAGATAGGATAACCGCCCCCGGCTCTCCTTGACGGTCACGCCCTGTTGTAGCAGCTTCCCGGAAAAATCCTCAAAGGAAACGGCAGAGGACAGGACGGCTCGGATTGTGCGCCGTAATTTCTCCTTGTCGGTTTCAAACTTGGTCTGTTTAGGCGGCTCTCCTGTGGCGGCTTGGGAAGCGTTCTCTTTATCCAGTGCGGCTTGTCCTTTCCGCTTCGCCCAATACTCACGCTCGGTAACTCGGTTCTTGCTCCCGTTCAGCAAGTCAATCTGATAGAGGTTTTCCCGGTGGCACATCTCCATGACTTCCGCTTTGAAATACTCCATAGCTGCGTCCGTACAGCGGTGCTTGCAGCCCTCCCTTGTGTCGGCTGGTCTTTCCATGTAGGGCAGCAGCGGCACTTCCGCAATCCGTAGGGAATTGATTACGATATGCACATGGATGTTGCCGCTGTGGTTATGCCCGTCCGGGTGGGTGCATACAAGGGCTTGGTGTCCGGGGAAATGTGTCTTGCAAAATTCCTCGCCCAACGCTTGCGCCCGGTCTACGGTCAAGCCGTTGTCTGGTGCGTCACGGGGGTCAAAACTGATAATGTAATGGTGGCTCTTTACGTCCTCCCGTTTCTGGTTCTTGCCGTATTTCAGATTGGAACGCATACAGGCGATTGCAAAATCTTCCTCACCGCAATTCAGAGAGGAAATGCGGTAATCGTCACGGATAACAAGCTGCCCGTTTCCGTCCAGTGTGGGCTTCATGGTAAACTCGTCATGCTCAAAGGTTAGGTACTGCTCGGCAGCTCCGTAATCGGCATTTTTAGAGCTGATATGTTTGAATGTTGCCAACAGCTTCACCCACTTTCTGCAAGACTTCAAACTTCAAGGCGGCAAGCTCCGCTGTGGTGGCTCGTACCTCTTGGGAGAGGGCGTTATAGGGTGCGCCGTACTCGTTCAGACAGCGGGCAATCTGGTTCAAGTTGCCGCCGATTTTCCCGTATTCGGCTGTGAGTTTCCCAACGGCAGAAAGCAGTTCATCATTGACCGGGGAAACGGTGATAACCGGGCGTATGCTTGACTTAATAAGGGCTTGCCGGATAAACTCGGCTTGGCTCATTTTGCAGAGGGTGACACGCTCGGAAAACTCGGCGTATTCTTCCTCGGTCAAGCGTGTCTTGATTACCCGGTGGCGGTGGGGCGTGTTGTATCTTTTCATGGCTTTCAGCTCCTTTCTTTTTATGGTTTGCCCTCTCACCAATAGGAGAAAACAGGGGCAAAGCGGAAGTGTTTTTTGAAAAATTCCGAAATATTTTTCGGGATTTTTCGAATGCGGCGCAAGCCGC
>ENA-OQDA01000477-OQDA01000477.1-human-gut-metagenome-genome-assembly--contig:-NODE-477-length-16482-cov-3.974687_pt1 | contig 16482 bp, 16 predicted proteins | sample MGYA00242771_ERZ504603 | MGnify/ENA primary metagenome ERZ504603 (study PRJEB26092, sample SAMD00036328) | human gut metagenome | host: Homo sapiens | study: EMG produced TPA metagenomics assembly of...
CTACCTTTAAGAACTGAAGACTTTTTTACAATTGATGACTTTCTTGTTCAGCCAACCAAGCGAGTTTATTCCATCCGTTTGCATGACACTGTTTATTGATAAATTCCAAGATTTTTTTGTGATTTTCTTTTGATAGAGTATCGCCATTATGACATGCAAGAAATGTAAAAGGCTTCGGAATATCTTCTTTTTTGTCGGCTAGTAATAAAATATATCCGATATATTTCCCGTTTTCAGATATTACATAAAATTCAGGCAAGGTTCCTTCTTTGCTGCTCCGAACGAATTTTTCAAAAGTATCAAGTGGTATTTGTTTAGGAACCGCATAATCGTAGACGTAATGGATAGCGTCAACTTCCGTATTTAACCATACAATCTCCATAATTATCCCCTTTGTGTTTTTATAAATATTGGTAAAGCGACAAATATATAATCTAATGAATATACGGAAAATGCGTTTTATTTGTTGCAAATAAAATAGCAGCTTGAAAATGTTTGGTACTTTAACCAATATATCACGAGAAATATTGTGCAACTGAGAGAACTTTGATTGAGTTTGCGCACTCGGTTGACTTGTAAAGCAAAAAGCGTTACAATAAATCCGAGGTGATAACCATGGAAAAAACGATGACACTCAATCTTCGTGTGAACCCTACTGTCAAGCAGCAAGCCGAGGATGTACTGAAGCAGCTCGGCATCCCGATGGCAACTGCCATTGATATGTACCTGCGCCAGATCACCCTGACGGGCGGCATTCCCTTCTCTCTGTCCCTGCCGAAGGCTCCTGCGGCTCTGAACGCTGACATCATGACCGATGACCAACTCCATGCAGCCTTGCAGGCGGGCATCAAAGAGATTCAGAACGGTGATACTGTGGATGCGGCAAGCGCATTCGCACAGTTCAGGGAACAGCACAGATGAAGCAGTATGACGTGAAAATTTCCTATGCAGCCCTCAGCGATATGGAGCAGATTTACAGCTACATTGCCGACCGTCTGCTGGAGCCTGACACGGCTATGGGGCAGTATAACCGTATTGCAGAAGCCATCCAGTCGCTGAACATCCTGCCGGAACGCTGTGCGCTGGTGGAAAGCGAGCCGGAGCGCACCCAAGGGCTGCGGCAGATGCTGGTGGACAACTACTCGGTGTTCTACATCGTGGGCGAGGATACCGTGTCTGTGGCTCGTGTGCTGTACAGTGCATCCGACCTTGTGCGCCGTCTGCGGAGAATGAAGTGAAAGGGGTGTTTGCATGACCGCCGTAATTTACGCCCGCTATTCCAGCGACAACCAGCGCGAAGAATCCATCGAAGGCCAGATTCGTGAATGTACGGCTTATGCCGAAAAGAACGGCATTACGGTAGTTAAGCACTACATTGACCGCGCCCTTTCCGCCAAAACGGATAACCGCCCGGACTTCCAGCAGATGATTAAGGACAGCGAGAAACGGTTATTTGACATTGTGCTGGTCTGGAAACTTGACCGCTTTGCCCGAAACCGCTACGATTCGGCACACTATGAGTATCAGTTGGAACGAAATCATGTCAAGCTGGTATCTGCCACGGAGCCTATCTCTGACAGCCCTGCGGGTATCATGGTCAAGAGTATGCTCACCGGCATGGCTGAATACTACTCGGCAGAACTTTCTGAAAAAGTTGTGCGCGGCATGACCGAGAATGTTCTGAAGGGGAAGTACAACGGCGGCACGATTCCCATTGGTTTTAAGGTGGATGAGGAGAAGTTCTTTCAAGTCGACCCGCTGAAAGCTCCCTTTGTGGTAGAAGCCTTTCAGCGGTACAACGATGGCGCAACTATGAAAGAACTGATGAACTGGCTGAACGACAGCGGCGTGACCACTAACCGCAACCAGAAGTTCACCTACAACAGTGTTCAGAAGCTGCTGACAAATAAGCGGTACATCGGAGAAAACCACTTCAAGGACATTGTGATGCCCGACAGTATCCCGGCCATCGTGGACAAGGATTTGTTTGAGGAAGTGCAGCTGAAAATCAAAAAGAACAGCCGCGCTCCTGCCCGCCACAAGGCCGAGGACGATTACTTGCTCACCACCAAGCTGTTCTGCGGAATGTGCGGCGCGATGATGTTCGGCGAGTGCGGTACGGGTAGAAACAAGGTCGTTCATCATTATTATAAGTGCGCCACCGCGAAGCGTTTCAAGACCTGCAAGAAAAAGACCGTCCGTAAAGAGTGGCTGGAAGATTTGGTCATAGCTGAAACCATGAAGCTGATTCAGGACGATGCCGTGATTGATGCCATCGTTGCGGAAGTGATGGAGTTGCAGGATCAGGAAAACACCACTCTCCCTTTCCTGGAAAAGCAGATGCGCGAGGTAGAGAACGGCATTGAAAATATGCTGAACGCCATTCAAGCAGGTGTGCTGACCAACTCCACCAAATCGCGTTTGGAAAAGCTGGAAGCCCAGCAGAAAGAACTTGAGGTTCGGATCGCCGAAGAAAAAATCGCTCGGCCACGGTTGAGCGAAAATCAGGTTCGGTTCTGGCTGACCCGGTTCCGCAAGCTCGACCCGAACGTGAAAAGCCACAGGGAGACGCTTATCAACACGTTCGTGAACGCCGTTTATCTCTATGATGAAAAAGTTTTGATTACATTCAACTACAAAGACGGCACAAAAACCATCACTTTCGATGAAATCGCCGCCAAAGATGCCCCAGAGGGCAATGGTTCGGATTTGGGTTGCTTCGCTCCACCAAAAGGACCAGCGTAGAAATTACGCTGGTTTTTTGTTTTGCCCGGCATCTTAAGTCTCACTCTCGAGGATGGATTTGAACAGCCGCGGCGATGTCGTTGAAGATGGCGCAAAAACAGCCCCGATGGACCGTCAGGTTCACCGGGGCTGCTGCTATACCATGATTTTGTTGACGTTAACATTTTCGTGATGCCGCGAAAACATCACATGTAGACCTTCTGGCTGCGCACCTGCGCTTCGATCAAAAGAGCAGCTTCCCCGTGGGGGCTATGCACATGCAGGATATCTGTTTGTGCCGCCGTTACTCTTCCGCTGCAGCTTTGGATTCGTTCACAAAGGCGGCGATCTTATCCACCTGAATTTCGGCAACGGCACGGCCGGTCTCGTAGACGCGGCGCAGCTGGACCGGATCGCGCTCCATGGAGCCGATCTCCAGCGGGATGGGCGGGCGGATGACGAACGCCTTGCCGGTCTGCTCCAGCATGGCAATGTGATCCAGCGTTTCGTTGTAGCGCTCGTGACGGTCGGCAACGGCTTCCACGAAAGCGGGGTAGCGCAGGTAGCGTGCCCGGATGGCGGGCAGCATCTTGTTCTTCTTTTTCACAAAGCCCTTGGGCTGGGTCAGCACAATGAGGTTGCGTTTGTAGCCGATGGACTCGAAGAACCGCACGGGGATGGAATCGGCAATGCCGCCGTCCAGCAGCTGATAATGGCCGATCTTTACGATCTTGGCCGCCAGCGGCATGGAAGCGGATGCCTGCATCCACTGGATATCCTCGGCATCGCCGGTGCGGCACTTGTGATAGATGGGGTCGCCGGTACGCATATCGGTGCACACCACAAAAAAGTCCATGGGGTTCTCTGCAAATGCCTTTGCGTCGAACACGTCCAGCTTTTCCGGCACGGTGTGGTAGCAGAACTGCTCACTGTACAGGTTGCCAGTGCGCAGCAGGTTGCCGAAGCTTGCGTAGCGCTTATCGTTGCAATACTGGGTGTTGTAGCGGATCACACGGCCGATCTGATGGGACTTGTAGTTGCAGCCGAACACCGCACCGGCCGAAACGCCAATGGCACCATCCAGCACGATGCCATGCTCCATCAATACATCCAGAACACCGGCGGTAAACATGCCGCGCATGGCACCGCCTTCCAGCACAAGACCCGTTTTCATATATGCTCTCCCCTCCTGTGTGCCGGTGCACAGATGCCGGACACACCTTATATTAACTACAGTATACTCGAATCTGTAAAAAGTACAAGAGCGGAAAACCTATAAATTTATCAAGAAAACCTCTTGCCAAAGGAAAGAGCATCCGGTATACTAAGTGAAATAAAAAGAGAAATATGCGCTGCAAACGCATGGGCATGGAAAAGATCAGGTTGGAGGAACTGCTGCACTATGAAGATGCTGGAAGATCGTATTCGCAAAGATGGTATCGTACGCGAGGGCAATGTGCTCAAGGTGGATAGCTTTATCAACCACCAGATGGACATTCCGCTGTTCCGGGAGATGGCAAAGGAGTGGAAGCGCCTGTTTGCAGGCAAGCCCATCAACAAGGTGCTCACCATCGAGGCCAGCGGCATTGGCATTGCAGCCATCGTGGCCAGCGAGTTCAACGTGCCGGTGGTATTTGCCAAAAAGTCCATGAGCATCAATCTGGACTACAACAACTACGAAACCAAGATCCAGTCCTTCACCCACAAAAAGATCTACAATGTGATCGTCTCCAAAAAGTTCCTCACCCCGGAAGACCATGTGCTGATCATTGACGATTTCCTTGCCAACGGCTGTGCCCTGATGGGCCTGCTGGATCTGGCCAAGGAAGCCGGTGCCACAGTGGAGGGCATCGGCATTGCTGTGGAAAAGGGCTTCCAGCAGGGCGGCGAGCTGATCCGCAGCAAGGGCATCCAGCTGGAGAGCCTTGCCATTGTGGAGTCCATGAACAGCGAGACCGGCGAGATCGTCTTCCGCGAGCAGCCGCAGCAGAATTAAACAAAAAAACATTGCAGCCCCGGGAAAGTCGGAAGACCTTTCCGGGGCCGTTTTTTGCTTACGCCCCGTCAAAGCTGTCACCGTCGGCGGGCAGGTCGGCAGCGGTCTGGGCGGGATCGGTATCGGTTTCCGGTTCCACGGCGCGGGGCACGCCCTTGTACACCAGCGTCTGTTCCAGAACCTCGGCGCACACCGGGGCGGAAAGGCTGCCGCCGGCAGTCGTCCAGCTGTGGGGTTCGTCCAAGCACACCAGACACAAAAACTGCGGGTCGTCGATGGGAGCCACGGCCACAAAGCTGGCAATACGGGCTTTTTCGTCGGCGCTGTCCAGCTTCTGGCTGGTGCCGCTCTTGCCGCCCACCCGGTAGCCTTGGATGCGGGCATTGCGCCCGCCGCCGTAGAGTACCACGGCTTCCATCATCTCACGCATGGTTTCAGAAGTTTCCGGTTTGATCACCTGCCGCCTGCACACCGGCTCTGTGTGTTGCAGAATGCTGCCGTCCGGGTTCAGGATATCGCTGACAAGATAAGGCTGCATCAGCCTGCCGCCGTTCACCACAGCGCACACGGCTGCGGCCATTTCCATATAGGAGATCTTACTGCTCTGGCCGAAGGCGCAGGAGGCCAGCTCCACCGGCCCCATGCGGTCGACGGTGTAGTACAGACTCTTTTTGGGTTCGGCGGGCAGATCGACCCCGGTTGGCTCCCGCAGGCCGAATGCGGCAAAGTAATCGCAGAAGGCTTCCTTGCCCAGCCGCGCGCCGATCTGGATAAAGCTCTGGTTGCAGGAATTTTCCAGCGCTTGGGTCACGGTCTGGCTGCCGTGGCGCTTGTGGTTGGCGCAGTGGAACCGTGTGCCCGCCACCGAGATGGACTCGCCGCAGTAAAAGGTGGAGTTTTTGCTCACAGCCCCGGCATCCAGCGCGGCGGCGCAGGTGATGAGCTTGAACACGCTGCCCGGCTCGTACAGGTCGCTGACGGCCTTGTTGCGCCACTGGGTCTGCTGGGCCAGCTGCAGGGCGGCAGCGCGCTCGCTGCCGGTAAGGGCATCCACGGCCTTGCGGGCGGCTGCATCGTAGATCACGCGCGGCTGGTTCGGGTCGTAGGCGGGCGTGGTGGACATGGCCAGCACGGCCCCGGTGTTCACGTTCATCACGATGCCCACGGCGCGCGCCGCCACATGATGCTCCTTGACCGCATAATCCAGCGCGTTTTCAAGGTAATGCTGGATGTTGGCATCGACAGTCAGCCGCAGGCCGCTGCCTTCCAAGGGCACTTTTTCGGTCTCGTAGCTCTGCTCCAGTGTGTAGCCCCAAGCGTTGACGGCGGTGAGCACCACACCATTCTGCCCGGTGAGCACATCGTTATATTTCAGCTCCAGCCCGCTCACACCGGCGTTGTCTACATTGGTAAAGCCCAGCACGCTGGCCAGAAATTCCCCCTCCGGGTACCAGCGCTTGGAGTCCTGATTGATGCGGATGCCGGTGATGCTGTTCTCTTCACAAAAATCCCGCACGCGGTCGGCGGTGTCGCGCTCCACGCGGTAGCGCAAAAGGCAGTCGTTGGAGGTGCGGTCACTGAATTTTTCCAGCAGCTTCGCTTCGTCCAGCTCCAATATTTCCGCAAGGCCCTGCGCGGCAAGGCTGAGCTTTTCCTCCGGCATCTCGCGCGGGGAGGCCCGCAATGTCCAGCAGCTGCTGTTGGCGGCAAGCAGTACACCGTCGGCGCTGTAGATACGGCCCCGGTCGGCAGGCACCACAGTATCGCGCAATTGCTGGCCGAGGGCACGGCTCGTATACCAGTCGCCTGAAAACAGCTGCAGATACGCCAGCCGCGCGGCAAGCCCCGCAAAGCAGACGCAGCACATCAACGCGGCCACCAGCCGTGCCCGGGCATGGAATCGCCCGTCCGGAGGGTGCGCAAGGGGCGCGGCTCCGGTTTTGGCATGGCAGGCACCTCTCTTTCAAAATGGAATGTATCGCGCCGGCTGGCGCCTGGGGATATGACTAACCGGCACCGCCGCCGCGTACAATAAAGGAACGGAGGTGATACGGATGCACAAAGCTGCTGCCCATGCAAAGCGCGGCCTGCCGCTGCGGCATCTGCCGGCCATGGACCTGCCGTTTCTGGTGCTGGTGCTCACGCTGGTGGGCTTTGGCCTTGTAATGCTGGGCAGTGCCAGCAGTGCAGTGGCGCTGTACCGGCGGGGCGATGCTTTTGCCTACCTGCGGCCGCAGCTGCTGTATGCTGCGCTGGGCATCGGGGCCATGTGGGTGGCAAGCCGGGTGGACTACCATGTTTACCACAAGCTGGCATGGCCGCTGCTGGCGCTTTCAATGGTACTGCTGACGGCGGTGCTGTTCATGCCGGAGTACAACGGCTGCAAGCGCTGGCTGGTGCTGCCGGGCCTGGGTACACTGCAGCCCAGCGAGATCGCCAAATTTGCGGTGGTGCTGGTGTTTGCGCATATCATTGCGCTCAACCACGACCGCATGGGCAGCTTTGCGGTGGGGTGCTGCCCTTTGCACTGGTGCTGGGAGCGGTGGCGGTGCTCATGCTGCTGGAACCGCACCTCTCCGGCACCGTGCTCATTTTGGGCATCGGCGCGGTGCTCATGTTCGTGGGCGGCACCGGCCTCAAGTGGTTCGTGCTGGCCGGGGCGGGCGGTGCAGCGGCCATTGGAGCTGCCATCATCATTATGCCGGACCTTGTGCCCTACGCTGCCAGCCGTCTCAGCTCATGGCTGGACCCCTTTGCCGACCCGCTGGGCGACGGCCACCAGACCATCCAGAGCCTGTATGCCATCGGCTCCGGGGGCGCGGCGGGCCTTGGCCTTGGCAGCAGCCGCCAGAAGCACCTGTTCGTGCCCGAACCGCAGAACGACTTCATCTTTTCCATCCTGTGCGAGGAGCTTGGCTTTGTGGGAGCCTGCGCGGTGATCCTGCTGTTTGCGCTGCTGCTGTGGCGGGGCATCACGCTGGCGGCGCATGCACCGGATCGGTTCGGTGCGCTGCTGGTAGTGGGCTTTGTGGTGCAGGTGGCCCTGCAGGCAGTGCTGAATATGGCGGTAGTCACCAACACCATCCCCAATACCGGCATCAGCCTGCCGTTTTTTTCCTCCGGCGGCACCAGTCTGATGATGCTGCTGGGCGAAATGGGCATCGTGCTGTCGGTGTCCCGCGGGGAGACATAAAACCGGGCGTTCCCTGCCATAAAACGACAGCATCCTCTGCCGGTTCAGCTACAAATGACCGGACAAACAAATGGCACAACTGCAGACAAAATAAACAAAAAGCCTTCGCGCCGCATAGCATGAGGTATCTTTTGCGGAACGGGGGCTTTTTGCATGGGCGGAGATCTTATCATCACAGGCGGCATGCCGCTGAACGGCACAGTACACATCCCGGCAGCCAAAAACAGCGTGCTGCCGCTGCTGGCAGCGGCCCTTTTGTGCAATGGCACGGTGCGTTTTCTGCAGGTGCCGCATCTTGCGGATGTGGACACCAGCGTGGAGCTTTTGCAGGGTGCGGGCTGCACGGCCCGCTGGCAGGGCAGCGACATCACGGTGCAGGGCGTGCCTTCCACCTGCCGCCTTGCGCCGGAAGCCGCTGCGCGGATGCGGGCATCCATTTTGTTCTGCGCACCGCTTCTGGCACGGCTTGGCCGGGTGGAAACGGTGCTGCCCGGCGGGTGCCGCATTGGTGCAAGGCCGGTGGACCTGCACCTTTCCGGCCTTGCGCAGATGGGCGTGCACTGCCGGGAGGAGGGGGCAAGGCTGATCCTGACAGCGCCTGCCGGGCTGCACGGTGCGGACATCACACTTGGGTTCCCCAGCGTGGGTGCTACCGAGACCCTGCTTCTGGCAGCAGCTGCGGCGCAGGGCGAGACGGTCCTGCGCGGGGCCGCACGAGAACCGGAGATCAGCGATCTGGCAGCATTCCTGAACCGCTGCGGCGGCTGTGTACAGGGCGCGGGCACCAGCACCATCCGGGTGCAGGGCAGACGAATGCTGTATAGCTGCAGCTTTGCGCCCATGGCCGACCGCATCGTGGCATCCACCCTTGCCTGTGCCTGCGCGGCGGCAGGAGGCCGGGTGGAACTGACCGGCTGCAGGCCGGAGACTTATGCACCGCTGCTGGAAATTCTGGCACAAATGGGCTGCAGGGTAGAAACAGGGCCGGAAAGTGCGGTCATTACCCGGCTGGGCGCGCTGCACGGCGCGGGCAGAGTGTTCACCGGGGTATATCCGGCACTGGCAACAGACGCAGCGCCGCTGCTTGCTGCTGCCATGCTTGCCGCCGACAGCGCCAGCAGCATCGAGGATGTGGTGTTTGAGCGGAGATTCGGCTGTGCAGAGGGTTTTGCGGCTTTTGGAGCCGCTGTGCAGGTGCAGGGACGCACACTGGACATCCGGCCGGTGCGGCAGCTGCAGGGCGCGTGTGCACGGGCTGCGGACCTGCGCGGAGGCGCGGCACTGGTGGTGGCCGCGCTGGCGGCAAGGGGACGGAGCCGCATTACCGACACCGGTTACATCGACCGCGGATATGCCGGTTTTGCACAGATGCTGGCGGAACTTGGTGCCCAAATTGAGCGGGAAATGCCGCGGGAAAGCGCCAGCGAGAAAAAAACACCTTCAAAAAAGCAAAATTGACTTGCATTCAGGGCAAAAAGATGATACGATACAGTTATATAAGTGTAAGCAGATAATTTCTGTGCGCTATGCGCAGTTTTACGATAAAATCCGATGGAGGACAAAGTTATGGCACTCATGCTCGATGAAGAAATGGACGAAAACGTTACGACGATCAAGGTGATCGGCGTGGGCGGCGGCGGCGGCAACGCTGTCAACCGCATGGTCAGCGACGGCCTGCAGGGCGTCGAATTTATCGCAATGAACACCGACCAGCAGGCTCTGGCCAAGAACCACGCTGCCACCAAGGTGCAGCTGGGTTCCAAGCTGACCAAGGGCCGCGGTGCCGGTGCAGACCCCGAGATCGGCCAGCGCGCCGCTGAAGAGAGCAAGGACGAGATCGCAAATGCGCTCAAGGGTTCCCAGATGGTGTTTATCACTGCCGGTATGGGCGGCGGAACCGGCACCGGTGCAGCACCCGTTGTGGCCGAGGTGGCACATGATCTGGGCATCCTGACCGTTGGCATCGTCACCAAGCCCTTCTCCTTTGAGGGCAAGCGCAAGATGGGTCTGGCAGAGCAGGGCATTGCAAACCTGCTCATGCATGTGGACAGTCTGATCGTCATTCCCAATGAGCGCCTGAAGATGATCAGCCAGGAAAAGATCACCCTGATGAATGCCTTCCAGGCAGCTGATAACGTGCTGCGTCAGGGCGTTGAGTCCATTTCCGCTCTGATCAATGTGCCTGCCTTCATCAACCTGGACTTCGCCGACGTGCGCTCCATCATGAAGGATGCCGGCTACGCACACATGGGCGTGGGCAGTGCCAAGGGCGCAGGCAAGGCCGAGAACGCCGCAAAGGCTGCCATTTCTTCTCCGCTGCTGGAGACCAGCATTGCCGGTGCACACGGCGTGATCATCAACATCACTTCCAGCCCGGACATCGGTCTGGAAGATGTGGAGACCGCAGCAGGTCTCATTACCCAGAGCGCACATCCCGATGCAAACATCATCTGGGGTACTGCGTTCGACGAGAACCTCTCGGACGAGATGCGTGTGACCGTGGTTGCTACCGGTTTTGACAATCAAGAGCGCAAGCGACCTGCGCAGCAGCATCAGCAATGCAATGGGCGGCGCACAGTCCACTCCGTCTGCTGTGTTCAGCAGCGAGACTGCAAGCCCGGCAGCTTCTGCCGCAGGCGGCGCTGCACCGGCACCCACTGCTGAAAAGCCCGTGGAAGAGGACAACAGCGATAATGGCTATTACGACCAGCTGATGGCCATGCTGAACAAGCGCAGATAAAAGGCTGGCCGTCATAAGCGGATCAGGCGTATCGGATGGATCGGAGGGACACCATGGCGCAGGGCAGGCAGCAGAACAATGGTTCGCGGCAGCGCTGTGCCCAGTCTGCCGCGGCAAAGGCTCCGGCAGAGCCGCCCAAGGCGGTGTGTGCCCAGCTGGAGCAGATGAACCGAAAGCTGGCAGCGGCCAGTGCGGAAATTTTGCGCTATCAGACCCGTCTGTTTGCCTGTGAACGGCAGATGGCCGCGCTGCGGCAGGAAAATGCCCAGCTGGAAGCGGCCTGTGAGCAGGCGCGGCAGGAGGCTGAGTGCGCGAGCGCTCATGCAGAGCAGCTACGTCAGGAGCTGGCCCGCCATGCGGAAGCTGTGCGGCCTGTGCCGGTTGCGGCACATACGCCCCCGCAGCCGGAACCATCGGCAGCGCAGAGTCCGCAGCCTGCTCAGCCGGACTGGAAGCCCCAGACCAGATTGGAGCACCTCTCGGTGGAGCTGATGAACTGGTTCGACGATATGATGGGCGCATGACGGAAAGCTGGATGATCTGCAAAAAAAGCAGATATGAGTGAAATGAAAAGCTGCTGCAAAGCGCAAAGCTGTTGCAGCAGCTTTTTTTGTGGTCCGGTAGGAAACGGAAGACCCTGCGGCCGGAAGTACAGGAGCGAGGATCGGTTAAGATGGAACCAAAACAGAAAATACTGATCGTGGATGACTCGGAGATCAACCGCGCCATGCTCAAGGAGATTCTGGGCGAGGGCTACGAATATCTGGAAGCCGAGAACGGCCTGCGCGCGATCGAAATTCTGCGCAGACGCACCGATATCGCGCTGGTGCTGCTGGACCTGATCATGCCGGAAATGGACGGCTTTGATGTGCTGCGGGTGATGCAGTGCTATGCATGGCAGGAGGAAATCCCGGTCATTGTGATCAGCGCGGCAGAGGACACCCGAAGCGTCGAGCGCGCCTATGATATGGGCGTGGCCGATTACATCCGCCGCCCGTTCGAGCGGGTCATGGTGCTGCGCCGGGTGAAGAATGCGCTCATGCTTTACGCAAAGCAGAAGCGCCTTACCCGCCTTGTGACCGATCAGGTGTACGAAAAAGAGCACAACGGTGTGCTGATGATCAGCATTCTGAGCCATGTGGTGGAGTTCCGCAACAGCGAGAGCGGCCAGCATGTGCTGCACATCCGCACCCTGACCGACCTGCTCCTGCATCAGCTGGTGCAGAAGACGGACCGTTACCAGCTGGACGAGAGTGATATCTCGCTGATCAGCACAGCGTCGGCGCTGCACGATATCGGCAAAATCATGATCCCGGAAGAGATCCTGAACAAGCCCGGCCGCCTGACCGAGGAAGAGTACGCCACCATCAAGACCCACACCACCGAGGGTGCCAGGATCCTGAAGGGGCTTGCCATCGGGCAGGACGAACCGCTGGTAAAGGTGGCACACGCTATCTGCCGCTGGCACCACGAGCGGTGGGACGGCGGCGGCTACCCGGACAGGCTCAAGGGCGACGAGATCCCCATTGCAGCACAGGTGGTGGCACTGGCCGATGTGTACGACGCACTGACCAGCGAGCGCTGTTATAAGCAGTCCTACAGCCACGAAAAGGCCGTTGACATGATCCTGCACGGCGAGTGCGGCAGCTTCAATCCGCTGCTGATGGAATGCCTGAAAGAATCCTCGGAGTTGCTGCGCACAGAGCTGCAGCGCTCGGAGTATGACCGCGGTTTCCGCCACGAGACCCGCCGCCTTTCGGAGGAGATCCTGCACCGCGAAGCTCTGCCCCGTGAGGATCGTGCCCAGCGCCTGCTGGATCTGGAACGGGAGCGCACCGCTTTTTATGCCGAGCAGCGCGGCGGTATTCAGTTCGATTACGATATACTCAGCGGCAGCGTGACCGTGGTGAACCGCTACGAGGACCCGGTCAACCGAACCCAGAAGCTGGACTTTGATAAGGGCATGGGCCTGACATTTCTCTCCGGCAAGGACCGCCGCAAGCTGCTGGATGCCATTGCAGCCGCAACGCCGGAAGAGCCGGATGCCGCATTCCCGGTGCTGATCGCGGTGGATCAGGAATACCGGCTGCACCGGCTGGTGATGCACACCATGTGGAGCCGCGCCGGTGTGCGCCACTGCGTAAGCGTGGTGGGCCAGATCACAGATGACCATGTCCGCCTGCAGGAGCTGATGCTGGGCGATGTGAACAGCGACCAGCCGGAAGCACTGCTGGAACGCCTGAAGGGCATTTTTGACATCGTGCGTCTGGTGGACCCGGAAAGCACCAAGGTGCTGAGCCTGGGCAAGGATGGCCGGCTGACCGAGATGCCCGGCACCTGCCACATGGTGTGGAACAAATCGGGCCGGTGCGAAAACTGCATTTCCAGTAAGGCCCTTGCCCGCAAGGAATCCCTGAACAAGATCGAGTTCAAGGACGATCAGGCTTATTTTGTCATGGCAAAGTATGTGGAAGTAGGCGGACGCGGCTGCGTGCTGGAAATGGTGTCCAAGCTTTCGGACGGACGCTGGCTGGATATGGGCGGCCGCCGGATGCTGCTGGACCGCGGCTCCAACTTTGACCGCAGCGCCTTTGTGGATTCGCTGACCGGGGCATACTCCCGCCAGTACTTCGAGTGCTTCCTTGCGGAGAGCGAACAGGTGGAAGGCGTAGTGATGATCGACGTGGATCGCTTCAAGGAGGTCAACGACCGGTTCGGCCATCTGGTGGGCGATAAGGCCCTGCAGAGCGTGGCACAGTCCATCCTGAGCAACCTGCGCCAGACCGATGTGCTGGTGCGCTATGGCGGCGATGAATTCCTGCTGCTGGTGCCGCACATCCGGCCCGGGGAACATGTGATACAGCGCGTGCGGGAGGCTGCGGCCAGTGCCAGAGTGGAAGGCTACCCGGAGCTGGAGCTTTCGGCCAGTGTTGGCGGTGTGTGCGGTGTACATCCGCTCACCGAGGCCATCCGTCAGGCAGATGAAAAAATGTACCAGAACAAGGCCGAGCGCAAAAATTAAACAAAACAAAGCCCGGACAGGCTGCAGTATCGCACTGCTGTGCCTGTCCGGGTATTTTGTTTTTTCAGCGCACAGCGCTGGTGCGGTGCTCCATCAGATAGGTGGCTTCCAGATCAGCGATGTGCAGCTTGACGGCAAGGGGATACTTGTCATAGGCTTCCGAGATGGCAAAGCAGCCGCCCCGGGCCGCATCGTCAAAGCCGCCCATGTGCCAGCGGATGGCAACGGCCTCCTCGACCCGCAGCTTCATGAACCGCTCGATGAGGAACACGCTCTTTTCGCCGTGACCGTAGGGGAACAGATCCTCCACGCTGTAGCTGGGCACCTTTTCCCACTGGCCGGTGGCTTCGTTTTTCACGTTGCGGGTGCCGGGCTTGTAGTAGTTGGCCTTGCACAGATCGTGCAGCAGTGCACAGATGGCAAAGGTCTCCTCGCTGTCGCCCTCGGTAAAAAAGGTGTCGTGCAGCGCATGGTAGACGTTCAGGCTGTGCATACACAGCCCGCCCTCACAGGCACCGTGGAACCGGGTGGAGGCCGGTGCCGTAAAGAAATCCGTCTTATGGTCCAGCCAGTCCAGCAGTTTTTCGCTGCCGGGGCGGGTGATGTGCTGCTGCCAGATCTGCAAAAACTCTTCGCGGCCGCCCATGCTTACAGCTCCAGCTCGTCCAGAAGGCCCTTGAGGATGGCCATTTCGTCGTGGCTCAGGGAAATGCCCTTGCCCATGCGGGTGCCGTCCGGGGACCAGTCGCGGATGTCGTACTTGGGTTCGCCGTCGTTCCAGCTGATGAGGTTCAGCTGACGCTCCCAGCCGCGGGGACGCTCCGAGAGAACTGCAATGCGCTGAACAACTTCATATTTGATCTCTGCCATGATGCAAAACCTGCCTTTATCTTTGTTTGCTACCATAATAAGGGAAGCGGACGCAGATTTCAACAGGTAGAGCAAAATAATTTGAAAATTTTTGTTAGCCGTAAGGTGCATCCTCACGCCAGTCCACAAGGCTCAGCACCTGAGAAGCATCCTCGTCCGGGGCCGGATGGCAGGAATGGGTGTGCTGGTCTGTGCTGAACAGTCCGGGTGCATAGTGGGCCATCACGCTGGTCTGCACATCCCCGGCCAAAAATTCCCGGGCGTTCTTCTGGTAACAGGCGGCCGGGGTGCCGTTGGTCATGGGCACACCCTGCGGGCGCTGTTTGTGTCGGTGCGGGGTCTGGCCCGGCGTTTCGATCTGCGGCGGCACCTGTGTGCCGGGGGCAGCGGGGTCGCCTGGCAGCAGGATATCCGGCTCCCTGCCTAGCGGCGGGCTGCAGCGGGTGCAGCTGTTTTCCGGTGCGGCGGCAGTGCCGGGCTGGTGTTCCAGCTCGTGGCGGATAAAGGGCGTCAAGCTCATTGAAAAATCACCTCCGCCCATAGGATGCCCCGGAAAGATGTAACTTATAAAGAGGCCTGCGGTGTTTCACACGATCAATTCTACGGTAGAGCCGCCGGTGCGGGCTTTGCGCACCACCACCTGTCGGTCGATGCGGTCTTTCAGAGCGCCTACGTGGGAGATGATGCCCACCAGCCGGTCGCCCTCGGTCAGCCCTGCAAGTACGCGCATGGCCTGTTCCAGCGATTCGTCATCCAGACTGCCGAAGCCCTCGTCGAGGAAGAGCGTGTCCAGACGGATGCCGCCTGCCGCGCTCTGTACTTCGTCCGAAAGGCCCAGTGCCAGCGCCAGCGATGCCTTGAAGCTTTCGCCGCCGGAAAGGGTCTTGACGCTGCGGCGGGTGCCGTTGTAGTGGTCGATGATGCCAAGGTCCAAGCCGGACTGGCTGCGCTGGTTCTCGGCACCAATGCGCTCCAGCTCGTACTGCCCGGCGGTCATCTGCATCAGGCGGGTGTTGGCGTGGCGCAGGATGCGGTCCAGATAGTTCATCTGGATGTAGGCTTCCAATTTGATCTTCTGTTTGCTGGTCAAGGTGCCGCCCGCCGTGGCGGCAAGGGCACTCACCCACTGCCAGCGCTGTTCCAGCTGGGTGCGGGCGGCAGCGGCTGCGCGGTATTTTTCTGCCGCAGCGCAGTTGGGCAGCAGCTGTGCTGCCAGCTGCTGTGCCTGCTCGCGCAGGGTGCTCCGGGCAGCGGTGAGCCGGGTCTGCCGGGCCTGTAACTCTTCCAGCGGCTGGGCAGGCCCGGCGGTTTCGGCAGTGGCTTGCTGGGTCTGCAGGGCATCCACAGCGGCTTTGGCAGCGGCATAGGCCTGCTCTGCCTGCTTGAGGGAATGCTGAGCCTGCTCCATACCGGTGCGCAAGGCGGTGCGGCTGGCTTCCAATGCATCCAGCGCGGCCTGTGCCTCGGCCCGCTGCGGGTAGGGCAGGGCTGCACGAGCGGCAGCGGCCTGCTGTTCCAGTGCATCGGCGCTGGCATTCTGCGCGGCGACGGTGCTGTCAGCTTCAGCGGCGGCCTGTTCCAGTGCCGGGCGCTGCGCTTTTGCCTTGATCGGTCGGTCTCCAATGCGGTGCGGCGGGCGCAGTCTGCTTCGGCCTGCCGAAACGCGGCGACACACTCGGCCTGTGCTGCGTGCAGGGCACAGGCTTCTTCCGTCAGGACAGCGTTCATCCCCTGACTGGATCGAGCTGTACCCGTCCCATCCGGGGAAGTGAAGCGCTCTGGCAATAGGCTCTCAGCATCCCGGCGCAGGGAGCGGCGGGCTTCGTCGGCGGCGGCAAGGGCGCTCTGTGCGGCAGTGCTGGCAGTCTGAGCCAGTGCATCGGCCTTTTCGGCTTCCTGCTTGGCGGCATCCACCTGCGCCTGCATGGGGCTGTGGT
>ENA-OQDA01000478-OQDA01000478.1-human-gut-metagenome-genome-assembly--contig:-NODE-478-length-16481-cov-17.323896_pt1 | contig 16481 bp, 12 predicted proteins | sample MGYA00242771_ERZ504603 | MGnify/ENA primary metagenome ERZ504603 (study PRJEB26092, sample SAMD00036328) | human gut metagenome | host: Homo sapiens | study: EMG produced TPA metagenomics assembly of...
AAAGACACGCAGCGTCGGCAACTCGACACATTGCTTGATACTATGAGCGATAAGGGAATACGGATTGTAACCGCAACGGCGAAAGAAATTAAGGAAGTCGAAAAAGAGGACAAATGAAAATGTCCTGCAAAATTGAATATGGATTTTAGGAAGCGTTGTAATCTTTTTTTGAGATTGCAGCGTTTTTCTTTTGGATAAGTTCGGCAAAATAGCTTTTCTCCGTAGTGGGAAATAAAGGCAGAAAAGATTAAAAACTTGAATAGCAAGCATAGGAAGCGGGTACCCACTTCCGTATTTTGTCCGTCCTGCTCTGCGGCAGCGTCGGCAAAATTGCTTGTTGGGAAGTGTCCCAAACCCTCGGAACGGAAAGGAGCATTTACGCATGGACGGACGAAAAAGAACGGTGCAAATCAAATTTAGAGTAACGGAAGCAGAACGGGATTTAATTCTTGAAAAAATGAAGCTGATACCCACCCGGAATATGGCGGCGTATCTTCGCAAGATTGCCATTGACGGGTATATCGTGCAAGTAGACCATACCGACATAAAAGCAATGACAGCGGAGATACAGAAAATCGGTGTCAACGTCAATCAGATTGCAAAGCGTGTGAACAGTACGGGCAGCGTCTACCAAGAGGACATAGAGGAAATAAAGGGGGTGCTTGCGGAAATATGGCGGTTACAAAGATTAAGCCTATTAAGGGAACGCTAAACAAAGCCCTTGACTATATCCAAAACCCGGAGAAAACGGACGGGAAAATGCTTGTGTCCTCCTTTGGCTGCTCCTATGAAACGGCAGACATTGAGTTTGCCTTTACCCTGTCGCAGGCGTTGGATAAGGGCAGCAATTTAGCCCACCACTTGATACAAGCCTTTGAGCCGGGAGAGGTAGACTATCAGACCGCCCATGAAATAGGGCGGCAGCTTGCCGACGCAGTAACCAAAGGTCAGCACGAATATGTTTTGACTACTCACATTGACAAGGGGCATATCCATAACCACATTATTTTCTGCGCGGTCAATTTCGTAGACCACCACAAGTACAATTCCAACAAGCGCAGCTATTACGGTATACGGAACATGAGCGATAAGCTGTGCCGGGAACATGGCTTATCAGTTGTCCTTCCGAACCGGGGCAGCAAGGGAAAAAGCTATGCAGAGTACCAGGCAGAGAAAACAGGTACCAGTTGGAAAGGCAAGCTGAAAATTGCCGTGGACGCGCTCATTCCCCAAGTATCAAGTTTTGAAGAATTGCTATCCAAATTGCAGGCGGCGGGCTATGAGATAAAGCAGGGAAAATATATATCCTGCCGCGCTCCCGGACAGGAACGGTTTACCCGCTTAAAAACCCTCGGCGCAGATTATACAGAGGAAGCTATCAGAGAACGGATAAGCGGCAAACGCGCCCGCGCTGCGAAAGCTCCCCGCGCAGATCGCGGCGGCGTTAGTCTGCTGTTCAACACTCATATCCGATACATAAAAACTGCCGCGCGGCGTTTTAATCTGTTCCCCGGTCAAATGCTCGTCGGGGATAAGCTGCGGCTGTTTCTCCTGTAAAAACTCCGGCACGTTCTGAAAACCGATACTGTCTACATAGTGGGCGGTGTTCCCGCCATTCTGATGAAGCACCACAATATCGGAAACGGAAAGGCTGTGTCCCTTAAAATCTTTCGGGTGGTCGATATTGAAACGGGTATAAATATCTTCAAGGGAAGTTCCCGGTGCAAGGGGCGCGGTATAGATAAGCTCATAGTTTGCTCTCTCTACGGTGTGTCCCGCCGCCTGCAGGCGGTCGTAAGGCTCAAAGTGCAAGTCCCTTGTGGCGTCGCCGCGGGCTAACTGATAAATCCCGTAGCTGTCCTCTTTGCCATAGAGTAAAAGAGCTTCCTTTGTCGGCTCACTTTCCCGTAGCTGCTGCTTCATGGCGTTGTATTCATGCAGGGCTTCCCAAGTTTCCTTTTCTACACCGAACAAGCCGCCTTTTTCTGCGTGTTCCTGTAAATCGGTCAGACTGGTAACGGCTCCCTCGGTGCCGTCCTCATAGATACGGAAAACCTCGATACCGTCCTGTGTAAACAAATGCTCGGCGGCTTCCTGTTGCAGCGGAAACATACCGTCCCAAGAATAGCCGTAGTCCTGCATTTCTTTTATGCTGATAGAGGCGTCGGGTACGGGGATTTCCGGCTGCTCCTGCGGTGGTGCGTCTTGCCCGATTTCCTGTACCTCGGAAGTCTGCTCCTGTTCCTGTGCCTTTTGCAGCTCTGCGATATGTTCATCAATGCTGTTGATGATTTCCGCTGCGGTGCTGCGGATTGTTTCAAGAGAGCTTTTCAGTTCGGCAAGCTCCCGTCCGGCACTCCACCCGGCAACGTACCCAAAGGAATAGTCAGAAGTATCAAGCCCGTAATGCTGGCACACGGTATAGGCGATACTTTCTGCCTGTACTTCACGGGTGCGGCGGTCGGGTCTGTTCTCCAAGTCCTCCAACGGGGCGTTAAGGTCAATGTCGTGCAGCTTCGCATGGGCGATTTCATGGATAAGGGTTTTTAAGGTTTGCAGCTCGCTCATGCCCTCATCAAGTGCAATGCGCTTGTCCTCCAAGTGGTAGTAACCATGTGCGCCGCCCTCGATTTTTTCAAAGCCGACAGGAACAGGAGAAGTCTTTTCAAGGGCAGCGAAAACGTCCTTGTAATGCTCCACGTCCCCGGTCAGCATATTTACGGCAATATTGGGGATTTCCCTGCCCTCGGTCTGCGATACGTCAAAGACAGATACCACCTTAAAGGCGGGTATCGTGATTTCCTTTTCCTCGGTTACGGGCTTTCCGTCCTTGCCGATAAAGGCTTTTCCCGTCTGCGGGTCGATTTTCTCCATTTCTTTTTTAATCTTGAACGGCGACGGGGCAAGGATTTTGATACCCTTTTGTCCTTTCATCACGTTTCGTCCAAAGTTATTTTTCCATGCGGAAAATCCGGCGATAAGGGAAGCGTCGGGCTTTTGCATGGCGATCAGCAGCGTATTGTTAAAGCTGTAATTATGAAACTTTGACATGACGCGCAGATATTCCTTGTAACGCTCGCTGTCAAACAGTTCCGTAATGCCTTGCTCCAAACGGTCGGTAATCTCTTTGAGCTTTTCGGCGGGCTTCTCGCTCGTCAGCACGATAGGGATAACCGGGCGCGGCTCCTGCGGCTGCGCTTCGGGAATAGCTGCTGTCTGTACTGCCGGGGCTGCGTCCCGTTCGACGGTCGGCTGCGGATAGCTCATAATGCGGTATTCCTCCGGCACATCGCGCCCCTCAAAGTGTTTCTCCCATGCGTCGCCGCTTTCCACAAGATAGCCGTATTCCGTAAAGCTGCCTTTTTCCTGCGCGGCGGCGTTTCGTCCAAAGGCGATAGGGTCAATGCTGTTTTTCCATTCAGCGGGCATTTGCACCATGCCGGATTTGTTAAGGTAATAATCGCCCAATTCGCGGGGATTATGTACTTCGGGGATATGCACGAAAAAGTCCTCGTTATAGGTAAAGTCAATGAGCTGCCCGATATTCTCAAAACCGTTCTTTCGCTGCGTGGCTGCGTTCAGCGCGGCAATACCGGCAGCGTCAAGGGTTTCCAGTCGTGCCGCAAGAAAATTCAGCTCGTCCACCTGTGCCGCGCATACCATGTCATAAGGCAGGGCAATGTGCCTGTCCTCCCGGTCAGAGTAGCCGTGAATGAAAAAATCCTGCGGATTGTCAGTGGTAATGCCTACGCTTTGCATAGCTTTGTGAAGTTCTTTCTTTGTGGCGGGCATGGAAAGCCAGTAGCCGCCCGGTTCTCCCGTTTCAAAGCGGGTGCGGCTGTCAATCAGGATTGCAAATTGTTCCGTTTCCTGTCCCGGCTCGGTTCTCGGTGCAGCGGCGGGAATGTCGGCGGCGGGCTGCTTGATTTCCTCGCCCTCTACGGTGTAGCCCGGTAAGAGCTGCCCGTTTACCCTAAACTGTTCCGCGTATTCCGGCGGGATAGCCGGGGAGATTTCCGTAAAAAGTTTTTCATACGCCTTGATACGCCCATTCAGATATTTTTCCATAGCCGCCCGGTCAGCAAATACCTTTCTGTCCTGTCCGGCGATTTTCGCCTGTCCGTACCCGTGGGGGCTGTTGGTGTAGATGTTCCAAGACAGCGTATAGGAATACGGGATAGATTTCTGTGCTGCCTTGTCGTAGCGGGTATTTTCATACACATGGTAGCTCATTTTATATACCCGGTTGCTGATGGTGTGGCGGTCGTTGTCCTCGTCCTGCCACTTGTTCGCCGTATGCTTCACTTCGGGTATTCTCGCATACTCAATCGCCTTGTCAAATAGCAGGGTCTTTCCTGCCTGTTCCTCCCATGCGGAAGCCTGTACTTTCAGATTTTCAAAAACAGTCTGCTCCGCAGCCGCGCTTTCCTCCCGCAGCTTCACAAGCTCGGCAAGAGGTAAGGCGGTCAGCGGGGAAATATCCGCGCCTTTCGTGTCAAAATAGATACCGCGCTCAATCTTCATCTTGTCGGCGGCTTCCAGTCTGTCATGGTCGTATGAGGAATAACCTGTTTTCCATTCGTCCATTTGCTCGCTCCTTTCTTTTTCAATCATGCGGTGCATAAGCTCGTAGTCCTCAATACTCATGCTCCCGTCAAATACATAAGGGTCAAAATCTTCCCCGTCCCGGTAGGGCTTTTCGGAAAAGGGAAGCCCCGCTGCATGGGCGGCGGCTTTTGCTTCCTCGATAAGCTCCGGGGGAAGTCTGTCGTCGTGGGCTTCGATAAATCCGGCAACGTCATTTGTGCCGTTTTTGTAGTGGTGGCGCACTCCGGCGGTCAGCTCGTCAAGGCTCATATTCTCGCCTAAATGCCCGCAGTAGTAGCCGTTTAGAATAACGGCGGCGGGGTCAGCCGCCTTGATTTCCTCTAACCGGCTCCTGTCAAACGGTTCTAAAGTACCGTCCACTTCAAGATGAAACAGCTCGGCGTTCCATGAACGTCCCTCTTTCCAAAATGCTACCCATGCAATACCGTCCCTAAGTTCCTCTTGATAGTCCTTTACGCTGTCGCGCAAACTTGCCATGTGTAAAACCTCCTTTCGCGTATGGCAGCGCGGACGCTGCGTTTGTGGTTACATAGTCCTACTACGGTGCGCCCGCATTTCTGCCAAAGATTTTTGAGGATTTTTAGAGGGTTTGGGAAACTTCCCAACAAGCAAAATCCCCGCCAAGCTCGGTTAGAGTGGCAGGGATTTTACGGAAGTGGGTACCCGCTTCCTATGCTTGCTATTCAAGTTCTTTGTCCTTTGAAATGGTTACTTTGTAATTCACATACTTGCCGCCCGTATCAGCTAAAAGTACCGTTCCGTCATAGGTTTTGCCTGTTTTCGGAGAGTACAGCTTTTTGACTTTTACCTTGCCGGATTTTAAGAGTGCTGCGGCAATCGACCGGGTAAAGACGGTTTTACGTTCCTCAAAGAAGCGGTCATTTTTCCACATGGTAAAGCCGCACTCTTTGTTGGAACAGTAGTAGTTTTTCTTTCCCTCATAGACCGGGGACTTGCAGCGGGGACACTTCCCAATCTCTGTTTTTTCTGTCTTGAAAAGCTCTTGTTTCTCACCCAACACGGAAGCGTAGGTTTTTACAAGCTCCTGTGCCATTGCTTCAATTCCCTGCATGAAAGCGGCAGGGTCGGCGTTGCCCTTTGCAATCTGCGTCAGATTGTTTTCCCATGCAGCCGTAAGCTGCGGAGAGGTCAGACTATCCGGCAGGACGCAGACAAGGTTTGTGCCGTCTTTGGTGGGAAATAGCTGCTTGCCCTTGCGCTCCACAAAGCCGCCTTTGACTAACTTTTCAATGACGGCGGCGCGGGTGGCAGGCGTACCAAGCCCCCGGCGTTCTGCGTCCGGGTCGGTGTCCTCATTCCCGGCGCGTTCCATAGCCGACAAAGACTTGCTTCATTGTGGGGCTTCGGGGGCGTGGGTGGCATGCTCTGTCACTTTTGCCGCCGGATTTTCAAAGGTCTGCCCCTCGGAAAAGTCCGGCACATCTAACACAAGCTCGTTTTCGTCGTCGCTGTCCGGCTTCTTTTTGAGGGTCGCCCGGTAAAGCCGTTCAATCTCTTTCCACCCGGCAGCGATTACCGCCTTTCCCTTTGCCGTAAATTCATGGTCGGCGCAGGAGAAAACCGCCGTTACCGCTTCGTAAACGTGCGGCTCTGCGGTTGCCATAAGCAGACGCGCCCCGGCAAGGGTCAGGATATTGCGCTCGCTTTCCGGCAGCGCGGTAAGGTCAGCCTTTGCAAGCTCCATAGTGGGAATGATTGCGTGGTGGTCTGATACCTTTTTACTGTTCAGCACCTTTGCAATCTCCGGCGAAAAATCCGCGCCCTCCATAAAGGAAAGTTTCTCACAAAGCACCTTGATAATGCCCGTCGCTGTTTCTCCCATGTCGTCGGTCAGAAATGCGCTGTCCGTTCTCGGATAGGTCAAGAGCTTCTTTTCATAGAGGGCTTGCGCCAGGTCAAGGGTCTGCTTCGCGGTGTACCCGTAAATACGGTTTGCTTCCCGCTGTAAACTGGTAAGGTCAAAGAGCTTCGGCGGGGCAATGGTTTTCTTTTCTTTCACAAGGGAAGTACAGACAGCCGCCGACGCTTCGCAGGCTGCTTTCAGTCTGTTTGCTTCATCAGCGGCGCAGATCTTCGCGCTTGCCGCTTCTGCGCCGGGGAGAGTAAGGCGCACATGGTAGTAGGTTTCTTTCTGAAAGCCTGTAATCGCAGCGTCCCGGTCTACAAGCATTTTGAGGGTCGGGGTCTGCACACGCCCCACGTTCAAGGTCTTTCCATACAGGCAGGAGAAAAGGCGGGTCGCGTTAATGCCGATAAGCCAGTCAGCCTTTGCCCTGCATAGTGCGGAATGGTAGAGGGCGTCGTATTCCCGCCCGTCCTTCAGATTGTCAAAGCCACTTCGGATTGCTTCGTTTTCCATTGAGGAAATCCAAAGACGGGTAAAGGGCTTCTTGCAGCCCGCTTGATGATAGACAAATCGGAAAATCAACTCGCCCTCGCGTCCTGCGTCGCAGGCGTTCACGACTTCCGAAACGTCGGCGCTGTGCATGAGGTCTTTTAAGATTTTGAATTGTTTTCCCTTGTCGGCAGCTACGGTGTACTGCCATTCCTGCGGCAGAATGGGTAAGCTGTCATAGCTCCATTTCTTGTACTGTTCCCCATAGGCGGCAGCTTCGGAAAGCTGTACCAAATGCCCGATACACCAAGAAATGAGGTAGCCGTTTCCCTCGATATATCCGTCTTTTCTGCCCGTAACGCCAAGGGCGGCGGCAACCGCCGCCCCGACGCTGGGCTTCTCACAAATCACAAGTTTCATGCTTCCTCGTCCTCCTGTTCGGTATCTGCGCTGTCAGCTTCTTCCTCCGGCTCGTCCTCGTCGTATTCGTCAAAATCAAATTCGTCAAGGTCGGTGCCGCCTTTTACGCTCTGCTTCGGTTTCATAAACTTAACGTAGTAGAGGGCTGCGCCGCCGCCAAGAAGTCCCACAACAAGGAAAATGAGAAGCCCGCCCATGCTGTTTTTGGGTTTCTCCGGCTCTGCGGGTGCTTCCGGCTCGGCTTCCTTGCCTGTGCAGTTATTCATGGCTGCGGAGCAGACGGGGCAGGCGGTGTTTACTTCGCCCGCCTTGCATTTCTCGGTACAGTTGCAGACAGCCGGGGGCTGCTCGGTCTGTTCCTCCCCGATAATCGCCATAAGGTCGCTTTCGTCTACTTGATTTAGGAAGTGGACGGAATTTTCGCCCTCGGCTGCCCGGTCAACGATAATGTAAAAATAGTTGCCGCCTTTGCTTTTCACGACGATAAACTGCTTATCCTCGGCAGCGTCCCCGTCGATGTCGTCCACAAGGGTCATGTTGCCCTCCGGGGTAAGGGGCTGCGGTTCGGTTTCCACGATTACGCCGCTGTCGTCGGTTTCCTCTGTCGGGGTCTGCGCGTAGGCAGTAACGGAAAAGCCGCCCACAAGGACAAGGGCGGCGCAAAGTGCGGTAATGCTTGCAAGGATTTTATTCTTCATTCTCGGTTTCCTCCTGTTCCTCATAGTCTGCGGGCATAGGGACAATGCCCGGAATACCGCCGCCCGCAAGCATAGCGGTAAGCTCCTGCGGGGTCAGGCGCATAGAGCGCACAAGCTGAACGATTTGCAGATTTTCCGCTTCGGTTTTCTGTGCTTCCAGTCCGTGCAGCCTGTTCTGATACTCCGTGATTTTCTCACGGGTCTTTTGGATTTCCTTGTCAATTCTTTCGATTTTACTCATTGCCATAAAATTTTTCTCCTTTCGATTTTCAAAAAATGTGTCAGTTCCAGTTCATCAGCCCGTACCCTTTGATACAGGCATAGTCAAGGGGATAGCTCTTAATCTTGCAGGCGTCGCCGGAATTGCCCTCAACGGTATAGACGCGGCTTTCGTCCCTGCCGATAACAAGTCCTACATGGTCTGCGCTGCCGTCTAAATCCCAGTCAAAAAAGATAGCGTCGCCGGGGGCAATGTTCTCATAGCCCCGCGCGCCCCATTGCCCGTGAGAGGTAAACCACGGAATACCCTGCGACTGGCAGGCGGCAAAGCGCGGCTCGGAAAGTCCCATTTGCCCGTAGCACCAGGACACGAAACAGGCGCACCATTCCACGCGGGAGTTGAAGCCGTACCAGCTCCAATACGGATAGCCGCCCACATTTCCGACTTGCTGCTTTGCAAGGTCAACGATAGCGGTATTACCGGGGCGCGTTCCGTTTACAAAGTCCACGCCGCTTAAATCCTCGGACGCGGAAGTGTCGGGAGAGCCGCCGCCAAAGATAAGGGGCTTGTTCCCGCTTGTCTGCAAGTACACCCGGTACATTTCCAGTTGTTCCGGGGGCAGATTATTTTCCGCAATGGTGGATAGCGGGGTGTTCGTCATCTTGACGTTTAAGATGTAATACTCATAAGGCACTTGTACCGTATAGGTGTCCGTATGCTCGTTGCCGTCCTCGTCTGTCCATGTGTCGGTGCGTTCTTCCTCCCGGTAGCGTATTTCCACTTCCTCGGTCAGCGTCAGCTTGTATTGCTGATTGAAAATCCGTTGTAATTCGCTCTGTACCTCGGCGCGGGTGTAGCTTTGGTATTTTGCGGTCAGATAGGACGCTAATTCGTGGGGGTTATGCCCGATATTTGCAAGGTCATAGCGGTACTCGTCATAGCCGGGGTGGGTGCTTTCGATAGCGTCAATCTCGTTTTGCAGCCCGCTTTCCAGTCCGGCATAGGCATTTTCCACTTCCACAAGGTCGCTGTCCTCGGAGGTATAAGACGTTCCAAGCACGCCGTTTAACGTGCCGGAAAACATTGCACCACAAGAGGACAGCCCGGACAGAAGCATAATGAAAAGTAGCAGCGCCCCGACAGCGATTGCCACGCCCGCCGGGTGTCTTGCCACAAACGCCGCTGTCTGCTTCGTTTTCTCGGCGGCTTTGGCTACCGCTTTGCGGGTGCGTTCCGCTGCGCCCTTGATACCCTTTGCAGTATTGCGGGCTTCCTTTGCATACTGCTTTTTAATCTGCTGTTTCTGCCAAAAACGGGAAATAGGGTTACTGGTTAGCTGTGGGTTATCATGCAGGGTCTTATGATACTGAAAATCCACGTTTGCCTTGAAAGCAGCTTTTTCAGCCTTTGCCGCTTCCCGGTAGGGTTTCAGCTTATGGTTGCGGTAGCCCTGCTTGATTTTCCGCGCCCCGTACTTCAATCCCCGTTCTGCGGCTTCCTCGCTCTTGTGTGCGCCCTCCACTCCGGAATTATCCTTTTCGACAGAATGGATTTTGTTATGTACCAAAATCCCGGCTTCCTGTGTGGGGCGGGATAGCGGGTTGTGCTTCTCCTTAAATCCGGGCGGTTTGTCCTTTTCCTCAAAGTGCAGGCGGGTCTTGCCTTTCCCGGTGGTTTCGTCAAAGGTGCGCTCTTTTACCAGTTTCTTTTCTTTGGGGATAGCTGCCTTTGCCTTATCCAAGCGGTCGGCGGCTTTATCGGATTTCTTGATATACTTTTCAAGCTCCGGGGCAGCGCGTTCCTCGTCGGTAAATTGCAGCCGGGAAGATTTCGTCCCGGCGGTAGCTTCTGCCTGTGCCTTTCGTACCGCTTTTTTAGACGCTTTACGGGTATGGGCGGCTTCAATATGCTCCATGACGCGCTCCGTTTTGCCTGTGTCCGCTTTGGGGGCAGCTCCCGGCACATGGGGCAAGGGAGAAGTCGGGGAAGCTGCACCTTGTAGCTGCGCTGCGTCCTGTGCTGCCTGTTGCTCTGGCGTTTTCTGTAACTCTGCGTCCTGTGTCCGTTTGCTGATACGTTCTGTTTCGCCCGTCGTTTGATTTTCTGTGATAGCTCCGTCGCGGGTCATTTTCTGCGTGATTTTGTCACGGGGCTTTAATGGGTCTTTCAAGTGTTACCACCTCCAATCCGCGCCCCTGCAAGGGTACAATACTCGGCGTTCAGTTCAATGCCGATATAGCGGCGGTCAAGGCTTTTCGCTGCAAGCCCGGTGGTGCCGCTTCCAAAGAAAGGGTCAAGGACAACGCCGCCTGCCGGACAGCCCGCCAGTATGCACGTTTCCGCGAGCTTCGGGGGATAGGCGGCAAAATGCCCGCCCTTATACGGTACGGTATTGATAAGCCAAACGTCCCGCTTGTTCCTTGTGGTCGGCATAAGAGCGTCGTCATAATAGCCGCCGCTGCGGGTTTTATTGATACCCTGTACCTTGCCCTGTCCGGGTATTTCCTCGGCATATTTGTGTCCTGCGCCGCGCCCCTGCCGGTACCGCGCAGCCGTTCCCGGCGCAATCGGCTCTGCAATGGCGGCAGCGTCATAGTAATATTTCTTTGATTTCGTCAGTAAAAAGATATGCTCATAGCAGCGGCTCGGTCGGTCGCGGCAGCTCTCCGGCATAGGATTTTCTTTCAGCCAGATAATATCGCTGCGTAAATACCACCCGTCAGAGCGCAGGGCAAAAGCAAGCTGCCACGGAATACCGATTAAATCCTTTTGCTTGCAGCCCGCTTTCATGCCTGTGCCGCAGTAAGTGTCTGCGATATTCAGCCAAAACGTCCCGTCGTCTTTGAGTACCCGGCGCAGCTCCCGGAATACTTCTACAAGCCTGTCAATGTACTGCTCCGGCGTGTCCTCCCGTCCAATCTGTGCGTCAAGCCCGTAGTCCCTAAGTCCATAGTAGGGCGGGCTTGTGACGCAGCAGTTCACGCTTTCACTCGGCAGCTCCCGCAGGGCATAGAGGGCGTCGCGGTTGATGATTACGTCCGTTTTCATGGCTTGCTCACTTCCTCTGGCTTTGTCGTAAGCAGACGGTAAAGCTCGGTGTCGGTTGGGAAGCGGTCAATGAACGGCAGCACCACATTCCCGTAAAAGATAAGCCCCTCGCCTGCTTCGGTATGGGTTACATACTTCATCTGCTGCGGGGAGATGTTAAGCTGCTTTGCAAGGATAGCCCGGTCGCCCTGTGCCTGATTGAGCATGAGGACAAAATCAGAGTTTTCAAAGATATTCTCGACTTCGCGGCTGCTTAAAAGGTCTTTGACATTCTGCGTGATTGCCGTCGGTATGCCGCCCCATTTACGAAAACGCTTCCAAATCTCCACGCTGTAAGCGGCGGTCTGTTCTTCTTTGAGTAGCAAGTGAAATTCGTCCATGTAGTAACGGGTTGCCTTTTTTTCGGCGCGGTTGACAGTAACGCGGTTCCACACCTGGTCTTGCACAATGAGCATACCTAACTTTTTGAGCTGCTTTCCAAGCTGCTTAATATCAAAGCAGACAAGGCGGTTAGAAAGCTCCACGTTGGTACGGTGGTTAAAGACGTTCAGAGAGCCGGAAACATAAAGCTCCAATGCCGCCGCAATGCGGGCAGCTTCCGGCTCCGGCTGTTTCAGCAGTTCGTTGTAGAGGTCGCCCAAAATCGGCATTTTTGCCGGGTCGGGGTCTGCAAGGAAAGGTCGGTACACATTCCTAACGGCGCGGTCAATGACGGTCTTTTCCACGGGCTGCAAGCCCTCTTTGCCGCCGATAACAAGCTCGCAGAGGGAAAGGATAAAGTCGGATTTCAAGGCAAGCGGGTTGTCGTCCTCGGAGTAGTTGAGGTTAATATCCATAGGGTTCACATACTGGGGCTTGCCGTCCATGCCTTTTCCGGCAGGCGACAGGCGTATCACTTGCCCGCCCAAACGCTGCACAAGGGAAAAATACTCTGCTTCCGGGTCGCAGATGATAATATCGTCGTCGGTAATGAGAAAGGCGTTTGTCATTTCTCGCTTTGCCGCAAAGGATTTACCGCTTCCCGGTGTTCCAAGAATAAGCCCGTTTGGGTTTTTCAGTTGCTTGCGGTCGCAGAGTATCATGTTGTTTGACAGCGCATTTAAGCCGTAGTACAGGGCTGCGCCCCGCTGAAAAAGCTCCTGTGTGATAAAGGGAATGAAGATAGCGGTGCTTGATGTGGTAAGCCCTCTTTGAATGGGGATAAGGTTCTCTCCAAGAGGGATAGAGGACATAAAGCCCGCTTCCTGCAAATAGTCAAGGCGGGTCAGAGCGCAGTTATTTTTCTGTGCAAAGCCCGCCGTAGCGAATACGTCATTATCCAGTTTCCGCTTCGTGTCTGCCATGTTTACCACAAGGAACGTCAGCAGGAACATTCTTTCATTTCTGCTCTGTAAATCCTGCAACAGGTTCTTTGCTTCGCTGCCAAAGGTGGCAAGGTCGGACGGAATTATATCCATGTCATACCCGCTGCGTACCGCTTTTTTCTGTTCCTCAATCTTCATCTTGTCGAGGTCGGTTATCTTGCGCTTGATAGTCTTGATTGCTTCGCTCTGGTCGATACTGCGGATATGCAGATTGACGATTATCCCGTTTTCAAGGTCGAGAATGTCCGAAAGCATACGGTCATTCAGCTCCGGCGCAAGGATTTCAAGGAACGATACCGCACCGAGTTTTCGCCCCATGCGGAACGTGCGCCCGTCGCCAAAACGGAACGAGGACGGGGCGATAAAGTCCTTTGTGGTAAGCCCGGACGGTACAAGCCAGTCCCAAGAGAAATGGAACGGCTCGCCCTCCGGGTGGAAAATCCCATGCAGTACGTTCAAGCGTTCCTGTCCGTTCATGGGGCGGGCGGTTACGCCAAGCACCTTAAAATTGTTGAGTACGTCGGTTTCGATACGGGAAAGGCGGGCTTTTGCCGCCGCAAGATTATCCGCTTCAATGGAAAACGTGATGTACTTGCATTTTTCCAGTCCGTTGTTGCCTTTTTCAAGCTGATTTTTCAGCATATCCGCGTACTCCCTGCGGATAGAGTTAAAAGCGTCGTCCTGCGCCGGAATTTCGATAGCCGCCTGTGCCTTTTCCTTTCTTGCGCCTTGATTGATAAAAGAGAGCTGCACTGATACGGAAGCGTCAAAGTAGTTGAGAAAATCGCACCAGTTTTCAAAAATGGCGGTCTTATCATCTGCCTGTGCAAGCTGATAGTTAATATCTTCAAAGACAAGGCTTTTACTGTATTTCTTTTCCGTTACCCTGCAAATCCCGTCCGGATACATCTGCAAGTAGGGAATGGTCTGTTGTGCGGTGTGGGGCTTCCCGTCGCCCTTTGCCGCCTGTATCACGGCGGCGATTTCTTTCTTTTCTGCGCGGGTCAGCTTACGCTTCACGGGATTTTTTACCGCGCGGGTCATGGTTTTTCGTTCTGCCATTGACAATAGCCGATACCTCCTTTTCCAGTTTTCGTTGTTTTTCTATGACGGCATAAAAATTTTCCGTCTGATAGGGGCGTTCCTTTGGTCGGATAAACTTTGTCTGAATGACGTTTTTTATCACGACTTCAAGGGGCTGCCCGTGTTTTTCATACATTGCCAAGAGGAAGCAGGGAAGCATAACGACAATCATTGCAAATGCCGCCATGCTTGTTCCCGCGCTGTCTTTGAGCAAAAAGAAAAGCGGTAGTCCCATAGCGAGGGCTGCCGCAAAACATATAATCTGCCGCTTTGTCAGATTAAAAGCGACTTTCGTTTTGATTTTTGATAAGTCTTTGGGTACGGGTACATACGCCAAGTGAAAACCTCCTTTCGGTCTTTAATGGGCGTTAAAGATTGACTTCGCAAGTGCGCCTGTTTTGAATAGGGAGAAGCACAAAATCACGGTGTAGGCTGCAAGGGAAAAAATCGCGCTGTGCAGGTTATCCGCTACAATCATGCTGCCAATCAAAACCGCATAAATGCCGACGCATATCATTATGAGGAAGCCTTGAAAACCGAGGGCGAACAGGGCTTTTAAGTAGTTATTGCCTATCTGTCCCCACTCTCTGTTAGTCATAGTTGCAAACGGGATAGGCGATACCGAACAGTAAAGGTAAATTTCTATCATTCTGCCGTACAGGATAACCGTGATAAGCACTGACATGATTTTCATGCAAAGGCTCACAAGGCTTGTTTCCATAACGAGCAGTAACAGTTCGGGGATTTCCATAGCGTCAAGTCCGGCTTGCATGGACGAGAGGGCGGCGTCAACGTCGATATTCGTATCGCCGCCGATCACGCCCGCCGCGCCGGAAACAACGTGCTGCGCCATATCGAACACCGCCATAGTGATAGTAAAGGTGTGGGTAACGAGATACACCGCTACCCACGCCTTGAAAAACCACTTAAAGAACATGAACGTGTCAATATCGTGCATATTGTTCTTTTCCGTTATCATGCTGATAAGCTCCACGCATAGAACGTAGGTAATGACAAGCCCCGCAATGGGTACAATCACATTTTCCGACAAGCTCTGTATCATGGAAAATATGCCTGCGTTCCACCCCTGCGGGGTCTTGCCTACCTCTGCGGCGATAGTTCCGACTTTTTCGTTTACGTCCCCGAACATAGTTGACAGATTACCGTTAATGGCTCCAATGAGAATTTCCTTTATCCACTCGTTAATCGCGTCAAGTATGCTCTGCATAGGCAGTTACCCGCAGCTTAACCGAACAGGCCGGAAAGCAGAGGTACAAGGGTGCCGCCGATAAGGGCAACGCCGCCGCCCGCCATGAGCTGTTTCATACCCAAATAGGTGTAGGAAACCGGCTCGATGGCGGGCGGCGGCGTGTCAAGAAATATCTATGAAGTTTTTTTAAGAACCGCCCCGGCGGGGGCAGGTCAGGCCGTGACCTGCTCCACCTCCGGGATGGGTTTGAGATTGAAATGAATTTCGATAGAAATGTGTCTTGTCTTATCGCTGTCTATGCTCTCATGGACAACGATTTCTTTAATCAGGCGGTTTAGGGTGGCGGCGTCCAGTTCCGTGATGTCGGCGTATTCCTGAATGGCTTCTACCCACTGGCGGGCGTCACACGCAAGCCGGATTTCATCGGCCAGCTTCTTCCGGCCTTCCTCAACCTTTGCTTTCAACTCGGCCTGTTCCGCCTGCGTCTTTTCCATCAGCAGATTGAAGTTTGCTTCGCTGATACGCCCGGCAACCATGTCCTCATACAGCCGCAGCACCATCTTTTCCAGAACGTCAATCCGTTCCTCGTCTTTGGTAAGGGAACGCTCCAACGCTTCCCGCTGGCCTTTCTGCTCGGCTTCGCAGGTGTCGGTCAGCTTCCCGGCAACGGCTTCCCCGTCCATCAGGGCGGCTCTGGCGCACTCCCGGATTTTGTTCAGCACAAGGCTGTAAAGGGTGTCGTACTCAACCCGGTGCTGGGTACAGTGCTGCTTGCCATAGGCGTTGTAGGTCTTACAGGAATAAATCTGCTTCGGGTGCTTGTCGTTGGTGTAGCGGATCGTCAGCGACTTCCCGCACTCGCCGCACTTGATAAGCCCCGCAAACAGGCTGATTTCCCCGGTCTGGCGGGGGCGCTGCCGGGATTTCAGCTTGCGCTGCACGATGTCAAAGGTCTTGCGGTCAACAAGCGGCTCATGCTGGTTCTCCACGACAATCCATTCCTCCGGCTTCTTCTCCCCGATGGTGCCGATTTTGAAGCGGTATTCCTTCTTTTGGGAAGCAATAGCGCCGGTGTAGACGGGGTTCATCAGGATGTCCTTAATCACGGAGAAGTCCCAGATATACCGCCCGTTTACCGGGTCTTTCTTTTCCCACTTGGTTGACACGTTCCGCAGCCCCCGTACCCGGTTCCAGTAAGTCGGGCAGGGGATTTTTTCTTCTTCCAGCCTGCGCCGGATGTAGTTGGGGCCGTGTCCTTCCAGCGCCCACGCAAACAGACGCCGGACAATGGGGGCCGTTTCCTCATCAATCAGCAGATGGTTTTTGTCCTCCGGGTCTTTCCGATACCCGAAGGGGGCAAGGCAGCCGGTAAACTGGCCTTTCTGCGCTTTCAGCAGATAAGAGGAATGAACCTTCTTGGAAATGTCCTTGCTGTACATCTCGTTGAGGATGTTCTTGAACGGCGCAATGTCGT
>ENA-OQDA01000480-OQDA01000480.1-human-gut-metagenome-genome-assembly--contig:-NODE-480-length-16437-cov-3.433476_pt1 | contig 16437 bp, 18 predicted proteins | sample MGYA00242771_ERZ504603 | MGnify/ENA primary metagenome ERZ504603 (study PRJEB26092, sample SAMD00036328) | human gut metagenome | host: Homo sapiens | study: EMG produced TPA metagenomics assembly of...
TGCCGGCGCGGCGGCGCTCTGCCGCGCATTGGACGACGCGGGTCTGCCGTACACGATGCTGCCCGGCGTTTCCAGCGTGCAATTATTGGCCGCGGCACTGGGCCGCCCGTGGCAGGGCTGGCGGCTCGTCTCCGCCCACGGCTGTGCCTGTGACCCGGTGGCCGCCTGCCGCGCAGGCGGGACAACCTTTTTCCTGACCGGCGGCAGCGAGACCCCCGCGACGCTCTGCCAACAGCTGGCGGCTGCCGGGCTGGGCGACGCTGCGGCCACGGTGGGGGAGAACCTCGGCACGCCGTCCCAGCGGCTTGTGACCGGCACGGCGCAGGAGCTGGCCGCACAGCGCTTTGCACCGCTCAGTGTCCTGCTTGTGGAAAATGTGCCCGCGCCCCTGCGCCGCACGCCCGGCCTGCCCGATGCAGCGTTCATCCGCGGCAAAACGCCGATGACCAAGCAGGAAGTCCGCGCTGCCGCGCTGGCCAAGCTGGCTGTGCGCCCCACAGATACCCTCTGGGATGTGGGCGCGGGCACCGGCAGCGTCAGTGTGGAGCTGGCGCTGGCCGCCCCTGCGGGCCGGGTCTGCGCCGTGGAGTGCGACGCGGAAGCCTGTGACCTTATCCGTCAGAACCGCGCAAAATTTGCGGTGCAAAATCTGCACCTTACCGAGGGCCTTGCCCCCGCTGCACTGGCAGACTGGCCCGCGCCGGACGCTGTTTTTATCGGCGGCAGCAAGGGCAGTCTGCGGGCTGTCGTCGATGCCGCGCTGGCCGCGAACCCCGATGCACGGCTCTGTATCAGCGCCATTGCGCTGGAAACCTTACAGGAGGCCGTTGCGGCCCTGACGGCCCACGGCCTGACCGCCCAGGTCACACAAATCGCAGTCAGCCGCAGCCGGGCGGCGGGCAGCCTGCACCTGCTCATGGCGAACAACCCGGTTTTCTTGATCGCGAGGGAGTAAAAATGCTGCAATTGGTTCTGGCTGCGCCCCGCTCCGGCAGCGGAAAAACAACGGCAGCCTGTGCGCTGCTGGCGGCGCTGACTGCCCGCGGGCTGACCCCCTGCGCGTTCAAGTCGGGGCCGGACTACATCGACCCGATGTTCCACCGCGCGGTGCTGGGCGTTGAAAGCCACAATCTCGACCTGTTTTTCTCTGCACCGCAGACCGCCCGCGCACTCTACGCCCGGCACGCGGCGGGGCACGGCGCGGCAGTCGTCGAGGGGGCCATGGGCTACTACGACGGCCTTGGCGGCGTGACCGACACGGCCAGCGCGTGGCAGCTGGCCGATACGCTGGACCTGCCCGCACTGCTCGTTGTGCGGCCAAAGGGGGCAAGCCTGACGCTGGCGGCGGAGCTGCGCGGGCTGATGGCGTTCCGCACACCGCACCATATCGCGGGAAATTTTGCTCAATGATTGTACGCAAGGATTGTGCGCTCTGCTGAAGCCGATGCTCGAAAAAGAGACCGGTCTGCCCGTGGTCGGCTGCCTGCCGCCGCTGCCCGAGGCCGCGATAGAAAGCCGCCATCTCGGTCTGAAAACCGCCGCCGAGATCGACAATCTGCAGCGCAAGATACAGCTCTTATCCGATGCCGCGCAGCAAACCATCGACTGGCCGCTGCTGCACACCCTGTTTGACCGCCCCGCGCCCGCCGCTGTGCCGTGCACGGTGCCTCCGCCGCGGGTGCGCCTTGCCGTGGCGAGGGACGCCGCGTTCTGCTTTACCTACGCCGAAACGCTGGAGGCACTGCGGGAAAACGGCGCGGAGCTGTGCTTTTTCAGTCCGCTGGCCGACACGTCCCTGCCGGATAATATCGGCGGGCTTTACCTGCCGGGCGGTTACCCCGAGCTGTACGCCGCCCGTCTGGCCGCGAACGCCCCCCTGCGTGCCGCCGTAAAAAGCGCCGTGCAGGGCGGCCTGCCCACCGTGGCCGAGTGCGGCGGCTTTTTGTACCTGGGCCGGACATTACAGGACGCCGACGGCACGCCCCACCCGATGGCGGGCGTGCTGCCCGGGCAGGGCTTCAAGGTCGGGCGGCTTGTGCGGTTCGGCTACGCCCGCCTGACCGCCCGCGCCGACAGTATGCTGTTCCGCGCGGGGGAGACCCTGCCCGTCCACGAATTCCACCACTGGGACTCCACCGAAAACGGCGATGCGTTCACCGCTGCCAAGGCAAACGGGCGGCAGTGGGCGTGCGGCTTTGCCAATGCACGTCTCTACGCGGGATTTCCGCATCTCTACTGGGCAGGTACGCCGCTGCCGAAGCGCTTTGCGGCTGCAGCCGAACAGTATATAAAGGAAACATCATGACCGAAAACGAACTGAAAAACCTGCTTGCAGCCGTTACCCCGCCGGACGAGGCCGCCCGCGCCGCAGCCCACGCCCACTGGGCTGCGCTGGCAAAGCCTTTGGGCGGACTGGGTCGGCTGGAAGCCATGATCGAGGACGCCGCCGCGCTGACCGGCGACCCCGTGCCGGATGTCAGCCGCCGCGCGGTGCTGGTGCTCTGCGCGGACAACGGTGTTGTGGCGCAGGGCGTCAGCCAGACCGATGCCTCCGTGACCCGCGCCGTGCTCGAAAACCTGACCGCCCGCCGCACCAGCGTCTGCCGCATGGCCGCTGCGGCCCACTGCGACGTCGTGCCCGTCGATATGGGCATTGCGGGCGCACCCGTGCCCGGCGCGGCGGACTGCCGCATTGCTGCGGGCACGGCTGACTTTACCACCGGCCCGGCTATGACCCGCGCACAGGCCGTGCAGGCCATCGCCGCGGGCATCGCGCTGGTGCGCGCGCAGAAGCAGAACGGCGCACAACTGCTGGCGACGGGGGAGATGGGCATCGGCAACACAACGACATCCAGCGCCGTGGCCAGCGTGCTGCTGGGCCGCCCTGTGGCGAGATGACCGGGCGCGGCGCGGGACTTTCCGACGCAGGACTGAACCGCAAAATAGATGCGATAGAACGCGGCATTGCCCGCAACCACCCAGACGCCGCGGACCGCTGGGGGTGCTGGCGGCGCTGGGCGGCTTTGATATTGCCGGGCTGTGCGGCGTGTTTCTGGGCGGTGCGCTCGAAAGGCTGCCCATCGTGATGGACGGATTCATCAGCGGCGTGGCGGCGCTGTGCGCGGTGCGGCTCTGCCCCGCGGCGGAAAAGGCCGTTTTCGCCAGCCATGTATCCAGCGAGCCAGCTGCACATATTGTGCTGGACGCGCTGTGCAAAAAACCGCTTATCACCGCAGAGCTGCATCTGGGCGAGGGCACGGGCGCGGTGGCCAGCCTGCCGCTGTGGGATATGGCGCTGGCCGTCTACAACGGCTGCTACTCGTTTGCGGAGGGCGGCATCACGCCGTACACCCCGCAGTGCTGACGCTGGTCATCGGCGGCGCGGCCAGCGGCAAAAGCGCCTATGCGGAGTCGCTCTGCCTGCGTGCACCGCTGCCGCGCACCTATCTGGCGACGATGCAGGTCTGGGACGCCGAGTGCGCCGCCCGCGTGGCGAAGCACCGCGCCATGCGGGCCGAAAAGCAGTTCACCACGGTAGAGTGCCCGCTGCACCTGGACCGCGTGGCCCTGCCCCGGCGCGGCACTGTACTGCTGGAGGACCTGGGCAACCTGGCCGCCAATGAGCTGTATGACCCCGACGGTGCAGGGACGGAAACCGCGGCGGCGATCCTGCGGGGCATTGACAAGATGCTGCTGCAATGTGATAATCTGATTGTGGTTTCCAACGAGGTGTTCAGCGGTGGGGCAGACTATGCGGACGATACGGACCGCTATCTGCGCGCACTGGCCGCCGTCAACAACGCTGCGGCGGCGCGGGCAGACCGCGTGGTGCGCGTTGTCTGCGGCATCCCCGTCTATTACAAAGGAAGTGAAGGACTGTGACAGCTTTACAGACGATTGCGGTGGCGTTCGCCATGTTCTCGGCCCTGCCGATGCCGCAGTTCGACTGGAACGAAAAAAATATGCGGTACGCGCTCTGCGCCTTCCCGCTGGTGGGAGTGGTGTGCGGCGCACTGTGGTGCGTCTGCGGCGTGCTGCCGCTGCCTGCGGCGGCCCGCGCGGCAGGGTTCTGCCTTGTGCCGGTCTGGGTCACGGGCGGCATCCATCTGGACGGCTACGCCGACACCTGCGACGCACTTTCAAGCTACGGCGATACCGCGAAGAAGCTGGAAATTTTAAAGGACCCCCACTGCGGCGCGTTCGCGGTCATCCGGCTGTGCAGCTACTTTGCGGCGTATTTTGCGCTGTGCGGCTGTGTGGCGTTCACCCCGCGGGTCGGCGTGCTCTGGACGCTGGCGCTGGTGGGGGAGCGGGCGCTGTCCGGGCTGGCCGTGGCGGCGTTCCCGCTGGCGAAAAACACCGGCCTTGCCCACACCTTTGCCACGGCGGCGGACCGCGTCCGCGTGCGGCAGGTGCTGGCCGCGCTCTGCGCCATGCTGGCCGTGGGGCTGACTGCACTGGGCGGCTGGGCGCTGGTGCTGGCCGCAGGCTGCACTTTTGCGCGGTACTACTTTGTTGCCAAAAAAACAGTTTGGCGGTGTGACCGGTGATCTGGCTGGGTGGTTCCTGCAAAAATGCGAGATCTGGATGCTGGCGGCGCTGGCCGCCTGCCAATGGCTGGGGGTGCTGTAAATGGTGTTTGTGACAGGGCCGCTCTGCAGCGGCAAGCGCACCTTTGCGCAAAAGCTCGGCGGGCGGCAGGTGTACGACGTGCAGGATTTGGCCGCCGACGCCGCCGATTTGAACCGGCTGGCCGACGAGCTGGCAGATTATGATGTTGTGACCGCGGCGGAGGTCGGCGGCGGCGTTGTGCCGATTGACCCCGCCGCGCGTGCCGCGCGGGAGGCGGCGGGCCGTCTGGCCTGTCTGCTGGCCGCGCGGGCGGACTGCGTTGTGCAGATGTTTTGCGGTCTGCCGACGATTTTGAAAGGAGAACTTCCGAAATGCTGATTTATTTATTGCGCCACGGCCTGACCGAGTACAACGCCCAGAAGCGCTATCAGGGTCAGCGGGACATCCCGCTCTCGCCCGAGGGGCTGGCCCAGCTGCGCCGGGCTGATATTGACCCGAAGGTTGTCTATATTTCCACGCTGCAGCGTACAAGGCAGACGGCGGAGGTGCTGTTCCCGGACGCCGAGCTCGTGCCCGTGGACGGGCTGAAGGAAATGTGCTTCGGCAGCTTTGAAGGCCGCAATTATATTGAGATGGAGCACGACCCCGACTATCAGGCGTGGGTCGCCGCCAACTGCGAGAGCAGCTGCCCCGACGGTGAGCGCAAGGATGATTTCAGTGACCGCGTATGCCGCACGTTTGCGGCGCTGGTGGATAAGTCGCTGGCCGACGGCGAGGAAATGCTGGTGATCCTGGCCCACGGCGGCACCCAGATGGCCGCGTTGGAGCGCTACGGCGTGCCGCGCCGCAGCTATTACCGGTGGTGCGGCCCCAACGCGGGCGGCTATGTGTTGGACGCCCGCGACTGGGCGGCGCGGCATGAGCTGCGTTTGGTCAAAACCGTGCAGTACACGAAGGAGAGCACATGCTGATTTTTTGGGCGGTGCTGGGCGGTTTTTTGCTGGACGCTCTGTTTGGCGACCCGGCGTGGCTGCCGCATCCGGTGGTGCTCATGGGCCGGTGCATCTCGGCGCTGGAAAAGCACCTGCGCACCGCACTGCCCAAAACGCCGCGGGGCGAGCTGGTCGGCGGGGCCGCGGTGGCCGCGGTGCTGCCGCTGGGCACGCTGGCCGTTACCGGGCTTGCCTGCTGGGGCGCGGCAAGGCTCCATCCGGCGCTGGGGCTGGCGCTGCAAATGCTCTGGTGCGGCCAGGCGCTGGCTGCCAAGGGTCTTGCACAGGAGAGCCGCAATGTGTACAAGGAACTGGCAAAGGGCGACCTGCCCGCGGCCCGCAGGGCCGTGGCCCGCATCGTGGGCCGTGACACGCAAAACCTGACCGCCGCGGGCGTGACCAGAGCCGCCGCTGGAGACCGTGGCCGAGAACGCCAGCGACGGCGTCATTGCGCCGCTTTTGTATATGCTCCTTGGCGGGGCACCGCTGGCGCTGACCTACAAGGCCATCAACACGATGGACAGCATGCTCGGCTACAAAAACGAAAAGTATCTTTATTTCGGGCGCTGTGCCGCCAAATTGGACGATGCCGCCAACTGGCTGCCCAGCCGCCTGGCCGCGCTGCTCTGGGTGGCTGCGGCGGCGCTGACGGGCAACAGCGCCCGCGGGCGTGGCGCATCTGGCGGCGGGACCGCCGCCGCCACGCCAGCCCCAACAGCGCCCAGACCGAGAGCGCCTGCGCCGGGGCACTGGGCGTGCAGCTGGCGGGCCCGGCCTATTACTTTGGAGAATATTACGATAAGCCGACAATTGGCGACCCGCTGCGGGAGATCGAGCCGCGGGACATCCTGCGTGCCAACCGCATGATGTACGCCGAGAGCCTGCTGGCCCTTGTGCTGGGGCTGGCCGTGCGGCTGATGCTTGTCTTGTGAGGGAATGCGGAATGGAACTGGTACACGGCGGCGACTGGGCGGGCTATCGGGCCGAGTTTGGCCGGGACGCGCTGGATTTTTCGGCCAACGTCAGCCCGCTGGGGCTGCCCGCGGGCGTGGCGGCGGCCATCACAGCGGCACTGCCCATGGCGGATCGCTACCCGGACCCGCTCTGCCGGGCACTGCGCACTAAGCTGGCCGCGGCAGAGGGGGTGGATACTGCGCAAATTTTGTGCGGCAACGGTGCGGCGGATTTGATCTACCGCCTGGCACTGGCCCTGCGCCCGCGGCGCGCATTGCTGCCCGCGCCGACCTTTGCCGAGTACGCTGCTGCGCTGGAAACGGTAGATTGTGACGTACGGCGGTTTCTTTTGCGGGAGGGAAACGACTTTGCCGTGACGGACGGCTTTGTAGACGCCATCGACGACAGCACCGATGCAGTGTTCCTCTGCCAGCCTAACAACCCCACCGGGCAGGTCACGCCGCTCGTTATGGTGCAAAAGCTGCTGCGCCGCTGTGCCGACTGCGGCGCGGTGCTGGTCGTAGATGAGTGCTTTCTCGACTTCCTCGCCGCGCGGGAGGCCCTGACAGCTAAGACGGTTTTGCGCGATGCACCGAACCTTATAATCTTAAAGGCATTTACCAAGCTCTACGCTATGGCCGGGGTACGGCTGGGGTATGCGCTGTGCAGTGATGCGGCGCTGCTGGACAAAATGCGCGCGGCGGGCCAGCCGTGGGCCGTGTCCGGCCTGGCACAGGCCGCAGGGCTGGCCGCACTGGAGGAGACCGCCTATGCTGACAGCGTGCGCACACTCATTGCCGACCAGCGCCCAAGGCCGGCCGCGGGACTGCGGGCACTGGGGCTGCGGGTCGTGGACGGACAGGCCAACTACCTGCTGTTCCGCGCACCGGCGGACTTTGGGGCAAAGCTGCGCCGTCACGGTGCGGTGGTGCGCGGCTGCGGCAACTATCCGGGGCTGGACGAGACATGGTACCGCACCGCTGTGCGCACCCAAAAAGAAAACGAACAGCTGTTGAAAATTATGCGGGAGGTGCTGGCATGAGCCGGGCAAAGTGCATCATGGTGCAGGGCACGATGAGCGGCGCGGGCAAAAGCCTGCTGTGCGCGGCGCTCTGCCGCATTTTTGCGCAGGACGGCTACAAAACCGCGCCGTTCAAAAGCCAGAATATGGCGCTGAACAGCTTTGTGACCCGGGACGGCCTCGAAATGGGCCGCGCACAGGTCGTGCAGGCGCAGGCCGCGGGCGTCGAGCCCGATGTGCGGATGAACCCGATCCTGCTCAAGCCGAGCAGCGATGTGGGCAGCCAGGTCATCGTGAACGGCGAGGTCCGCGGCGACATGCCCGCAAAGGAATACTTCCGCCGCAAAAAGTCGCTGATTCCCGATATTCTGCGTGCCTACGACAGCCTTGCCGATGAATTTGACATCATCGTCATCGAGGGCGCGGGCAGTCCCGCCGAGATCAACCTGAAGGCGGACGACATTGTCAACATGGGGCTGGCAAAGCTCGTGGACGCGCCGGTTCTGCTGGCGGGCGACATTGACCGCGGCGGCGTCTTTGCGCAGCTGTACGGCACGGTGGCGCTGCTGGAGCCGGACGAGCGCGCGCGTATATGCGGGCTTATCATCAATAAATTCCGCGGCGACGTAGAAATTTTGCGCCCCGGGCTGGCAATGCTGGAGGAAAAAACGCAGCTGCCCGTGCTGGGCGTAGTGCCGTACCTGCGGGTGGACATCGAGGACGAGGACTCGCTTGCGCCGCGGCTGCAAAGCAAAAGCGCGGTCAAGCCGCTGGACGCAGCTGTTTTGAGATTGCCGCATATTTCCAATTTTACCGATTTTATGCCGCTGGAGCAGCACCCGCTTTTGGGTGTGCGGTACGTGCAGTCCGTGCGGGAGCTGGGCGCGCCGGATCTGGTCATTCTGCCCGGCACCAAAAACACGGTGAACGACCTGCTGTGGCTGCGCCAGTCCGGGCTGGAGGCCGCTGTGCTCAAGCTGGCAGCAGGCGGCACGCCGGTGCTGGGCGTCTGCGGCGGCTATCAGCTGCTGGGTGAGACGCTCGACGACAGTCAGGGCACCGAGAGCGGCCATCCGCAGACGCTGCGCGGGCTGGGTCTGCTGCCGACGCGGACGGTCTTTACCGCCGAAAAGCGCCGCGCACAGGTCACGGCGGCGGCTGCCGCGCCCTTTACCGGGGCTGCGCTGACCGGATATGAAATTCACACGGGCCGCACCGCGGTGAACGGCGCACCGTTCTGCCGCTATGCCGACGGCACACCGGAGGGCTGCGTGCAAAATGCCGTGTTCGGCACCTACCTGCACGGCCTGTTTGACAGCGGCGAATTGACGGAGCAGCTGGCCGCATACCTCTGCCGCCGCAAGGGAATCGCGCCGGACACCGCCGCGCCGCTTGCGATGGCCGACTACCGCACACAGCAGCTAGACCTGCTGGCCGACGGCGTGCGCAGTGCGCTGGACATGGGCACCGTCTACGCGGCCATGGGTCTGCACAACCCCAGAGGAGGAAAAAAATGACACCGCAGCATCATCTGCCCGCCGACATTGAGCGCACGAGCATGGGCATTATCACGGCGGAGCTGGCCGCGCGCGGGCTTGCGATTCCGCCCGAAAACGCCGCCGTGGTCAAGCGCGTTATTCACACGACAGCGGATTTTGACTACGCCGAGAACCTGCGCTTCACACCCGGCGCGGCGGCGGCGGGCGTCGCGGCCATGCGTGCCGGGGCAGCGGTCATCACCGACACCAACATGGCGCTGGCGGGCATCACAAAGCCCGGTCTAGCCAAATTGGGCGGACAGGCACTCTGCTTTATGGCCGACCCCGCTGTCGCCGCTGCTGCGAAGGCGGCGGGCTCGACCCGGGCCGCCGCCGCCATGCACAGGGCCGCGCGGGAGTACCCCGGCGCGGTGCTGGCCGTCGGCAACGCCCCCACGGCGCTGCTGACGATTGCGGACGAGATCGAAAGCGGTCTGCGCCCCGCGCTGGTCATCGCCGTGCCCGTCGGCTTTGTGAACGTGGTGGAAAGCAAGGAGCGGCTGTTTGCGGTTTGCACGCAGTACGGCGTGCCCGCCATCGCCGCCATGGGCCGCAAGGGCGGCAGCAACGTGGCTGCCGCCATCTGCAACGCGCTGGTGTATTCCGCCGCCGAGATGCTCGACCCTGCGGCAAGAGGATGGCAGTAATACACTTTCTACCCCCGGTGTTTCCCTACAACCGAAAATTTGGCGCGGTGGAGGCGTTTTGCCTCCTCCGCTTTTTGTTTGTAAAGAGCTTGCACTTTGTAAAGGCAATACCGCATAATTCCCGCCTTACGGCTTAAGCACCGCTCCGGCGGCTGCGGCACGGCATCTGCGTTGCCAAAATGCTCGATAATACACAAAGTATTATCTGCGCCTTTTGGCTTAGCAGCTGCCGCACCTCGCTCGCCGTATCGGCACTTAGAATTATGCGGTATTGCCTAAAATAGAATTACGGAAATATCAGGTCAGGGCCCAAGCGCCCATCAGAATGGCCAGAAACACTACATTGGAAATAGTAAACATCGCAAAATAGTGCCCTTTTTCAGCAGGTACTTCATTTGCAATCTGTCGATAAGAAATCAGGCTTGCCATGGATGCAATTAATGTGCCAAGGCCACCAAGGTTTGTGCCAATAATCAGCGCACAGAAATTATCGGTAAATCCAGAAAGCAGGATGGCAGCAGGCACATTACTGGTCACTTGAGAGGCCAGAACTGATACTAAAACCTCATGGCCGGCCAGAATATTCTGCAGCCATCCAGAGAACGCTTCGATCCGACCTAAGTTCCCGATGAAAATGAACAGTGCTACAAAGGTAAGAATCAGAGAATAGTCTACGCGGCCAAGAGCGGGGCGGTCGGCAAAGAAGGTGCACACCAAGATAGCGACGAATGCAACACCGTATGGGAGAACACGCAATACAACCAATAAACAGGCGACAAACAGAATACCGTACAACGCAATGAGTTTCTTGTCTGGTTCTGAGTTTACCGCAGAATGAGTTACAATAATGTCGGAACCTTCACGGCATAGCCATACTGCCCATATAGCAATAAGCACTAATGATATGATGGAATAGGGGAGCATCAACAGAACAAAGGAACTCATAGCCATCCCGCTCTTGCCATACAAATACAGGTTTTGGGGATTGCCCAGTGGTGTAAGCATACTGCCAAGGTTGGCAGCCAGCGTCTGCAGGATAATAATCCGCTCCATATCCATCTTTAAGGTTTTGCCGATAATCAGCGCCAACGGCACAAAGGTCAGCAAGGCCACATCATTCGTCACGAACATTGAGCTGACATAGGTCACTGCCAGCAGCACCAGCTCTAGCTGACGCTTGCTGCGGCATTTGTTCAGCAGCTCCACCGCTAGCCAGTCCAGAAAGCGTATCTCCTTCAGCTCCGCCACCACCAGCATGAGAGAAAGCAATATTGCCAGCACATCAAAATCTATATAGGCAAGCTGCGGCCTGCTGTAAAGGCTGCTTACGGCAGCTAAAATAACTGCTATGCACAAAACAGGCTCACGCCGCCAATAATTCTTCAATTTCTGCATCAACAAAAAGTCACTCCCAGTTAGCCTGCGCCGCGCACAGCGCCAGCGCCGATACACGCGCCGCCCCTGCGTCAAGCAGCACCTGTGCCGCTTCCGCAAAGGTTGCTGCCCGTAGTATAGATATCGTCGCAAAGCAGTACATGCTTGCCGCGCACCTTGGCATGCGGCAGCAGGGCAAAGCAGCCTGCCAGCTCCTGCTTTCTTTCTTCCGGCTTCAGCTCGTACAAAGGCTCCGTATGGCGCACCCGCTCCAACAAAACCTCCATGCCCACGCTGCGTCCTTCCAAAAGGCCCGCAAACAGCTCCTGCGGCACATCAAAGCCACGCTGCTTGCGTCGCTCGGGCGCCGTCGGTACGCAAGTAATAAGGTCAAACTGCTGCAGCCAGCGCATTTTGGCCGCGGGCAACGCAAGCTCCGCTTCCTCACGCAGCAACGGCAGCCAGCCTGCCTCACCGTCAAATTTTATTTTATGCAGCGCATCCTTAAACACGCCATCATATTTATAGAGCAGCAACGCACTGTACAGAACATCAGTCGGCAGCGGTGCTGCCTGTCCCGCCAGATATTCCTCACGCGGACAGCAGGGCAGCTGACGCTGCAGCAGATATTCTTTGCGGCACTGCTCACAGACATAGCCGTTGTCAATATTAGTCGCACACACAACGCAGCGACGGGGAAAAATAAGCTCCTTCGCTACACGCCCGTAATAAGCAAAATCTCTTAACAAACGATGCATCAGAACACCTCGCTGCTTTCCTGCAGACGCTCAGCCAGCAAGCTGTAACGCCTTTTTGTCTTGTCGTTTTCCACAGCGGTACGCACCGCGTTTTTGCTGCCGACAATCAGCACTTTTTCCTTAGCTCTGGTCACAGCCGTATATAGCAGATTGCGCTGCAGCATGATGTAATGACTCTGCACCATGAGCAAAATAACATAGGGATATTCGCTGCCCTGCGACTTATGCACGCTCATAGCGTAGGCCAGCTGCAGCTCCTCCACTTCACCCTGAGCGTAGGTAACGTAATCACCCTCAGGACGCTCCGGAAAGGCTACCGTAACATTTTTTCCGTCTATCTTAATTACACGGCCGATGTCGCCGTTGAAAACATCTTTTTCGTAGTTATTGCGAATCTGCATAACCTTGTCGCCAATACGCAGCACGTTGCCGGGTATGTTAACCTCGGGCTTGGCAGCAGACGGCGGATTAAGATATTTCTGCAGCAGCTTATTCAGATTCTGCACGCCGCAGGGATTCTTATGCATCGGCGTCAACACCTGCACCCTGCGCCAGTCACCGCCGGACGTAAGCTGGGCATAGGTACGCGCTACGAATTCCGCAGCATCCTGCTCATTGGCAAACTCCTCCAGCGCAAACTCGCTGTCGGCACCGGCAAGAAACTCCGGCATCTGGCCACGGTTAATCTTATGCGCATTACGGACAATCGGGCTGACCTCTGCCTGACGGAAAACATTTTCCAGACGTACAACAGGCATTCTGCCCGAACGGATCATATCCTTAAGCACCGAGCCTGCACCCACGGACGGCAGCTGGTCCACGTCACCGACGAAAATCAGACGGCAGCCGCCGGGAATTGCCTTAAGCAGATGATAGGTCAGGCTGATATCGAGCATCGAAGCCTCATCGATAATAATTGCTTCCGCATCCAAAGGATCGCTGTCATCCTTGCCGAAGCACAGGCCGTCACCCGTAGGCTGGTATTCCAGCAGACGATGCACCGTTGCCGCCGGATGACCGGCAGAATCAGCCAGCCTGCGTGCAGCGCGACCGGTAGGCGCAGCCAGCAGAATGCGGCAGCCAGCCTGCTCCAGAACGTTCAAAATACCCTTAACGACGGTTGTTTTACCTGTACCGGGACCGCCGGTGAGAACGAAAACGCCATGCTCCAGCGAAGCATAAATCGCCTGACGCTGTGCCTCTGCCAGCGTAATACCGGCATCACGCTCCCACTTGGCAATAACCTCATCCGCATTCACGCGCGTCACCGGCTTTGCCTGATTGCGCAGCTTCAGCAGACGGCGCGCAGTCTGCACCTCAGCCGTATACAGATATTCCGGATATATCAGGCGAATACCGCCCATTTCTTCAGTGCGCAGCAAATCCTGCTCCAGCAGGCTGCTGAAAACATCCTGCACCATGGAAGTATCTACCGCCAACGCTCTTGCCGTTTCGCGCACCAGCAGCTCCTCCGGCACGCAGGTGTGTCCCACGCCTGCGGCCTGCGTCAACGCATAAGCAATGCCTGCGCGCAAGCGTTCCTCGCAGTCATGCTCCATGCCCATAGCCATAGCAATTCTGTCCGCAGTTTTAAAACCTATGCCGGTAATATCCTCCGCCAGGCTATAGGGATTCTCCTTAATGCGGGTAATCGCCGTAGCGCCGTAGGTTGCCTGCAGGCGAGCTGCGTAACCGCTGCTCACGCCGTGCGCTTCCAAAAACACCATCAGCTCGCGCAGACCGGAAAGCTGGCTGTACGATTCACCGATAGCGGCAGCCTTTTTGGCGCTGATGCCGCGTACCTGTGCCAAGCGCTCGGGATAGCTTCCCAAAATCTCCAGCGTATCCGTTCCAAAGGCCTCCACAATTCTTGCCGCCGTCACCGGCCCTACACCCTTCACAGCGCCGGAAGCCAGAAAGCGTTCAATGCCTGCTACCGAAGTTGGCTGCAAAACCTGCAGTGCCTGTATATCAAATTGTCTGCCGAATCTGGCATGCTCAATCCAGTTGCCTTCCATAGCCACATTTTCGCCCATGTACGGCGCATTGCCATGATAAACGGCAGTAAATCGTCCCTGCGCCTTGCTTTCCATACGCAGCACGCTGAACATGCCGTCATCGCTTTGAAACACTATATCATCAACTATCGCTTCCAGCTTTTCCATTTTCTCACCGCCACACAAAACAAATGTTTTAACTATAGCTATTATAACATAGTTTTCTCAATTAGGATAGTAATTTGACTTTACAAGTATTATAATTTTCGCTATAATTGAATGAGATATGCACTATATATTGTTTCCGGCAAATCAGCGCCCTGCGCCTGAACCGGCTTTGTATTATTGTAACTATAAACATGAGGAGTTTTACACATGCAACCCAAAAATTTAATCAGGAAAGTTAAATAGCCATAGATATGTATAACTGCGGCGTAAACGAAGTCAACGACACCGAAAAGGCAAAGACTCTGTTGCAGGAAGGCTGTGACAAATACCAGATGAACAGCCGCGAGCTGCTTGTTTGTCAGGAAGAAGGCCAGAGCGAATATTCCATCTCCGCACTCTGCAAACAAGGTCATGTAACTCTGCATGTATATCCTAAGCTCGGTTTTATTGCTGCGGATATTTTCAGCTGCTACGACGATGCCGACCCTGCGGGCATGGCACGCTATCTGCGCAGCGCTTTTGACTGCGACAAAGCCAAGATTACCCTGCTGGACCGTGGCGATTTCGGCAGCAAATACGATATGAAGCCTAACCACCGCTCCAACATCAAATTCATCCGCCGTACCCAGAACGTTACCAAAAACGTCGGCGCTCAACTGAAAAAAATGATGCTCAAGCCCCGTGGCATCTAAGCGGGACTATAAGATAAACTTTTCCAGGGGTTGTATGAACAGCCCCTGTTTTTTCTTAAACCAAAGGAGATTTTTCACATGAAATATTTAATGTGGGATGTAGACGGCACCCTCATTCTGTCCGGCGGTGCCGGCAAGGATGCCATGATTAAGGTTATCAAGGATTATTATTTTCTGGATGCCTTCGATTTCAACAAATCGCTGGCAGGACGCACTGACTCGGATATCATCAAAAGCGTTGTTACCCGTCTGCGCGGACGCTGCAACAGTGCGGAAGCAGCAGGCCTGCTTATACGTTACCATATGGAGCTTCCCAAATCAGCTGCCGCTGCATAAGGGCCGTGTTTTGAAAAATCGTGGAGAAAATCGCTGCAATACTTCTGCCGGCCTGATAGCCGTTACTGCAACTGCCTGCTCACCGGCAACACCAGCACCGGTGCCCATCTCAAGCTGCAGCATTTCGGTCTGGACCAATATTTTAACCACGAACACAGCGTCTTCGGCGAAATCAGCGAAAACCGCGAAATGCTTGCTAAGGTTGCCTTCCACCGTCTGTATATGCAAAATGAAGAAGCTAAGCCGAACGAGCTGATTTTCATCGGCGATACGCCTAATGACGTGCGCTGTGCCAATGCCATCGGCGCACCCTGCCTGATTATTTTGGAAGGCTCCGGCTATAAGCCTGAGGATTTTTCCGAGGTTAAGCCTTGGAAGATTATCGACCGTCTGCCGGATGATCCCAAACAGCTGGAGCTTTTGCTGGATGAAACAGAAAGCTATGCAGGAGGCCAAAATGCGTAAGAATTTTTTCAAGACTGTACTTACTCTCCTGGCTCTCGGCTTAAGCAGCACAGCCCTTGCTTACAGTAACAGTGATTTAAATGCGGTACTGAACGGAGCAAGCTGCCCCGGCGGTGACCTTTCCGGTGCCGATTTATCGGGAATGGATTTATCCAGACGTGATTTTACCAATACCGATTTTACGGAAGCACGTCTGGACTCTACCAAGCTGGACAAAGCCAAGCTGCAGGATGCCTGCTTCCAGAGCGCCCTGTTACCCAACGCCAGCCTGCGCGGTGCCAATTTGGCATATGCCAACTTCCGCTATGCCAATGCCTCCGGCAGCGATTTTACCAACGCCAGCCTGCAGGGAGCATATCTCAACCGCTGCCAGCTGCGTGGCGCACATCTGCTGAACGCAAATCTGCAGCAGGTCAAAGCGCAGGAGGCTTCTATGGACGGCGTACAGGCTGACTATGCCGACTTCAGCTTCGCCAACCTGCCCTACAGCTGGCTGCGCCGTGCCAGCCTGAAAAACGCAATTTTTCATGGCGCTAACCTGTACAGTGCCCATCTGGAGCGCAGCGACCTGACGGAAGCAGACCTGCGCAGCAGCAAGCTGGGCCACAGCAATTTGAACAACAGTAAGCTGGATAAGGCGCTGCTGGATAAATCCGTTTTGGAATACGCCGACCTGCGCGGTGCGGAAATGAACTACACGCAATTCGGCACAGCATTTTTGGATAATGCAAAATTGGATAAATAAATATAAATCACTCAGCAAAAAAGCTCCGGCAACCGCTGGAGCTTTTTTTGCGCAACTATTCAGGAATTAATCCTGTTTATTAATCGTCAGTCCTGAGGATAAAACCCAGAAGGAGCATAACTGAGATTAATCATAATATTTTTACACTTGTGTTATAGTGGTTCAAAAATCATTCATT
>ENA-OQDA01000481-OQDA01000481.1-human-gut-metagenome-genome-assembly--contig:-NODE-481-length-16420-cov-8.324127_pt1 | contig 16420 bp, 17 predicted proteins | sample MGYA00242771_ERZ504603 | MGnify/ENA primary metagenome ERZ504603 (study PRJEB26092, sample SAMD00036328) | human gut metagenome | host: Homo sapiens | study: EMG produced TPA metagenomics assembly of...
TCGTCGTCGTCCTTGTCCTCAATTTCTTTCTTGCCGAGCTTTGCACGCTCCTCGTTTACTTCTTTGCGCAGGACTTCATCGTAGACTTTCGCTGCCTTGTTGACTTGCTCCTTCTGGAATTTCTTCTTGTTTGCACTTGCCTTAATATGTGTACCGTCGATAAAGACTACACTGGGGTCTACCATACGGTTGTTTAAGGCCATATTTAAAATATGGTCGAAAATCTCAACGCTGAGTTCAGCTGGAAAGCGATTGCAGAACGCATAGCTTACCGTTGCAAAATGCGGGATATGCTCCAGCAAATCATAGCCGAGAAACCAGCGGTACGCAACATTCACATCGCATTCCCGCCACGTCTGGCGCAGGGACGGGATACCGAACAAATGCTGGATGAGCACCATTTTAATAAGCACGACCGGGTCTGTGCCGGGACGGCCCACCTTGTCATTGTACAGAGGATTCAGCCGCTCATACAGCCAGTCGTAGTCCATGACCTTCTCGATTTTGCGCAGAAGATGGTCTTTGGGTACGAGCATATCTATGTCAATAACCATTGCTTTGCGGCGGGCGTCTTCGGCGTGCTTTTCCATGAGGGGGCCTCCCTAGGTGGTTTTCTTCTATTATACCAAAAAGCTCGCGGTTGCGAAGGCTTTTGGGGGAGTATTCTTTGGACAAACTGACGGGGCTGTTGCACATGTGACAGCCCCTCTTTTATTCGCTATGAATCGAAAATAAAAGCAATAAGTTTTGTGAAATTAAAGCAATAGTGCAACAGATTTCCTTGAAAATCAGAAATTTTCAATGGATTTGTGATGCACATGCTTTTCCCTATTGTTCGATTATATGTCTAATTCTTAGGGGCGATTCTGCACTTTCATCCAAAACGATGTGCAACAGCCCCGCGTTTAGCAATTCATATCCGCGATGATGTCCACGCACTTGTCGATACCGATGACGCCGCTGTCTAGCGTCAGGTGATAATTTTGAGCGTGTCCCCACTTCATGTTGGTGTAGAAGCGGTGATAGGCGGCCCGGCGTTTATCCTTATCCCGCAGGCGCTCCTCCGGGGACTGCTCCCGTTCGCCGTACACCTTGACGATGCGCTCCGCACGAAACTTCATATCCGCGTGGATAAAGACTTTCAGGCAGTCTGCCTTGTCCCGCAGAATATAGTCGGCACAGCGGCCAACAATGACGCAGGGACTCTTTTCCGCCAGCTCCGTGATGACCTTGTACTGATGCTCCCACAGAATATCCTCGTTGGTGGGGCCGAACATTCGGTTGGAAAAAGCTGCCGATAGGAAGCTCCCCGGTGCGTACTCTCCTGCTTCTTTTACATAGTCCGGTGCAAAACCTGTTTCCTTTGCCATTTCCTGAATGATCTCTGCGTCATAGCACGGAATACCGAGCTTTTCCGCCACCTTTTTGCCGATGGTGCGTCCGCCGCTGCCAAATTCGCGGCTGATGGTAATGACTCTGTTTTTCATACTTTCTGCACTCCTTCCACATTCAATTCCCGATAGGTTTTCACGATGATGATCGCCGAGATGATAAAGATCAGAATATCCGACACCGGCATGGAATACAGTACGCCGTCCAAACCAAAGAACACAGGCAACAACAGGGCAAAGCCCACACCGAACACCACCTCACGGAACATGGACAGCAGCGTGGATGTCAGCGCCTTGCCGACTGCCTGCAAGAAGATAAAGCACGCCTTGTTGACGCAGGCCAGCACCATCATGCAGAGATAGGTGCGGAACGCCTTAATAGCAAAGTCCGTATAGTAGCCGCTCTCATTGGCTGCACCGAAAATGGCGATGAGCTGCCGAGGGAAACCCTCTGCCATCACCAGCGCCACCGCACCCACCAGTGCTTCGGCAATCAGCAGCTTGGTGAACAACTCCCGAACACGCAGTTTCTTCTCCGCACCCATGTTATAGCCCACGATGGGGATGCAGCCTGCCGCCATGCCGACCACGATGGAAATGACGATCTGGAAGAACTTCATCACAATGCCGACCACAGCCATGGGGATCTGCGCGTATTGCTCCTGTCCGAACACAGCATCCAGAGCGCCGTATTTGCGGAGCATATTGTTGATGGCCGCCATGGCCGCCACAAGACTGATCTGCGAAAGAAAACTGGTGATACCCAGCGTCAGCATTCGTCCGCAGACAGTTCCCCGCAGCGCATAATCGCCGGACGCAGGCTTTATGATCTTCATGTGCAGCAGATACCACACAGCAAAAAACGCCGTTGCCATCTGACCGATGACCGTGGCCACTGCCGCACCCATCATACCCCATTTGAAGACAAAGATGAAAATGGGGTCGAGGATGATGTTGATAACAGCGCCTGCCAATGTGGAGATCATGGCGAACTTGGGGTTGCCGTCGGCACGGATGATGGGGTTCATGGCCTGCCCGAACATATAGAACGGAATGCCCAGCGTGATATAGAAGAAGTATTCCTGCGAGTGGCGGAAGGTCTCCTCATTCACCGTGCCGCCGAACATGGCGATGATGGTGTTTGCGAAAATGAGGTATACCGCCGTCAGAACAAGACTGCTGACGACAGATAACACCACCGCGTTGCCCACGCTTCGCTTGGCCTTATCCACCTCGTTTCTGCCCAGCGCCATGCTGACGAAGGCGCAGCAGCCGTCGCCCAACATGACGGCGATAGCCAGTGCCACCACCGTCAGCGGGAACACCACCGTATTGGCGGCGTTGCCGTAGGAGCCGAGGTAGCTGGCATTGGCGATAAAAATTTGGTCAACAATGTTGTAAAGTGCGCCCACCAGCAGCGAGATAATGCAGGGGATGGCGTACTGCCGCATGAGCTTGCTCACACGCTCCGTCCCCAAGAACTGATTTCCGGTTTCCAAAAAAAATCACCTTTCTTTCAAAAAATAAAAAATGCGTAAGTCCCAGAACATCCGGACTTACGCATTTCTGCTACACGATTTGCCTATGAAATTTTCGCTCATCTTGCCATTTCTCACCCGATTCCGCAAAAAAGGCGCGTGGCTGCTCTGCAACTGGATTTACGCAGAAAAGCCACACGCTGTACATTTATTATAGCGGATTTGGATGGAAATTTCAAATGCTTTTTGAATGATTTTCGTCTCGCCGATCATACTTTTTGCAATCACCATGCTGCCGGATAACATAAAAATCGGCACCTGTTTTTGAGGCAGGTGCCGATTTCTGTTACCCTATAACGCGCTTGAATTTTTGGCGTAAGTTAGGCGTAAATTTGCTTTTGCGCATCCAAAAAATCAAGCAGTTTCAAGGCTTTGCGGCGTCTCTTAGTACATGCCGCCCATGTCAGGGGCCGGAGCAGCCGGAGCCGGGGTTCCGGCAGGTCAGCGACAAGGCTCTCGGTGGTCAGGACCATCGCGGCGACGCTGGCGGCGTTCTCCAGAGCGGAACGGGTGACCTTGGTCGGGTCGACGATACCGGCCTCGATCATATCCTCGACGTACTCCTCCTTCTGGGCATCAAAGCCGTAGTTGGGCTTGTTGGCCTTCAGGATGTTGTCGATAACGACGCTGCCCTCGAGGCCAGCGTTGGCAGCGATCTGGCGCAGAGGAGCCTCCAGCGCTTTGCGGACGATCTTCGCACCGGTGCGCTCGTCGCCCTCCAACTCGCCGACCAGCTTGTCGACAGCGGGGATGGCGTTGATGGTTGCCGTGCCGCCGCCAGCGACGATGCCTTCCTCAACAGCGGCCTTGGTCGCGTTCAGGGCATCCTCGATGCGCAGCTTCTTGTCCTTCATCTCGACCTCGGTAGCAGCACCGACCTTGATGACGGCAACGCCGCCGGCCATCTTGGCTAGGCGCTCCTGCAGCTTCTCACGGTCAAAGTCAGAGGTCGCAACGGCGATCTGGCTGCGGATCTGGGCAACACGGTCTGCGATAGCCTGCTTGTCACCGGCACCGCCGACGATGGTGGTGTTCTCCTTGGTGACCTTGACCTGGCGGGCCTGGCCGAGCAGCTGCATGGTGGCGTCCTTCAGCTCATAGCCCAGGTCGCTGCTGATAACCGTGCCGCCGGTCAGGGTGGCGATATCCTGCAGCATCTCCTTGCGGCGGTCACCAAAGCCGGGCGCCTTGACAGCGACAACGTTCAAGCCGCCGCGCAGACGGTTGATGATGAGGTTGGACAGAGCGTCGCCCTCGACATCCTCTGCGATGATCAGCAGCTTGCGGCCGGACTGGATGACCTGCTCGAGCAGAGGAACCACATCCTGGAATACGCTGATCTTCTTGTCGGTGATCAGGACAGAGCAGTCGTCGTAGACGGTCTCCATCTTCTCGGTATCGGTGACCATGTAGGGGGTCACATAGCCGCGGTCAAACTGCATGCCCTCGACGACCTCGGTGTAGGTCTCGGCAGTGGTCTTGTTCTCCTCGATGGTGATAACACCGTCAGCGGTGACCTTCTCCATTGCGTCAGCGATCAGCTGACCGATCTCGGCATCGCCTGCAGAGACAGTGCCGACACGGGCAATGTCCTTGCTGCCGTTGACCTTCTGGCTGTGCTGCTTGACAGCGTCGACAGCAGCGGCGACGGCCTTCTGCATGCCGCGCTTGATGTCCATCGGGTTTGCACCGGCGGTGACGTTCTTCATGCCCTCATTGACGAAGGCCTGTGCCAGAACGGTAGCGGTGGTCGTACCGTCACCGGCGGCGTCGTTCGTCTTGGTGGCGACCTCGCGAACGAGCTGTGCGCCCATGTTCTCGAACTCGTCCTCAGCTCGATCTCCTTGGCGATGGTGACACCGTCATTGGTGATGAGCGGGCTGCCGAACTTCTTGCTCAGCACAACATTGCGGCCCTTGGGGCCCAGGGTGACCTTAACGGTGTTGGCCAGCTGGTCGATACCTGCGCAAAGCGCCTTGCGGGCGTCCTCGCCCTGCTTGATCTGTTTAGCCATAATGAATCTCTCCTTTTATCTGAAAGAAATCGGTGAAATCAAATTTACTCGACGATTGCGAGGATGTCGCTCTGGCGGACGATGGTGCATTCCTCGCCGTCAACCTTGACCTCGGTGCCGGAGTACTTGCTGGTCAGGACCTTGTCGCCGACCTTGACGATCATCTCAACGTCCTTACCATCCACATTGCCGCCGGGGCCGACTGCGATGACCTCGGCAACCTGGGGCTTCTCCTTGGCGGAGCCGGACAGGATCAGGCCGCCCTTGGTGGTTTCTTCTTCTTCGACCAGCTTAATGACAACGCGGTCTGCAAGAGGTTTGATTTTCATAGTGGAAATTCCTCCCTATAAAAGATTTCTCTTTTGAATTTTAGCTTAGCACTCAATCTCTCTGAGTGCTAAATATATAATACTCACTTTACTGCAAAAAATCAAGTGTTTTCTATATAAAATTTTTGTGAACAAAAACACACCGGCGCACTCCTGCACCGGTGTGTTTGCAAATTATTGCTGGGACGCCATATTTTTGTAGCGCGGGCGCATCATGCCGTGCTCGATGCGTGGCTCGCCCCCTGCCACCGTATCCGCATCGATGGTCACCTTTGTGATGGTGGCGTCCGACGGGATGTCGTACATGATCGGAATCAGCAGTTCTTCGACGACGCTGCGCAGACCGCGGGCGCCGCTCTTGCGCTCCACCGTTTTCTTGGCGATGGCGTGCAGCGCGTCCTCGGTAAAGACGAGCTCTGCATTGTCGAGGTGGAACAGCTCCTTGTACTGGCGCACAATGCTGTTCTTCGGCTCGGTCAGAACTCGGACAAGAGCTTCCTCGTCCAGCGGGTCAAGCACCGTCACAACGGGCAGACGGCCGATCAGCTCGGGGATGAGACCGAACTTGACGAGGTCGTCAGGCTCGACCTTCTTCAGCAGCTTCTGGCGCGTCTCATCCTTGTCCAGCGTTGTGCGCAGCTGGCTGCCAAAGCCGAGGGAGGCGTTGTCGGTGCGCTTCTGAATGAGCTTTTCCAGCCCATCGAACGCGCCGCCGCAGATGAACAGGATATTCTTCGTGTTGATCTGGATGAACTCCTGCTGCGGGTGCTTGCGTCCGCCGTTGGGCGGCACGTTGCTGACCGTGCCCTCCACGATCTTCAGCAGCGCCTGCTGTACTCCCTCACCGCCGACGTCACGGGTGATGGAGGGGTTCTCGCTCTTGCGGGTGATCTTGTCGATCTCATCGACGTAGATAATGCCGATCTCGGCGCGGGCGACGTCAAAATCCGCCGCCTGAATGAGCTTGAGCAGGATGTTCTCGACATCCTCGCCGACGTAGCCTGCCTCGGTGATCGTCGTGGCGTCCGCGATGGCGAACGGCACATTGAGCATCCTGGCCAGCGTCTGGGCCAGCAGCGTCTTGCCGGTGCCGGACGGGCCGAGCATCAGCACGTTGGACTTCTGCAGCTCCACGTCGCTGCTCTCGCGGGAGAGAATGCGCTTGTAGTGGTTGTAGACAGAGACAGCCAGCACCTTTTTGGCGGCATCCTGCCCGATAACATACTGATCCAGCCCCGCCTTGATCTCGGCGGGGGTCAGGATATTGATGCTCTCGAGCGGGTCATAGTCATAGTCCGCACCGGGCTGCGCGGCTGTGCGGCGGCGGTTCCGCGGCATACCGGCGCGCGGCGGGGCCGGGTGCTCGCCGTCCTTGTACAGGGCATTGTTGCACATATCCAGGCAGTCCTTGCAGATATTGACGCCGGGGCCAATGATCAGCTGCTCTACCTCATTTTGCGTCCGCCCGCAGAAGCTGCAGACGAGCTCGCGTCCTTTTCCGTCCTTGCCGGACGTTTGATTTGCCATGTTGTTCCTCCGAATCAGTGTTTATAGAGGATGTCGTCGATCAGGCCGTACTCCTTCGCCTGCTGCGCGGTCATATAGTTGTCGCGCTCGGTGTCGCGGGTGATGACGTCCAGCGGCTGGCCGGTGTACTGGCTGAGCAGCGTGTTCATCTTCTCGCGGATGCGCACGATGTGGTCGGCGTGGATCTTGATGTCGGTAGCCTGGCCGGAGATACCCTGCCCGCCGATAAGCGGCTGGTGGATCAGGATCTCGGAGTTCGGCAGGGCAAAGCGCTTGCCCTTGGTGCCGCTGGCCAGCAGGAAAGAGCCCATCGAGGCCGCCATTCCGACGCAGATGGTGGAGACATCGCACTTGATGTAGTTCATCGTGTCGTGGATGGCCATACCGTCAGAGATCGAGCCGCCGGGGCTGTTGATATAGAAGTAGATGTCCTTCTCCGGGTCCTGGCCCTCGAGGTACAGCAGCTGTGCCACGATGACGCTGGCAGAGGCGGAGTTGACGTCCTCGCTCAGCACAATGATGCGGTCATTGAGCAGGCGGGAGAAGATGTCATAGCTGCGCTCACCGCGCGCAGTCTGTTCGACAACATAAGGTACAAGGCTCATTCTGGTTTCCCTCCTTGGTGCTTTAGATAAAGTATGGGTGATTACAAAGGAACCGATACGGCGGCATAGCTGCGCAACCGTACCGGCCCTTTTACTCAATGTTTACGGATGCCCGCGGGGTGATTACTCGCCCTTGGTCTCCTCTTCCTTCGGCTCCTCGTCCTGCTTGGCGGCAGCCTTCTTGGTGGTCTTGCGGGTGGTCTTTTTGGCGGGCTTCTTCTCCTCGGCAGCACCGGCGACGATGTTGGCCTTGGACTTCACGAAGTCGATTGCCTTGTTGACAGCCAGATCCTTCTTGACGGCGGCAGCATCGACCAGGCTCTTGACCTTGTCGGCCTCCATCTGGTAAGCATCGGCAATGCGCTTGATCTCGGCCTCGAACTCCTCCTCGGTAGCCTCGATGGACTCCTTGGCGACGATAGCCTCCATGGCCAGGCGCATCTTGACCTGCTTGTCGGCCTGCTCACGGAACTGCTCCTTGAACTGCTCCATGGTCATGCCCATATACTGCAGGTACTGCTCAAGCTTGAGGCCCTGCTGGGAGATGCGGTACTGGAAGTCCTGCACCAGCTCCTCGATGCGGCTCTCGATCATGGCGTCGGGGATCTCGGCCTTCATGCCGCCCACGACCTGGTCGATCAGGTCGTTCTCGACCTTCTGGTCAGCCTGCTTCTCGTGGTTGGTCTCGATGCCCTTGCGGATGGAATCCTTCAGCTCGTCGAGAGTGTCGTACTCGCTGACGTCCTTGGCAAAGTCGTCGTCCAGCTCGGGCAGCTCCTTGTACTGGACCTCATGCAGCTTGATCTTGAAGGTGGCGTCCTTGCCGGCCAGCTCCTCAGCCTGGTACTCCTCGGGGAACTTGACGTTGACGTCAAACTCCTCGCTGGCCTTGTGGCCGACGATCTGCTCCTCGAAGCCGGGGATGAAGGAGCCGGAGCCCAGCACCAGAGAGTAGTGCTCAGCCTTGCCGCCCTCGAAAGCAACACCGTCAACGAAGCCCTCAAAGTCGATGTCAACGGTGTCGCCGTTCTCGGCAGCACCCTCACGGGTCAGCAGACGGCCATTGCGGTCCTGCATGCGCTTGATCTCGGCGTCAACATCAGCCTCGTCAACAGTCTTGACATCTTTGTTGACGGTTAAACCGGTGTACTCGCCCAGCTCGACCTCGGGCTTGACGGCGACCTTGACCTTCAGGGTAGCGCCCTCGTCCTCGGACATGGAGACGACCTCGGGGTCAGGACGGCCAACGACCTCGATACCGGCCTCCTTGACGGCGGCCTCGTAGTTCTCGGGGAACAGGTCGTTGATGGCGTCATACTGGAACAGGTCCTTGCCATACATCTTCTCGATCATGGCCTTGGGAGCCTTGCCCTTGCGGAAGCCGGGGATGGCGTACTTCTTGCCCTCGCGCTTGAAAGCGGTATTGACAGCAGATTTGAAGGTCTCCGCGTCAATGGAGAACTGCAGTTCGACCATGCTCTTTTCGAGCTTTTCACAGGAAATCAGTTTCATTTATAAATTCCTCCAAAAATAGATGTACATAAAAATACAAGTTATTATACCATGCCTGTGCGGAAAATACCAGTCTTTTTTGAATTTTTTAACAAATCAGACGGTAATTTCTGATTTTTCACGGGAAAACACCGCCGCCAGACAGAAAACCAGCGGCAGACACCCCGCCACAGGCAGGAAATAGCGCATACAGTCATTGACCGGGGACGCAATGCAGGTCAGCCAGAAGATGCCAAGGCCGATAAAAACCGGCAGCACAGGCTTTGCTTTGCAGCGCGCCAGCCAGAGACCAAGCACGGCAGTCAGCCACGCCATGAACCCGATGGACGTTGTAAGCCCCACGAGCGGCAGCTTTTCAAATGCCGAGAGCGCCTGTACAAAAGCATACCGCAGATAGCCGGATTTATCAAGATAGTGGACGTTCATTTCAGACATTTCCATGCAAATGTCATTATTGAACGTGTAGTAATCGTTGATGGCGCGGCATTTCGTGATGGTGTAATACCCGTGGGAGTTTGCGTGCGTTGCCTCAAAATAGCAGACCGGGTGCTTGAGCAGCATTTTGGCCCAGACCAGCATATAGCGGGTCAGGTCCCCCTTGCCGGGATTTTTGTAGTACTGCTTGACGCCGTCGGACAGCTCCGGCATGTAGCTTTGGGCAATGGCGTCGCAGTCGAGGACCTTCTCGATGGCGGTGCGCTCGTCGTCGGTGACTTCATTGCCATAGTCGCGGATATAGCGGGCGGTCTGCTGCATCGGGACCGAGAGCGCCTCCCCCACGCTGCCTGCGGGGATGTCGAGGACTTTTTCGGTGAACGTGTCAAACCCGAACGAGCCGATACAGACGGCCAGCAGCACCGCCAGCACGGGGCGGCGCAGGCGCTTTTCACTCACGGTGAAGGCCGACGCCAGCAGCATCGGCACAACGGCATAGATGCCGTTTTTGCGCAGCAGGCAGCAGAGCACGCCGAGCACCGCGTAAGCGGTCAGACGCGGGCGGCTTCCCTGCCATTCCTGCGGAAAGAGCAGCAGGTCGGCGGTTTTCAGCACGAACAGGACGAACAGTCCCGTGTAGAGCGTATCCTTGACCTGCGTCTGGATGAACGCGCCCCAGATGGGGTCGAGCGCAAAGAACGCTGTGACCGCATACTGCACACCGCGGGAGCAGCCGAGCCTGGCGGCAAAGGCTGTTACCTGCCCGAACACCCACGCGCAGACGAGAAACTGCAATACTATGTAGAGAAACACGCCGAGATTGTCGCTGCCCAGCGCACGGCCCAGCCGGAACAGCCAGCCGTGCAGCCAGGTGGAGAGCACCGTATGGTGGGCGGTCATCTCCTGCACCCCAAGCACCTGCGAGATCTGCCCCCAGGAGTCCCAGTCCACGGAGCCGGGCCAGAACACGGCGACCCACGGCAGCCACGCCGCGCCGATGAGCAGCGACGACGCGCGGCCCGGTGCCTTGGCGAACCACGCTGCGAAGCGGGTCTGTGGGAAGTCCTCCCCGCCCGTCCGGCTGCGGCCCAGCAGGGCGTACAGTCCCCAGACCGCGTGGTAGAACAGCACCGCGTACCCGGCCATGCAGAACACGCCGACGCAGAGCTGATACGGATTTTTAAAGACAAACGCCCAGCTGCCCAGCTTGCAGATGCTCAGACCCAATACCTCAGCAATGCCAAAGACAATGCTCAGCACCAGCTCCGTGCGCTTGGGTTTCGCCTCACACTGACCGCGCACCCAGCAGAGCAGCACGGCCAGCCCCGCGGCGGCAGGCCCCCAGGCCCAGCCGTCCAGCGGAAAATTCTGGTGCAGCATTACCAGCGCCGCAAGCCAGCCGGGCACGGCGTCAAGGTCGAGGCCCGTTGTCTCGTACTGCATGCCGATCAGCAGATCCGCGCGGGCGGTCTCCCAGTCCGGCACCGTAATGACGGCGGACAGTGTTACCGCGCATAAGACCCCCAGCAGCAGCGTCGTGACAATACTTTTTGTTTTCTGCTTCATCCGCATCACCTGATTTTATACGGGCAGAACGACAGACCGTCGGCGGAGATCAGCCGATAGGTAATGCCGTCGCGCTCGCCCTGCGTTGCGTAGCGGATGGACTTGCCGTGCAGGTGGCCGTAGTAGCACTCGGTCACGCCGAACTCATTCAGCACATCCACCAGCTCCTGCGCCTGTGCGCCGGGGTAGATGGGCGGGTAGTGGAGAAAAGCGATTTTTTCTGCCGCATCCCCCGCCGCCTGCAAAGACATGCGCAGACGGCCCGCCTCCCGTGCCATGAGCTTTTCGCCCTGGGCGGCAACGTCGTCAAACGGCCAGCCGCGGGTGCCGCACAGCGCCACATTGCCCACAGTGCAGGCGTTGTTGTGCAAAATATGCAGCGTGTCAAAGCCGTTGGCAGTCAGGAAAGTCTCCATCTTGCGGGTCGTCGTCCACCAGTAGTCATGGTTGCCCTTTAAGAGCCACTTTTGGCCCGGCAGGTTTTGGATAAAGGCAAAATCCGCTTTTGTGTCGTTCAGGTTCATGGCCCAGCTGGTGTCACCCGCCAGAACAACGGTGTCGTCCGGGCCGATCAGCTTGCGCCAGCTGGCTTCCAGTCGGGGCAGATACCCCTCCCACCCCGGGAAAACGTCCATGGGCTTGTCCGTTCCCAGCGAGAGGTGCATATCCCCGATTGCAAAGATGGCCATAGGGCCCTCACTTTCTAGTTGTTGCTTTTAACGAAGAGCCGCGGTGCGGATGTCGGCGGGCTGCAGCACGGTCTTGAACCGCACCGCGAGCTTATCCAACTCGCGCAGCGAGGCGGGAGCCTCGGCGCCGGTCCCGGCGGTCAGCGCGGCCATGGCGGCAAAGTCGCTGGCAGGAGCCTCCCCGCCCAGAGCCGTCAGGACGTCGCGCGGGAACTTGAACGGGCTGGCCGTGGAGAGCACGACCATCGGCGCGTCGGTGCGCCGGGTCTCGGCCACGCGGAAGGCCACGGCGGTGTGGGTGTCGCAGAGGTAGTGGTCGCCGTCAAAGCGGGCCTTGATTTCAGCAGCACCGTCGGCATCGTCGGCGTAGCCTGCGGCGAAGCTCTGCTGGATTTTTGCCAGCGTCTCGGCGTCAACGGTGTACTTGCCGGTGGCGGAAAGCTCCTGCATCCAGCCCGCGACCTTTTCGCTGCTGCCGCTGACGTGGTAGAGCAGACGCTCGAGGTTCGAGGAGATCAGGATGTCCATCGACGGCGAGGTCGTCTTGTAGAAGGTGCGGCGGGCGTCATAGGTGCCGGTGCGCAGGAAGTCGGTCAGGACGTTGTTCTTGTTGGACGCGCAGACCAGCTTGCCCACAGGCAGACCCATCTGCTTGGCGTAGTAGCCCGCCAGAATGTCACCGAAGTTGCCGGTGGGCACGCAGAAATCCACAGGCTTGCCCCACTCGACTGCGCCCTGCTCGGCCAGACGGAAGTAGGCGTAGAAGTAGTAGACGATCTGCGGCACGAGGCGGCCCCAGTTGATGGAGTTGGCGCTGGACAGGCGGATGCCGCGCTTTTCCAGCTCGGCGGCGACGTCGGCGTCGGCAAAGACCTTCTTGACGCCGGTCTGGGCATCGTCAAAGTTGCCCTGCACGGCGTAGACCTGCACGTTTTCGCCCTTCTGGGTCGCCATCTGCAGATGCTGGATCTCGCTTGTGCCGTCGTTCGGATAAAATACCTCAATTTCAATGCCGTCTAGGTCGGCGTAGCCTGCCAGCGCGGCCTTGCCGGTGTCGCCGGAGGTTGCCACCAGAATGCGGGTCGTCTCGGTGCGGCCCAGCATCTTCTTTGCCTCGACGAGCAGCTTCGGCATGAGCTGCAGGGCGTAGTCCTTGAAGGCGCAGGTCGGGCCGTGCCACAGCTCGAGAGAATACAGGCCGTCGCGGACCTTGACGGTCTCGCCCGCCTTGCCGCCAAAGGCAGCGCCGTAGGTAGATGCCGTTGCGGTGTGCAGGAAATCAGCGCTGTAATCGGTCAGAAAACCGGCCAGGACCTTTTCGGCCAGCTCGGGATAGGAGAGATTTTTCCATGCGTCCAAATCGGCCTGGGGGAAGCTCTCCGGCACGAACAGACCGCTCTGCGGTGCCAGACCGCGGACGATAGCCTCCTGTGCGGAAACGCGGAGTGCGGAATCTCTGGTGCTCAAATACTGCATACGTTTACACCCTTTCTCTTATTCTCTTTCCTCTATATGTATAAGCCTTTTTTGGCGCTATACCTTATATACTGTGCAGGCACATTTTGTAGGGGCGAGCATTGCTCGCCCGTGCCCGTCTGCCGAAGCCATACCGTAAACGGGTCATGCGGCAAGGTTAGCGGGCGAGCAATGCTCGCCCCTGCATTCCATGCGTTGACAAAATTTTTCCCCAGTGTTTTTTCAACACTCAAACGCGCCCGGGATGCAATGCACCTGCCAGCCGCGGGCGGCGGGCGTGACCTCCACCACATCAAAGCGGATGGCGGCATCACGGTAGGGGCTGTGCTGCAGGTATTGCTGGGCCGCCAAAATCAGGCGGTTCTGCTTCCGGGCGTCCACCGCGGCGGCGGGGCGGTCCAGCATCGCGCCGGTGCGCGTCTTGACCTCGGCAAAGACGAGGGTGTTTTCCTTATACAAAATAAGATCCAGCTCCCCCAGCCGCGTGCGGTAGTTGTGGTTCAGCAGCAGCCAGCCGCGCTGCTGGTAGTACTTGGCGGCGACGGCCTCGCCCGTGCGGCCGACGTCAGTCATGCCAGTAGCCCTGCTTTTTCAGAAAGCTTCGGCGGTAAAACGGCCGGATGCCGTACTGCGCGATCAGCTCATAATGCAGCTTGGTCGGATAGCCCTTGTGTCTGGCAAGCTGGTACTGCGGGTACTGCTTGTCCAGCTCGAGCATATAGCGGTCACGGCTGACCTTTGCCAGAATCGACGCCGCCGCAATCGACGCACTGTTGGCGTCGCCCTTGACGACGGCCTCGGCGGGCTGTATCAGCCCCGGCGGGCAGCGGTTGCCGTCGATCAGCACATAGTCGGGCGTTATTTCCAGCCCCGCCACAGCCTGCGCCATGCCGTCCATCGTGGCCCACAGGATGTTGCGCTCGTCAATTTCCTGCGGCGAGATGAAGATAATTTTATACGCCAGTGCGCGCTTTGTGATTTCCTCATACAGCGCGTCGCGTCGCTTCTCTGTCAGCTTTTTGGAGTCGTTGACACCTTCGATGGGGTCATCGGGGTTCAGGATGACCGCCGCGCAGCAGACCGGGCCGCACAGCGGGCCGCGGCCCGCCTCGTCCACGCCGCAGACAGTACCGTGTTCGGCGCGTCTGGCGGTGTCAAAGGCGTAGAGCGCCTCGTTACTGTTCGTCGTCCTGCGGGGCATCGTCGGTCACCTCATCTTCTTGTTGAATCGCGCGCCGGGGCGGGCGCTCAAGGGAGAGCCGCCCCCACTTGCTGGCGCGGAACTCACCGACCAGCATCTTGGCGGCGCGTTCGGTATCGACCTCACCGCCGGAAATCAGCATACCGCGCTTGGCGCCGATGGCCTGCAGGAGGTCATACGGCGGCAGCGCCAGTGCCTCGGCGTCCAGCTTGTAGCGGGCCAGCAGCTGCTGCGGATAAATGCCGCGCACGCTGGAGAGCAGACCGCAGGCCAGCTCCTCAATGTCGAGAATATCGTCGCGGATGGAGCCTATAAACGCAAGGTTCGACGCCGTTTCCAGCGAATCGAACTTTTTCCACAGCACGCCGGGCATGTCCATGAGGTCAAAGCTGTCAACCGAGATCCACTGCTTGCCGCGGGTCACGCCGGGCTTGTTGGCAGCCTTGGCGCGGGTCGTGCCCGCAAACGAGTTGATGAAGGTGGACTTGCCGACGTTCGGGATGCCCACGATCATAACGCGGATGGCTGCGCCGACCATGCCGCGGCTGCGGCGGCGTTCCATCAGCGCGGAAAGCTCCTTTTCGATCAGGCCCTTCGTAGCCGTGGCGCGTCCGCGCTGCTTGGAGTCCATCGCAATGCAGCCCGCACCCGCACTCTTGAAGTAGGCCAGCCATTGCCTGGTGATCTCGGGGTCTGCCAAATCAGACTTATTCAATACGTACAGATGCGGTTTGCCCGCGGTGATGCGCTCGATCTCGGGGTTCAGGCTGGAAAGCGGGATGCGCGCGTCGAGAATCTGCAAAACGCAGTCGACGTTGCGGATCTCCTTTTCCATCAGGCGCAGGGTCTTGGTCATGTGCCCGGGGAACCACTGGATCTGGCGGCTGTTGATAATGTCACTCTGGCTCATTGGGCCGCTCCTATCTTGCCAAAGGGCAGTACGCGCAGCACGGCTGCGCCCATAATGTCACGTTCGTCCACGCAGCCCACGCGGGTATCGCGGCTGTCGGTGGAGTTGTTGCGGTTGTCCCCCATCAGGAACAGGCAGCCGTCCGGCACCGTGATGGGAAAGTCCACGCTTTCGTATAAATACGTAGGCTCGGCGGTGTAGGGCTCGTCGAGGGCCTCGCCGTTGCGGTAGACGATACCGGCGGTAAAGTCAATATTGATGGTGTCCCCGCCCTTGCCGATGACCCGTTTGACGAGGGGCCTGCCGTATTCCGTGTAGCCGTCCACGACAACGATGTCGTCATAGTCGGGCTTTTTTAAAAGGTTGATAAGGATGCGTTCGCCGTTGGAGAGTGTCGGGTCCATTGAGTGGCCGTCCACCTTGACGATGCGCACGCCGAAGGTGAACACCAGCGCAATGACCGCCACGGCCATAGCGAGGGCGTCGTACCATTCCAGCGTTTCCTTATTGCGGCGGTAGCGGTCCTTGAAGGATGCTGCCATGTTTTCCACCACCCGTTTAAAAAAATACGAAAAAAGGGAGAACGCCAACCGTCCTCCCCTTTTCTAGTATGCTCAGATACGTGCCTTGACCTTGGCAGCCTTGCCGGTGCGCTCGCGCAGGTAGAACAGCTTCGCACGACGGACCTTGCCGCGGCGAACGACGTCAACCTTCTCGACGAACGGGCTGTTGACCGGGAACACACGCTCAACGCCAACACCGTAAGAGGTGCGGCGGACGGTGAAGGTCTCCGCGATGCCGCCATGCTTCTTGGCAATAACGGTGCCCTCAAAAGCCTGGATACGCTCCTTGTCGCCTTCCTTGATGCGGACGGAGACGCGAACGGTGTCGCCGACTTCGAACTGGGGCTTGTTCTCTTTGATCATACCCTCGGTAAAATGCTTCATTGCGTCCATGGTTTGAATTCCTCCATTTTATTGCGACGTTCATACACGATTGTTCGTCAGAGGACCGCCTGTATAATGATGTGTCATTATCCCGCCGATGGCTCGGCGGCACTAACGCTTTAGTATTATAGCATTGTGCAGCGCGTTTGGCAAGGGGGGTTTGACAGAAAACGAAGATTTTTTCAGCTTTTGCCTTTCCCTGCGGGGAAGGTGGCCTGCAGGGCCGGATGAGGGGCAAATCCCGGCAGTTACCCGTAAACGGGTTGTGCCCGGAAGGCCG
>ENA-OQDA01000482-OQDA01000482.1-human-gut-metagenome-genome-assembly--contig:-NODE-482-length-16409-cov-2.479302_pt1 | contig 16409 bp, 16 predicted proteins | sample MGYA00242771_ERZ504603 | MGnify/ENA primary metagenome ERZ504603 (study PRJEB26092, sample SAMD00036328) | human gut metagenome | host: Homo sapiens | study: EMG produced TPA metagenomics assembly of...
AAGGCCACAACGGAGGGGGTGGTGCGGTTGCCCTCGGCGTTGGGGATGACGACGGACTCGCCGCCCTCCATGACGGCCACGCAGGAGTTGGTTGTACCAAGGTCGATACCAATAATCTTAGACATAAAGCAGTTCCTCCAATAGATCGAAAATTCTTTTTTACAAACTCAGGTTTGGGCGCGCCCGGCGCACCCGATTCAGTTGGCGACCTTTACCATGGCGAACCGGACGACCTTATCGCCGGATCTGAAGCCGGTCTGGAACACATCCACAATGATGTTCTCGCCGGCGCCCTCGTCCTCCACGTGCATCACGGCGTTGTGGAGGTTGGGATCGAAGGGCTTGCCCAGGGCGGGGATCTCCTCGATGCCCAGCTTGGCGAGAACCTCCTTGAGCTGGGTCATGGTCATCTCCACGCCCTTCTTGTAGGCCTCGTCGGCGGTCTCCTGCTTGAGGGCCCGCTCCAGGTTGTCGTACACCGGCAGGAAGGCCGCGGCGGTGTCCGCCTTGGCGTCCGACCAGGCGGACTCCTTCTCCTTCTGGCTGCGGCGGCGGTAGTTGTCGTATTCAGCGGCCAGGCGGAGAAATTTGTCCTCCTGGTCGGAGAGGTTCTTCTTGAGGGCCTCCAGCTCCTCCAGCAGGGGGTTGGGAGCCTCGGCCTCCGTCTCCTCGGTGGGGACGGCCTGCTCGGTCTGCTCTTCCGGGGTCACGTCCTCCGGCTTTTTTCCTTCTTGCTCATGGGATGCATTCATCTCCTATTTCTCGTCGTCCCTGCCCTGGGGCAGTTCACCCTGACCAAACAGCCGGGAGAGGCCCTCGGCCAGATAGGACAGGCGGGCGGTTATCTTGGCGTAATCCATCCGGGTGGGCCCAACCACGCCGATGACACCCCGCATGCCGTCGCCGATGTCGTAGCTGGCGACCACCACGCTGGTGTCCTTCAGCGCATCGGCCACGTTTTCCGGGCCGATGAGGATCTTCATGGGATCGTCCTTGGGGATGGGGAAACGGGCGGGGTCGGCGTCCTCGGAGAGGTAGCTCATCAGCGGCTGCGCCCGCTCCAGGCTGCGGTACTCGGGCAGCTCCAGCAGATGGGCCAGACCCGAGGTGTGGACGGTGCGCTGCTCCAGGCTCTCCAGCACCTCCATAGCGAAAGACACCACCAGGGAGATAAGCCCATAGGCCTCCCCGGCCGCATGCTGGGCCACCCGCATCAGCTCCGGGGTGATCTCCTCCAGCGTCAGGCCGGTAAAGGTGGTGTTCAGCAGGGTGTTGAGCATCTGAAGCTGGGCTTCCGTCAGGTCGGAGGGCAGGCGGATGAGCCGGTTACGCACGATGTCCGTGTCGGTCATCACCACGATGATGAAAGCGTTGCGCTCCACCATCAGCAGATCGAACCGCCGGATGGTCATGCGGCTCAGACCGGAGGAGAGGGCGAAGGAGGGGTAATTGGTGAGCTGGGACACCACCCGGCCCGCCTGGTCCAGCACCCGGTCCAGCTCCCGCATCCGCATGGCCAGGGCCTGGTTGATGCGCTGGGTCTCCTGGAGGGAGAGCTTGTGCTCCTCCATCAGCTCGTTGACATAGAGCCGGTAGCCCTTGGGCGAAGGGATGCGCCCGGCGGAGGTGTGGGGCTTTTCCAACAGGCCCATCGCCTCCAGATCCGCCATTTCGTTGCGGATGGTGGCGGAGGATACCTCCATATCGATGGAGGCGGCGATGGCCTTGGAACCCACCGGCTCCGCCGACTGGATGTAGCTCTCGATGATGGCGCGGAGAATCCGTTTTTTGCGCTCTGTTAAATCCATTCCGGCCACCCTTTCACAATGTTAGCACTCAAACTCTCTGAGTGCTAAAGATAATGTAGCACCGTCCCCCGAAAAAGTCAAGTGTTCTGGATGTAAATTAAATGTGAACGCAGAAAATTCAGCAGGCAAAGGGGGGGACTGCAAGTTTCGGGCGTTGACGGGGCGGCGGAACAATGGTATTCTATGTAAAAAAGGAGGGGTGAATCCGTGGACGAGGGCCGAGGCTTCACGATTATCGACTATGAGGACCGCTACAAGCAGGCGCTGGAGGACATCTCCCTGCCCTGGCTGCTGGAATACGACCTGCTGGAGCCGGTGGATCTGGAGATGCTGGCGGAGCCCCACCGCTTCCTGTCCGGCGGCGGCCGGGTGCTGCTGGCCCGCTGGGGGGAGGAGATTGTGGGCATGGTCATGCTGGAGCTTCAGGGGAAGGGCCAGTGCGAGCTGCTCAAGTTCGGCGTGAAGGAGGCATACCGGGGCCGGGGCATTGGTACGGCCTTGATGGGAGGCGCGCTCCAGGCCGCCCGGGATGCAGGGCAGAAGAAAGCGGTCCTCACCTCCAACCATCAGCTCAGGGAGGCCCTGCGGCTGTATGAGCGGTTTGGGTTCAAATACGTCACCTATTCCGATAAATGGTTCCAGCTCTCCGACATCCGCATGGAGCGGGAGCTGTGAGCCGGCTTACAGAGAAAAATACCCCGGCTCCGCGCCCACAGGCGGAGCCGGGGTATTTTTTACAACGCGGTCACTCCGTACGGGAGAACTGGGTGACGTCGTTGATCCACTCCCGGGAGCGGAGGCGGTACAGGCCAATGCCGAACTTGACGAATTGCTCGGCCATGATGCCCACATAGACCCAGAAGATGCCCCACTGGAACACCAGGCCGAACAGGGCGGCCAGGGGGAGGGAGACGAACCACAGGGGGGTGGTGTCGATGATGGTGGCGGCCCGCACGTCGCCGCCGCCCCGCAGGACGCCCACGGTGTTGACGGAGTCGAAGGCCCGCAGGGCCAGAAAGACGCCGATGAAGGTCAGCATCATGGTGGTGATAGAGCCGGCGGTCTCCGACAGGTGGAAGAAGGGGTAGACCAGCCAGGGGAAGACGAACCAGGCCCCCAGGATCAGGGGAATGCCGATGATCAGGCCGCAGAGGAAGGCCAGGGTGTCCAGGGTAGCCCCCACCTCATAGACATGCTCCCGCCGGCCTGCGCCGATCTCCCGGCCCACGATGATGGCGGTGGTGTTGCCGATGGCGAAGATGGCCACGGTACAGAGATCCTCAATGTTGCCCGCCAGGGCGCGGGCGGCCAGGATCTCGGTGGACCCCTCCATGTGGCCCATGATGACCTTGTAGAGGGAGGTGCCCAGGCCCCAGAGGGTCTCGTTGAGCACCACCGGCCCGGAGTAGTGGAGAAATTTGGCCAGCAGGGCGCGGCCCGGCCGGAAGAGCACGGCGGGCTTGAGCCGGAAGCGCCGGTTGGTCAAGGCGTAGGAGAGCATGATGACGAACTCCAACACGCGGGCGGACAGGGTAGCCACCGCCGCGCCCACCACGCCCAGGGCGGGAGCGCCCAGGTTGCCGAAGATGAACACCCAGTTAAGGAAGGCGTTGGTCAGCATGGACACGCCGAAGATGATCATGCCCAGCTTGGGGTTCTCCATGGAGCGGTGGGCGCCCACGTACACACCGGTGAGGCTGTTGAAAATATAGGAGAAGCCCACGATGCGGGCGTACTGAGCCGCCAGGGGTACCAGCTCCTGGTTGTCGGTGAGAAGGCCCATCAGCTGCTCCGGCAGGAAGAACATGACGGAGGCAAAGGCCAGGGAGATGGCCCCGGCCACATAGCAGCCCAGGCCGATGACCCGGTTAATGGACTCGGTGTCCCCCTTGCCCCAGAACTGGCTGATGAGGACGGAGGAGCCGCTCTGGAGTCCGAAAATGACCAGTTGGATGACAAAGACGGGGATGTTGGCCACCAGAACGGCGGCCAGGGGGGCTTCCCCCAGGGCGCCCACCATGAAGGTGTCGATCAGCCCCAGTAGGGTGGTACACAGATTCTGGAGCAGGATGGGCAGGGCCAGCCGCGCCACGTTGCGGTAGAAGGCCGCCCCCCGGTTCATATAGTGGAACAAACGCTCACCTCGCTGCAATTCTGGTCTTGGCAATTTCGGTCAGTCCCCCAGCCAGGGCGTCCACGTCGGCGCGGGTGCTCTCCGGGGAGAAGGAGACGCGGAGCACCCCCATCAGGGTGCGCTTGGGCAGGCCCAGGGCCGCAAACACGTGGCTGGGCTTCCCGCGGTGGCAGGCCGAGCCGGAGGAGACGTACACCCCCCGGTCGGACAGCTCCCGCACCAGCATTTCGCTGGGGTAGCCGGGCAGGGAGACGGCGCAGATGGTGGGGGCGTCCCCCCGGCTGATGATCTCCAGCCCGGGGACGGCAGAGAGCGATTCCAGCGCGTATTCTTTGATTCCTTGAATACGAGCGGGATAGTCCTCTTGCCACGCCGCGCAGGCGGCCGCCAGGGCCGCGGCCTGGGCGGTGGGCTCGGTGCCGGGCCGCAGCCCGCCCTCCTGCCCGCCGCCCGTCAGCAGGGGCTTGAGGTTCAGCCCCCGGCGGATGTACTGCACGCCGATGCCCTTGGGGGCGCGGATTTTATGGCCGCTGAGGGTGAGCAGATCCACCCCCAGCTCCGCCGGGGTGAAGGGTACCTTCAGAAAGGCCTGCACCGCGTCGCAGTGGAGCAGGGCGGGGGAGCCGGCGTCCCGGATGGCCTGGGCGGCCTCCGCCACGGGGAGAAGGGTGCCCAGCTCGTTGTTCACCAGCATCATGGACACCAGCACCGTGTCGGGCCGCAGGGCGGCCCGGAGGGCGTCGGGGGACACGTGGCCGCTCCGATCCGGCTTGAGGTAGGTCACCTCATACCCCTGGGCGGCCAGGGCCTTCACCGGCTCCAGCACGGCGGCGTGCTCGATGGCGGTGGTGATGATGTGCCGTCCCTTCCGCCGTCCGTAGTCCGCGGCGGCCCGGACGGCCCAGTTGTCCCCCTCGGTGCCGCAGGAGGTGAAGACCAGCTCCTCCGGCGCGCAGCCCAGGCGGCCGGCCACGGCGGCGCGGTGCTCCTTCAGCGCGGCGGCGGCGGCCTGCCCCAGGGCATACCGGAGGAGGGGTTGCCGTACCCCTCAGTCATGGCCTCCAGGGCGGCCCGGGCGGCCTCCGGACACACCCGGGTGGTGGCGGCATTATCTAAATATATGGGCATGGTGCGGTCACCTCATCCATAGATGGAATAAAGACAATATTAAGTATTTTATGCTCTGCCCGGTTGAAGTCAAGGCCCGCCCGGGTTTTGGGCAGGCCTTGTCAAAAATGCTGCTTGCGGTGGCTATTCGGCAGAAAGCGCCGCCACAGTCCAGTGTGGAAGAAGAGAAGACCCAGCGGGGTAGAGAGGAAAATGATTGCACGAAAGGCAAAAAAAAGCGGGCGGCCCCACGGGCCGCCCGCCGCTGCGGGAGAGAGCTTACTTGAGGGTGCGCACCGGCACGTTCCAGATGTCCCGGGCATAGTCCCGGATGGAGCGGTCGGCGGCGAAGATGCCGGATCGGGCGATGTTCATGAGGGCCATCTGGTTCCACCGCTTGGGGTCCTGATAGGCCAGGCCGGCCCGCTGGTGGGCGTCCCGGTAGCTCTCGAAGTCGGCCAGCAGCAGGTACTCGTCCGCCGGGCCGCCGTCGCCGAACAGGAGGCGGCGGGCGATGTCGTCATAGGCCACGCCGTCGCCGAAGCCCACGTTGAGCTGGTCGATGACCGCGCGCAGCTCCGGATTGTGGACATAGTACTCATAGGACTTGTAGCCCTTCTGCTTCATCTCGGCCACCTCGTGGGCCTTGAGGCCGAAGAGGAAGATGTTCTCGTCCCCCAGCACCTGGTGCATCTCCACGTTGGCGCCGTCCAGGGTGCCGATGGTCACCGCGCCGTTCATCATGAACTTCATATTGCCGGTGCCGCTGGCCTCCTTGCCGGCGGTGGAGATCTGCTCTGAGAGCTCGCTGGCGGGCATCAGCTTCTCCGCCAGGCTCACCCGGTAGTTCTCCAGGAAGACCACCTGGAGCCGGTCTTTGCAGGCGGGGTCCCTGGCGATCATGTCGGCCACGGAGTTGATGAGGCGGATGATCCGCTTGGCCACCGCGTAGCCGGGGGCCGCCTTGGCGCCGAACAGGTAGGTGCGGGGGGTGAAGTCGAAATGGGGGTCGGCCTTCATGCGCTGGTAGAGGTAAATGATGTGCAGCACGTTGAGGAGCTGCCGCTTGTACTCATGCAGCCGCTTCACCTGCACGTCAAAAAGGGCGTTGGTGTTGAGAATGACGCCGCTCTCCCGGGCCACCCAGGCGGCGAAGGCCTTCTTATTGTCCGCCTTGATCTGCCCCAGGCCGGGAGAGCACGCCCGCGTCCGTCCCGGTCAGCCTGCTGCCTCAGCTCCCTTTGAGGGGCGTCGGGGCTGGAGCAGGTATTTGTCCTTGCCGCAGCAGTCGCGGATCAGGGCGTCCAGCTCCGGGTTGCACTCGCTGAGCCAGCGGCGGTGGTCAATGCCGTTGGTGACGTTGGTAAACTTGTCGGGGTGGCGGCGATAGGCGTCGTGGAAGACGTCCCGCTTCAGAATGTCGGAGTGGAGGGCGGACACGCCGTTGATCTTAAAGCAGGCGCACACGCACAGGTTGGCCATGCGCACCTCGCCGCCCCAGATGATAGCCATGGGGGCCACCTTGGACAGATCGCCGTGGAAGTAGTCGGTCAGCGCCCGCTGGTAGCGGTTGGAGATCTCGATGAGGATCTGCCAGATGCGGGGCAGCCACTTCTCAATGAGCTGCTGGGGCCAGCGCTCCAGCGCCTCCGCCAGGACGGTGTGGTTGGTGTAGGCGATGGTGTGGGTGACGATGTACCACGCCTCGTCCCAGCCGTACCCCTCCTCGTCCAGCAGGATGCGCATCAGCTCCGGGATGGCCAGGGTGGGGTGGGTGTCGTTGATCTGGATGACATGCTTGAGGTGGAAGTTGCGCAGGGTGCCGTACTCGGCCCGGTGCTTGCGCACGATGGACTGGATGGTGGCGGAGACGAAGAAATACTGCTGCTTGAGGCGGAGGGACTTGCCCTCGTAGTGGTTGTCCTCGGGGTAGAGCACCTTGGAGATGGACTCCGCCATGGCCCGCTGCTCCACCGCCTTCAGATACTGGCCGGAGGAGAACAGGTTCATGTCCACCGGCGTGGGGCTGTTGGCGTCCCACAGGCGGAGCAGGTTGCCGTGCTCGGTGCCGTAGCCGGCGATCTCCATGTCCTTGGGCACGGCCAGCACCACATCATACCCGGTGTGCTTTACCCGGTGGCGGCCCAGCGCGTCCCACTCGTCCTCCACCTTGCCGCCGAAGCGGACCTCCTCGGTCTCGTCCATCTTGGGGATGAGCCAGGCGTCGCCCAGCCCCAGCCAGTTGTCGGGCAGCTCCACCTGCTGGCCGTCCACGATCTTCTGCTTGAAGATGCCCAGCTCGTAGCAGATGGAGTAGCCTGTGGCGGGGATCTCCAGGGTGGTCATGGAGTCCAGGTAGCAGGCGGCCAGGCGGCCCAGGCCGCCGTTGCCCAGGCCGGCGTCGGGCTCGGCCTCAAACAGGTCGGGCGCGAAAACCCAAGGCCCTCGATGGCCTGCTTCAGCGGCTCCGCCACGCCCAGGTTGTAGGCGTTCTTCATCAGGGACCGGCCCATCAGAAACTCCAGGGACAGGTAGTGAACCTGGCGCAGGTGCTCCACGGCCACCCGGTCGGCGGTCTTCATTTGCCGCTCGGACATGATGTCCCGCAGCACCAGGGGCGCAGGCCTTGAACATGTGCAGGCTGGTGGCCTCCTCCACGTCACGGCCGAAGTTGCTGGCGCAGTTTGCCCGGTGATGAGGGTCATCAGCTCTTTTTTGGTATATTTGTGCAATGCAGACATCTCCTGTTTCTGTTGAGATCAACATAGGAACGCTCCGCGGAAGGACACACCCGCCACGGAGCGCTCATTCTATCATGGGAATATGGTACTGTCAAGCGTAAAAAGCGGCCCTATTTCCCGGTCACCCAGCCGTAAATCTCCTCATAAGCCTTGGCCGACCTTTCCCAGGAGAAGTCGGCGGTCATGGCGTTCTTCTGGAGGGCCTTCCACGCCTTGGGCTCGTTGTGGTAGAGGTTCACCGCCTCGCTCAGTACGCCGGTCATCTCCTGCACATTGATGTTGGCAAAGGAGAAGCCGGTGCCCTCGCCGGTGAACTTGTTGTAGGGCACCACGGAGTCCCGCAGGCCGCCGGTTTCCCGCACCACGGGGATGGTGCCGTAGCGCATGGCGATCATCTGGCTCAGGCCGCAGGGCTCGGAGATGGAGGGCATGAGGAACAGGTCGGCGCCGCCATAGATGGCGGTGGACAGGTTGGGGGAGTACATCATGTGGGCGGCGAAGCGGCCGGGGTACTGGTTCTGAGCTTGGCGGAAGGCCTCCTCATAGTTCCAGTCGCCGGTGCCCAGGACGATCATCTGTACGTCCATACCCATAATCTCGTGGATGGCGGCGGTGACCAGATCGAAGCCCTTGTGCCGCACCAGGCGGGACACGCAGGCGATGATGGGGGCGTCCGGGTTCTCCCGCAGGCCGGACATCTGCTGCAGGGCGGCTTTGCAGTTCTTCTTGCCCGCCATCTGCCGCGCCGAGAAGAACTTGGTCAGGCCCTTGTCCCGCCAGGGGTCATACACCTCGGTGTCGATGCCGTTGAGGATGCCGCGCAGCTTGTGGCGGTTGTCGGCGATAACCCCCTCCAGGCCGTGGGCATAGAAGGAGTACTGGAGCTCGTCGGCGTAGGTGGGGGAGACGGTGGTCACGTAGTCGGCGGCATAGATAGCCCCTTTCATCAGATTCACGTCTCCGTGGTAGGCCAGCATGTGCTCGTTGAAGTACCCGTCGTTGAGCCCGAACACATCCTTCAAAGTCTGGCTGCCGTATCGGCCCTGGTACTCGATGTTGTGGATGGTGAACACGCTCTTGGTGTCGCAGAGCTGGGGGATGCGGTGGCGCTCCTCCAGCAGATAGATGGGCGCCAGGGCGGTCTGCCAGTCGTTGCAGTGGAGCACGTCTGGATGCCAGTTCAGCCAGCCCATGCTCTCCACCACAGCCCGGGAGAAGTAGGCGAAGCGCTCGCCATCGTCGTAGTGGCCGTAAATGTTGGAACGCTTGAAGTAGTATTCGTTGTCCACAAACCAGTAGGTGACGCCGTCCCGCTTCAGCTCAAAGATGCCGCAGTAGGGGCTGCGCCAGGCCAGGGTGATGTGGAAGCACTGGAGGTAGGTCATCTGACTGCGCCATTCCTCGCCGATGCCTTCGTAGAGGGGGAGGATCACCCGCACGTCATGGCCGTTTCCGGCCAGCGCCTTGGGCAGAGCGCCGGCCACGTCGGCCAGTCCGCCGGTCTTGATGAAGGGCGCACACTCAGAGGTGGCAAATAAGATGTTCATAGGCTCTCCTTATGTCGAAATTGAGCGGCAGGGGCAACCACCCGCGCGAGCGTGGGTGAGGGGTATCGCGGCCATTGTGCCGCCCAGAGGGCGGCACGGTGACCGCGTATCTAGGGGGGGACAGCGTCCCCCCTGGAGTCGTCATACAATTTCGTTCTTCGCAATGGACAGCGGATAGGTGTTGTGGCCCATCAGCATCCGGCCGGGGTTGACCCGCACGTTCTTGTCGGTGATGGCGTACTTGAGCACCGCGCCGGCCTGAACCGCGGTGCCCTGCATCAGCACGCATCCGCAGACCTTGGCCCCCTTCTCCACACGGACGCCGCGGAAGAGGATGGAGTTCTCTACCTCGCCCTCAATGATGCAGCCGTCAGCCACCAGGGAGTTGACCGCCCTGGAGCCTGGCCGTAGTAGGTGGACGGGTCGGAGCGGTCCTTGGTGCGGACAGGGCGGCCGGGGGCAAAGGAGGTCGGTTCGCACCTCGGGGTTAAGCAGCTCCATGCTGCGGGCGAAGTAACCAGCCACGGACTGGAGGCGGGCGGCATAGCCGTCAAAGACGTATGGGCAAATCTTGAGCTGGCCGGCCATGGCCTGGAGCACGCCGGTGCTGAAGGAGGGAATATTGTGGGCCGCACAGTGGTCCACCAGGGAGAGCAGGAGCTGCTTGGAGAGAATGTAGACCTCCAGGGATTCGCAGCCCTGGGCAATGGGGGGGTGCACCAGTACGTCGGTGATCCGCCCTCCGGCGCCGATGGTGAAGTAGTCGCAGTCCTTGGGCGAGCCCATGGGGCGGCTGGTGCACACGGCGGTAATGTCCGCGTCATTGCGGATATGGGCCTCAAAGATGTCATTGAGGGGCAGGTTCACCGCCAGATCACCTCCAGCCAGCACCACGTAGTCCTGCCGGATGTACTGCAAATAGGAGCGCACGCCCGCAGGGCGTCCATGCGGCCCCGGTAGACGCCCTCCCGCCGGCCCGAGTAGCCGAGGAGGGGGGAGGATGCGTAGGCCGCCGTGCTTGCGGCTGAGGTCCCAGTCCTTGCCGGAGCCGACGTGATCCAGCAGGGACTGGTAGTTGGCGTGGACGATCAGGCCCACATCGGAGACACCGGCGTTGACCATGTTGGAGAGCATGAAGTCAATCACCCGGTACTGGCCGCCATAGGGGATGGAGCAGGTGTTGCGGTGCTGGGTCAGCTCCCGCAGATCCGGGTTGGAAAGGTAGGCGAAGATGATGCCGTGCAGCTTGTTCATCATTTCACCCCACCTCCTTTCACGTTACGGGTAATCATGGCCTTAGGGGAAACCACGGCGCTGGGGCCGATGTTCAGGTGCTGGGCAATGACAGCAACCCCCCAGTCCTCACTGCCGTCGGGAGAGGCGCCCACCCGGGCGTTTTCACCGATGACTGATTCCTCGGCCACGATGGCGTACTCCACCACCGCGCCCTTCTTCACCACCGTGCCGGGCATGAGGATGGAGTAGCGCACCACCGCGCCCTCCTCTACGGTGACGGAGTGGAAGAGCACAGAGTTCTCCACTGTGCCGTACACCTCACAGCCGCTGGTGACCATGGAGTGGTCCACCTTGGCATCCATTCCCATGAAATGGGGGGGGCGGATGGGGTGCGGGCGTAGATGGGCCATTCAGTGTCGTAGGGGTCGATGCCGTTGTCGGGGGAAAGCATATCCATATTGGCGTCCCACAGGGAGTCGATGGTGCCCACGTCCTTCCAGTAGCCCTGGAAACGGTAAGCGGTCATCTTTTCGCCGGCGTCCAGCATGGCGGGGATGATGTTCTTGCCGAAGTCGTTGGAGCTCTTCTCATCGGCCTCGTCAGCGATGAGGTACTCCCGCAGCTTGGACCAGGTGAAGATGTAGATGCCCATGGAGGCCAGGTTGCTCTTGGGGTGCTTGGGCTTCTCCTCGAACTCATAGATGTCGTCGTTCTCGTCCACATTCATAATTCCGAAGCGGGAAGCCTCCTCCATGGGGACCTCCAGCACCGCGATGGTGCAGGCGGCGTCGGCCTCCTTGTGGCGGCGGAGCAGTTGGGTGTAGTCCATCTTGTAGACGTGGTCGCCGGACAGGATGAGTACATATTCCGGATCATAGGTCTCCAGGAAGTTGATGTTCTGGTAGATGGCGTTGGCCGTGCCTTTGTACCAGGTGCCCTTTTCTCCCTCCCGCATGTAGGGGGGCAGGATGTGGACGCCGCCGTAGGACCGGTCCAGGTCCCAGGGCTCGCCGTTGCCGATGTAGGCATTCAGCTCCAGCGGCCGGTACTGGGTGAGCACCCCAACCGTGTCGATACCGGAGTTGATGCAGTTGGACAGGGGAAAGTCGATGATGCGATACTTTCCTCCAAAGGGGACCGCGGGTTTTGCCACGTGGCTGGTGAGGGCGTGGAGACGGCTGCCCTGTCCGCCCGCCAGCAGCATGGCGACACATTCCTTTTTCACTTCTTATCACCTCAGCGTTTAACGAAAGAAACGTCAGGATTCCTTGGACTTGCGGGTGGTCTTTTGGGGGCCGCCTTGGCTGCCTTGTCGGACTTTGCAGCCTTGGGCGCGGCTTCGGCGGTTTTTTTCCGGCGGGACGGGAACTTGCGGGTGCACTTGTAGATGGCGGCGCTCATGGGGGGCAGGGACAGAGTGATGGCCTGCTCCCGGCCGTGGCACTCGATATACTGGCTCTTGACCGGCCCGGCATCGCCCCGGCCCAGTCCGCCGAAGGCGGGGTCGTCGTGCTGAACAGGCAGGTATAGGTACCGCCGTGGCACGCCGATGGTATACGTGTAAATATAGTTGGCGGACATAAACTGTTTTTCCTCATCCAGCCTGCGGGAGCGCAGGGCATCCGCATAACCGATAATGGAGGTCAGCGGCGTCTTAAGCTCATGGGCAAATGCAGCCACAAAGTCCTCCCTGGCCTGAATCTCATCTTCCAGCTGATTGATGTTATCCTCCAGGGCATTGGCCATCTGGTTAAAATCCGTTGTGAGCTGTCCCAGTTCGTCGCTGCTGACTTTCCTGGCCCTGTGGTGATAATCCCCGGAGGCCATGCGCTTGGTGGCCCTGGTCAGCAGACGGATGGGCCTGGTCAGAAAGGACGCAATAAGATACATAACAGCCGTACCGCAAAGCAGCATGGCCACAGTCACCCTGCGGTAGACAGAGAAACCCAGGGACCTGTCCCGAAACACCTCTGACACGTCCTTCATGGTCTCCAGATACAGCACCCGGTCCAGGGCATTGACAGCCGTACCTGTCTGTATGTAGTATGCTCCATCCTGTTCTATGACTCTGTATGTCCTGGTATCCTGGCCTGTCCGGTCCAAAAGCCCGTCTCCCCCGCCGAATCCGGTGCTGGCATAGAGCACATTTTTCTGCTCATCACAAATACGCAGCAGGCGGCCGGAGCTTCTGCCTCCCGACTCCAGATTGGATGCTATCTGACTCACCGTGGTATCCTGGAGCACATCATACTTGGCCGGCACATTGAGGGCAGCTGTCTCAAATGCAAAACGGAGAATGCTGCTCTCATCCATGGCCTGGTTTACTTCCCGGTCCATGGAGGTCTGAAACACGTAATTGACAAAATAAAATCCGCTGAACCCAAAACCCAGGGCCATGACAATCATGGTCCACAGCAGGAGTTTGAACGAAAATTTCATTGAACTACCTCTAGGCGGTATCCCACCTTCGTAGACTGCCACCAGATTATTTTCCCATCCCAGTTTTCTTCTCAGCCGCTGCACATGCAGGTCCAGGGTGCGGCTGTCCCCGGAGTACTCCCCTTCCCACACCTTTTCATACAGGGTCTCCCTGAAAAGAGCCACATTTTTATTTTGTATGAAGAGTACCAGAAGGCCGAATTCCTTGTTGGTCAATTCCACATTCCTGCCTGCCCTGGTAACCCTGCGGGCCTCCACATCCACGGTCACGTCGCCGGCTGTCAGCAGGCGCTCCGTCTTATTGTATCTGCGGAGAACAGCCTCCACTCTGGCCACCAGTTCCACCACGTCAAAGGGTTTCACCAGATAATCGTCCGCACCCAGGCGCAGTCCCTTTACCCTGTCCTTTACTTCATGTCTGGCAGTTATAAAAATCACCGGTATATCCATGGGGCGGATGTAGCTCATGATATCGTAGCCATCCACTCCCGGCAGCATGATATCAAGCAGTATCAGGTCAAAAAACCGGTTCTCTATGAGCCGGAGGGCCTCCGCCCCGTCCTGGACAGCTGTACAATGGTAACCGCTGGCCGACAGGTTTAAATCAATCAAATCACAAATTGGTTTTTCATCATCTACTATCAGTACTTTTATCATGGTTCTGTCCTCCACCCCCAATATGCGCGGGCCCTGTCCGTCAAGCCTGCCAGGGTATCGCCTTCCTCTAACGCAAGTGTCTGTTTCATGTCCGTATCTTCGTAAAATCCGCCGGTCCGCTGATAGTATATGGAATAGCTTCCTCCACAACCGCCCCGCCGTCGCTTCCCTCATAGCTGTAATCCGCCAGTATGACAATGTCTTTGAGTCCGTCCCCGTCTATATCCTGGCAGGTAACGCCCTTTAACGCATAGAGATGTTCATATTCTCCCATGGGCTGGAAGCTCCAGACAATATAGCCCTGTTCATTTACCAGGTACAGCATGAATACCGTGTACTCCGCCATCCGGTAGGTGCCCGGGACAACCAAAAGGCGGCCGAACTTCTCAAACCGGACGGAACGGCTCTGCTCCGATATGACCGTCATCCCGTGGGACAGAAGCTCATCCTGGGCAGTGGATGTATACAGAAACTCGGTAGAGTATCCGTCCCGGACAAAAGATGTGATGAAACGGATGCTCTTATTCATGCCAAAACGGTTCATCTTTTCTGAGAGTCTGTAATCCCTGTAAAAACCGTCATTTTTCTGAAACAGCACATCCCCCACCTTGTAGGGCTTTCCCTGTTTACCGGCGCCCTCATTGGCACAGGCGGTTATGAGCACGATATCCTGCCATCCGTCCCCGTCCATATCCTGAAAGGACACGGCGCCACCCGGCTGTCGGGCTGCCTGAGCTGACCTCTTATCCGGTTATTGGTCTCCAGCTGGTCTGTCTTATACGCCATGGTCCCGTCCGCCCTGGCAAAAAACAGCACCAGCCGGTTGGACTCCCTGTCAAAGGCCGGTATAAAGGACACCTCCCCCTCTCCCTTCATGGTCATGGGGAATACCTGGCTTTCCACCGCCTCAAACCCTTCCCTTTCAATATCCCCGGTCTGACCCACCGCGTTAAGGCGCTGCCTGTATTCACTGTATGAACGGGAAACAGCCTGGGAATCCGGGGCACCGTTGGATGCCCCGGGAAAGCCCAGGCATAAGACAGCTGTTGTGAGCAGGAACAGGATGGTCCGGAACGAAAAGGCAGAATATGTTTGATTCATCAATGGCATGCACCAGCTTTTCTTAATGTACTATTCCGATTATATCAAATAAAGGCGGGAATTCAAACATATTCATAGCCTGTGCCAAACAAAATATTTGAGGGGATGCCGCCGGTTCTCAAAAGCTGCCCGAAAAAAGAAACTTAAGGATTGTTCACCGCGGGACGATTACACACCCCTATATAAAGCGGCGCTCCCATATATCCGGTGACCGCATATAAAAAGGGCCTGTCCAGGTTCATCTGCAAAGCTGTCTCACCTGAATACAGCCCTGCGAACCCGGCTTCTCCGTTCTCTGAAAATGGACCCACACCGTTTTCATTGACGCTGAACACCGTGGATTGGATCACGCCGGAAAGTGAAAGGCTTTCGCCTGTAATACCTGTAAAATCAGCCCGGCTGACATCAAATACATCGGTCAGCCCCAGACCGGCCAGCGAAGGGCCCAGGTCCGCCGTGGTGGCGGTCTGGAATTTAGGAATCTTCCAGTAAATTCCGCCGTAGGATTCAAGTTCATCAATCCTGCCAAACATTTCCCTGGTATACTGTTCTGAGGAGAGCAGTTCCCGGATTGTCACTCCCTGGTCAGGCAGAACAACTATCATGGCAGCATTATCCGTAAGTGAGAGTGATGCGCGCAGGAACCCCTGGCTCCGGTAATAAGTGCCGTTCCAATGTCCTGTCATATACTGGCAGGTTATATCCTGTCCATCGGCAGAATGGAACACATCTGTTATATTCTCCTCAGTCCTGAAACCTCCTGTCCACTGGGCCTGGTAATTCACTGTATTCACAAGTTTCATGCTTTCACCGGAAGCGGTTGCCACGTCCATGGAAATAGCCTGATCCGTCTGCCAGCCAATCCACTGTCTGATAATGGCCGGCAGCTCCGGATTTCCAAAGTCCACCCGGAAAACAGACGCATAGTACTCGTTTTCCGATGTTCTCTTAAAGGAGTCGTTCAGCGGGGCACCTTCCTTCAGCCACATGGAATTTACCAGCTTCAATTTTGTCTTTTCATTGTTCCTGAATATCTGCCGGTACAGACGTCCGCAGGAAGCCGCCAGGCCGGCCGGAGGCTGTGCCGTGTGCAAAGCCTGGGCCGGTTCCGGAGACTGAGACCCGTCAGGTGTCTGACTGCCGATTCCCATAAGCGCCAGCATCTGGGCCCTGGTGTTTCCCCCTGCGCCCTCGGATGCCTGGGCCAGGGCATAGTACAGGCTCACCGGTGAAAAATTCATGTTTTCCCGGCTGTCCCTCAAAAGCGGCAGGAACACCCTGTAGGAAAACCGGGATATTCCATCTGTAAACTCCGGATTCACCGTGTTGTTCTGGGCTATGGCGCGCATGCTGCCTGAATCATTGTACGGTATGGGATCCGGGTCCCTGGAACCGGATTCGCAGCGATAGCCTTCTCCTGACACACCGTTAAAAGGCGCGGCAAAGGCCGCAGGACTTCCTGCGGCCAGTACGGATATGGCCGTGGCCAGGACGCCTGCGGCGGCAATGGATATTATATTACGTTTCATGATTCATTCCCCCTGTAATGACTGAAAAACAAAACCATTTGCTTCTGATTTTATTTTACCAGAATATCATCAGGAAGATGTTTCTATTTTCTTAATTAATGCGGTCGTTA
>ENA-OQDA01000484-OQDA01000484.1-human-gut-metagenome-genome-assembly--contig:-NODE-484-length-16384-cov-3.581473_pt1 | contig 16384 bp, 16 predicted proteins | sample MGYA00242771_ERZ504603 | MGnify/ENA primary metagenome ERZ504603 (study PRJEB26092, sample SAMD00036328) | human gut metagenome | host: Homo sapiens | study: EMG produced TPA metagenomics assembly of...
GACGGTGTGCGCCCGAGGCGCTGTGGTCGTGCACCACGTGCGGCGCGTGCATGGAGGCGTGCCCGGCGCTGCTCGAGCATGTGCCGAAAGTGGTGGGAATGCGCACCTACCAGGTATCGATGGAGAGCGCGTTCCCCGCGGAGGCGAAGGCGGCCTTCCGCAACCTCGAGACGAACGGCAACCCGTGGGGCCTGGGGTGGCAGAGCCGCCTGGCGTGGGCGGAGGGGCTCGACGTGCCCACGCTGGCCGACCGGCCGGACGCGGAGTACGTGTACTGGCCCGGCTGCTCCGGCGCCTACGACGCGCGCAACCGCAAGGTGTCGCGCGCCCTCGTGGCGCTGCTGAGGCGCGCCGGCGTGGACTTCGCCGTCATCGGCGCGCAGGAGAAGTGCTGCGGCGACGCGGCGCGCCGCATGGGCAACGAGTTCGTGTACTACCAGCTGGCAACCGAGAACATCGAGACGCTGCAGCGCTTCGGCGCGAAGAAGATCATCGTGCAGTGCCCCCACTGCGCCCAGGTGCTCGAACGCGACTACCCGCAGCTGGGCGGCACGTTCGAGGTGGTGCGCCACGCGCAGCTGCTCGAACGGCTCGTGGCCGGAGGGAGGCTGCCGGCGCGGCCGAGGCGGGCGCGCATGCGGCGTTCGAGCGCGTCGCCTACCACGACTCGTGCTACCTGGGGCGCTACGCCGACGTGTACGACGAGCCGCGCGCCGTCGTGGCCGCGAGCGGCGCGCAGGTGGTGGAGATGGAGCGCGCCCGCGAGAAGAGCTTCTGCTGCGGCGCGGGCGGCGGGCGCATGTGGCTCGAGGAGCGCGAGGGGCAGCGCATGAACGTCCTGCGCGCCGAGCAGGCCCGCGCGACCGGCGCCGACGCCGTGGCCACCGCCTGCCCCTTCTGCCTGTCGATGCTCGAAGACGGCCTCGCGTCGCACGACGATGCGCCGCCCGTACGGGACATCGCCGAACTGTTGTCCGACGCACTTGCCCTCGAGCGGTGATACCATGAGGTGAACCCCCTTGCGCGCGGTGCGCGAAGGGGGCAAACCGAGATGGATGATAGGTGCGCACGGAGGTGGCCTATGAACGCGTGGAGGTCGGGCGAGACGCTCGAGGTGCCGATGAGTGAGCAGCTGGCCCGCACGTACGAGGAGTTCCGCGCCGCGGGGGGCCGTTCCCGTCGCGCCCGAGGCTCGCGGCCACTGTGATGCTCGTGCGCAGCCCGCGCGAGGTGTTCATGCTGCGCCGCGCGGCGACGATGGCGTTCGTGCCGGAGGCCGTCGTGCTTCCCGGGCGGGGGCGTGGACCCGCGCGACGCCGACGCGCCTTGCTCGTGGATCGGCCCGGACGAGGAGGAGTGGGCCCGTCGCATGGGCACGAGCGCCGACGTGGCGCGGCGCGTGGTGACGGCGGCCGCGCGCGAGGTGTTCGAGGAGTGCGGCGTGCTGCTGGCCGGCGACGAGCGCGGCGTCTGCGCCGTGGACGCCGCGCAGCCCGCGTGGGCCGAGGAGCGCCGCCGGCTCGTGCGCCACGAGGCCTCGTTCGCCGACGTGCTGAGCCGCCACGGCCTCGCGCTGCGCACCGACCTGCTGGGCCTGCGCTCGCACTGGCTGACGCCCACGTTCGAGCCGCGCCGCTACGACACCTACTTCTTCGCCGCGCTCGCGCCCGCCGGGCAGGAGCCCGACAGCCGCACCACCGAGGCCGACGGGGCGGGCTGGGCCGACCCGCGGCTCATGCTCGAGCGCGGCGCGGCCGGCGCGCTGCGCCTCGTGCCGCCCACGGCCTACAACCTGGCCCACCTCGCGCATGCTCCCAGCGCGGAGGCGTTCGCGGCGGGCGTGGAGCGCGCGGGCCGCGTGATGCTCGAGCCCGCCGTGCGCGACGGGGGAGAGGCGGTGCTTTCATGCCGGCTGCCGTAGCGCGACGCGCCGCCGTCGCGGCGGGCGCGCCCGCCTGGGGGAGCGGCCGCGTGTCGGCGCACGCGCGCGTGATCCTCGCCGACAACCCGTCGCCGCTCACGTACCTCGGCACGAACACCTGGGTGCTGGCCGATCCCGGCTCGCCGGCGTGCGTCGTGGTGGATCCCGGGCCCGACAGCGCGTCCCACCTGCGCGCCGTGCAGCGCGCCTGCGCTGAGGACGGGCGCGAGGTGGCGGCCGTCCTCGTGACGCACGACCATGCCGATCACGCGGAGGGCGCCGAGCGCTTCGCCGCGATGACGGGCGCGCCGGTGCTCTCGCGCAAGGGCGGCACGCTGCCCGACGGGCCGCTCGACCTCGGCCCGGACGCGCCGCGCCTCGAGGTGATCCCGCTTCCCGGGCACGCGAGCGACCTCGTGGGGTTCCTCGTTCCCGCCGACGCGTCCATCGTGACGGGCGACATGCTGTTCCGGCAGAGCTCCACGCTCATCTGCTGGCCCGACGGCAGCCTCGCGGAGTACCTGGACAGCCTCGAGCGCCTGCGCGCCGCGGTGGAGGCGCACGGCGTCGCGCGGCTGCTGACGGCCCACGGCCCGCTCATCGACGACCCGCTCGACGCCATCGATCGCGCGCGCCGTCATCGCCTCGACCGCCTCGAGCGCGTGCGCGCCGCGGCGGAGGCCGGCGCCGGCTCGGACGTCGAGCGCATCATCGAGGCCGTGTACCAGGACGTCGACGTCCGCCTCGACCCCGCCGCCCGCATCAACATCCAAGCCCAGCTGGAGTACCTCGATCAGCAGGGGCTTCGGTAAAGCACGGGCGCGCCGTCCGCGCTGCGCGGCTGGCCCGTTGCGGTCCCGCCGCGCAGGCGTTTCGCCGCTCGTGGCAGGTTTTGCGAGTTTTTCGTCGCGTTTTGCCCGGATGCGGCCACGGCTGCGCGCTCGGCTGCCGAGTCGTTCTCGTCGTCCCAGGTTGGAAGCGAGCAGGGAAGCGCGCTCCATCGAGCGAGGCCGAGAGACGACGAATTTCTCGCAAAACCTGCCACGAACGCCACGAACCGGCGATGCGTGCGCCGCGTTGCCGGCAAGCGTCGCGAAAAGCGAAGGATCGGGGGCTCCCCCGATCCTTCGCTTGCGACTACTTCATGCGCTCGGCCAGCTCGGCGGCCAGCAGATGGCGCTTCACCTTGCCGGTGGTCGTCTTCGGTATCTCGTCGATGTACTCGATGCGCTCGGGCCACAAACGCTTCGCCACGTGGTGTTCGGCCAGGAAGCCCGTGATGTCGGCCAGGGCGGGGCGCTCGTCGCCCGTCGCCACCGCGAAGGTGCAGATGCGCTCGCCCAGGCGCTCGTCGGGCATGCCGATGGTGGCGTGGTCGCCGATGCCGGGGCACTCCATGAGGTTCTCGTCGATCTCGTTCGCGCAGATGTTCTCGCCTCCGCGGATGATGATCTCCTTCTTGCGCCCGTTGATGCGGATGCGGCCCGCTTCGTCCATATAGCACAGATCGCCGCTGTAGAACCAGCCGTCGTCGTCGAGCGCGCGGTCGGTGCGCTCGCGATCGTTGAGGTAGCCGACGAACTGGTGCGGCCCGCGCGAGATCTCCTCGCCCTGCGTTCCCGGCGCCACGTCGCGATGGTCCGCGTCCACCACGCGCACCTCGATGCCGGGGAAGGGGATGCCCGACCAGGCGCCGTTCCACTCCAGGCAGTGCTCGGGCGGCACGAACGCGTGCGGGCAGCTCTCGGTGGAGCCGTAGCATTCGCACAGCAGGATGCCGTGGGCGTGGGCGCACTGCACGAGCGTGCTCGGCACCGGGGCGCCGCCGCAGATGAACAGGCGCAGCGTGTCGAACGAGCCGAGGTTCTCGGCCGTGAGGTACTTGAGGATGTCGTAGATGAACGGCGTGGCGCCCATCGACCAGGTGACGCCCTCGCGGTTGCACAGCTCGAAGGCCCCCGCGGCGTCGAAGTGCTCCTGCAGCACCGTGCGCCCGCCCAGGATCATGGGGGAGATGAGGCCGTGGTAGAAGCCCGTCGCGTGGTTGAGCGGCGAGGGCATGTACATGACGTCGTCTGCGGTGCGCCCGAGCCCCTTCACGTAGGAGCGCTCGGAGAACAGGATGTTGTTGTGCGTGAACAGCACCGCCTTCTGGCGGCCGGTGGTGCCCGACGTGGACAGGATGCACGCCACGTCGTCGGACGACGCGGCGGCGCGCTCCCGCACGGGCTCGAACGAGGCGCAGATGCCGCTCAGGCACGGATCGCCGTCGGGCGCGGGGGCCTGCTTGTCGATGAACGCGATGGACGTCAGCGTGGGGATGCGGTCCTTCACGGCGTAGGCCTGCGCGACGAAGTCGCAGCGATGGAACGCGGTCGGGCAGATGAACGCGCGCGACCCCACCTTGTTCATGTTGTAGACGAGGTCCTCGTCGTTGAAGTTCGGCGGCACGGGGTGCATCACGGCGCCGCACTTGAGGCACGCCACGTACACGATGCAGAACTCGGCCCAGATGGGCACCTGGAACGTCACGACGTCGCCGGGCCGCACCCCTTCGGCGATGAGCCATGACGCCAGGCGCGCAGCCCGGTCGTCCACCTCGCCGTAGGTGTACGACGACCCTTGGTCGTCGGTGACGTACGTGCGCTCCGGATGGGAGGCCGCGCGGTCGGCCCACACGTCGCCGATGGTCTTGTCGGTCCAGTACCCCTTCTCGTAGTAGAATCGCTTCCGCTCGGCATTGATTTTGAGATCGGTAATCATCACCCCTGAGTCCTCTCTTGATGACGGCTCGCTTCTCTCACCCGGCGCTCCTGCCGGATGCTCCGCTTGACTCGATCTGCCTGCCCGCTCCTCCGGACCCCCTCCGGCCCGTCCCGCACGATGCGGCGAGTGCCAGGCGCTGCGCATGGAATCCCATGCCTTGCTCAGTGTCCTCCATTGTAGACCCCTCGGTGATGGTCGATGATCCACATTTGTGGGTATACTCATAGGAAGTTCCTATGTGTTGATAGCCAGAACCTATTAATATATAAAATACCTGTTCAAGCTATGGTTTAGGGGTACGGGCAGCAGGGGATTTTGCGGGAGACGCTTTTTCGAAATCGAGGCAAACCTGAAACGATATGAGTACTCGTTTCAGGAAAATGATGGACAAAATATAAATAATGAGAAGTTTCGATTTGGTATGTTAGACAGTATCAGCCGATTGTCCGTAGATTAATCGGGCGTATCCGTAGATCATAGAGAAGGGCCGATGAGCACGGCCCGTATCGCGTCCCAGGACGCAAGCGAACGATATGAAGACTACAGGGAAAGGGGTAGTGCCAATGAGCGTGTACCAGGAGGATTACCATCTGCCGGAGTTCGAGTACGACTACGAGAAGCTGATCATCGACCGTCGCGGTCCGGTGTACGTGTGCAGCTTCAACGACGCCGCGAACCTCAACGCCATGTCGTACGCCCAGATGGCCGAGTTCAACGACTTCCTCATCAAGGTGCGCATGGACAAGGATTGCCGCGCCATCGTGCTGACGGGCGAGGGCAAGTCGTTCTGCGCCGGCTTCAACCTGAACGACCTGGCGCTCGAGCCGCCCGAGGACATGGGCCGCATCCAGCGCGACTTCTACATCATGCAGCGCATGTGCTCCGACCAGATCATCAACATGCGCCGCTGCGAGCAGCCCATCATCGGCGCCCTCAAGGGCTACGCCGTGGGCGGCGGCCTGTCCATCTCCTGCGCGTGCGACATGCGCGTGCTGGGCGAGTCGTTCAAGATGAACGCCGGCTACCTGTCCATCGGCTACACCGGCACCGACATGGGCGGCGCGTTCTTCCTCCCGAAGATCGTCGGCTACGCCCGTGCCTGCGAGATCCTCATGAACCCCAACCGCTTCGGCGCCGAGAAGCTGCTGGAGTGGGGCTTCGCCAACAAGGTGGTCGCCGACGACGACGTCGTTGAAGAGGCCGTGGCCTTCGCCCAGCAGATGTGCGACGCCACCGCCCCGTTCGGCCTGCGCCTCACGAAGGAGTGCCTGCAGGCCTCCCTCGACGGCACGAGCTTCGAGAACGTCGTGAAAATGGAGAACCGCAACCAGGTGCTGGCCTCCAACACCACCGACGGCCGCATGGGGACGCTGAAGATGAACCCGAAGAACAAGCAGGACGTGAAGGACAACCCGGAGAAGTACCAGTTCCACAACCTGTAAGGCGCACGGCGCACAAGCGCGCTCGCCTCGGTCGCCCCCGGCCCGCACTGCGGTCGGGGGCGCTTCGCATTTCGGCGCGTTTCGACGAGAGAGGATGAGGACATGCGGATACTCGCCATCAACGGGAGCCATCGGCCGGGCAAGGGGACGGCGGCGCTGCTGCAGGCGGCGCTCGACGCGGCGCGCGACGCGGGGGCGGAGACCGAGCTCGTGGAGCTCGCGCGGCTCGACATCGGCTACTGCATCGGGTGCAACGCGTGCCTGGCGAAGCCGTCCTGCACGCTGTCCGACGACATGGACGACCTCGTGGAGAAGATGAAGGCGGCCGACGGCATCGTCTTGGGCTCGCCCGACTACTTCGCGAACGTCACGGCGCGCATGAAGACGTTCATCGACCGCACCCGCCCGCTGCACATGACGGCCAACGCGCTCAAGGGCAAGGTGGGCGGCATGGTGACCACGTCGGGGCTCGTCGACTGCGGCGCCGAGGAGACGCTCGGCGCGCTCGACCGCTTCTTCGCCACCCATGAGATGCTCGTCGTGCACCCGCGCCCCGCGGGGCCGGTGCAGGCGAACGGCACGGCGGCGTCCCAGTTCGCCGGCTTGGACGACGAGGGCCGCATCCGCTGGCGCCGCGTCCAGGACGACCGCACCGCCTTCGCCTTCGCGCGCCAGCTCGGCGCCGACATGGTCGAGCTCGTCGAACGGTTGGGGTAGGCTACAACCAGAACGGATGTTTCACGTGAAACATCCGGGACGAAGAGGTGCGCCGTTTTTCGGACCGGGATCGGGGCCGGCCGCTTGCGGGCGGCGGAGAAACCCGTACATATGTTTCACGTGAAACATCGGGCCGCGTGCGCTCCGCGCCGCATCGCGCCGGGGGGCTTTCGGCTGGCGCCGCACGGGATCCTTCGGCTCCGCAGCGGCGCTGCGGGGTCGCGCCGCTCCGCGCCGCCCCCCGCCCCGGCCCTCGCTGCTGCGTGGAGGCGGCGGTGGGGCGCAAAAAGAAGCCGCAGCATCGCGCTGCGGCTCTTTCGATCGGTGCGGGGCTTGCCTACCAGTTGCAGGGGGCCTCGCCGGCGATCTGACGCTCGGACTTGAAGATGACGTCCGGCACCTCTTCGCCGTGGTAGCACTTGATGGCTTCCTTCTCCTCCATCTCGGCGATCTCGGCGTCGCTGTAGCCCAGGTCCTGCAGGAACTCGGCAGTGTGGTAGCCGATGGGCTTCGACAGGATGATCGGCGGATCGCCGTAGTCGTCGAAGCGCAGCGGCGACATGGGGATGGCCTTCTTGCCGAACGCCTCGTACTCCACCCAGCGCAGCGAGTCGTTGTCGTAGGCCTCTTCGTCCTTGATGATGTCGGTGTAGCGGAAGCACTTCTGGTGAGGCACCTCGTGCTCGCGCAGGATCTCGTCCCACTCCTCGAACGTCTTCGTGGCGAAGGAGTTCTCGAGCCAGCCGATGACCTCATGCTGCTTGCCGGAAGCCTTGAGGGACGGCAGGTTGCAGGTGTCGGGCTGGTCCTTGTGCTCGTCGTTGCCCGTGATCTCCATCATCATGTTGTAGTACTTGTCGTACTGCGGCATGCAGATGAGCATCCACTTGTCGTCGGACGTCTTGTAGGTGTTGTTGAAGGGGTTCGGAACCGCCTTGCGGGACTTGGGGTAGGGCGCGCCGAACTGCGTGGCCATGACGCCGATGTTGCCGCCCCAGATGGCCGCGCCGTACAGGTTGCAGGTGACCTTGTCGCCCTTGCCCGTGCGGGTGCGGTTGAACAGCGCGGCGAGGATGCCGCCGGAAAGGATGGACGCCGCGTTGTAGTCGCCGAACGCCTGAGGCGGGATGGCGGGGGACTGGCCGTCCTCGCGGAACACGTTCGCCACGCCGCCGCGCGCCGCCCAGCACACCGCGTCGAAGCCGGGGGTGTCGCGCTCGGGGCCGAACTCGCCGTAGCCGCGCATCTGCGCCCAGATGAGGGTCGGGTACTTCTCCTTGAGGGAGGCGTAGTCCAGGCCCAGCTTCACGAGCGCCTTGTCGCGCAGGTTGTTCACGAACACGTCGGCGGTGGCCAGCAGCTGGTGCATGACCTTGGAGCCCTCTTCGGTCTTCAGGTTGAGCGACAGCCAGTTCTTGTTCGTGTTGTTCAGGTCGATGGTGGGATCCTCGCGCTCGGTCTGCTCGCATCCGAACCCGGGGCCCTGCGTGCGCTGTGCATCGCCGCGCAGGGGCTCGACCTTGATGATCTCGGCTCCCATTTCGGACAGAACGCGCACCGTCGCAGGTGCCGCCACCCATTCGCACAGCTCGACGACCTTGACGCCGTTCAGAGGACCATACCCGTTCAGTTTCTCTGTCACTGACATACGACGGTTCTCCTTTCTTCGATGACTTGTTGTTTTCCTCCTGCAGATATACTCACATGTCATCCGTTTTGTTGCTATGGACAATTATTTATACTTGATGGTCGCTTGTTCGTTTTGGTGGGTTGGGAGGGTTTCACTCACAGGTTCACCGATTTGTTGGCCATTTGCCGGGAAGAGGGGGTCTAGATCGGCGAATTCGTCCGTCCTTTTGGTTAATTCGGCAGATTTGGGGGTGATGCGGCGGGGCAGTCTCAGTATACTGGTAACAAGTAATCCCTGCTTGCAGCGTTGCGGGGGCCGCGGGAAGAGCGCGGGCGCCGCGGCGTTCTGAAGGAAAGAAGGCACCCTGTGGATTTCGAATTGACCGATAAGCAGCGCAAGCTCGTGGAGGCGTTCCGCGCGTTCGGCGAGGAAACGTTCACGCCCGAGCACGTGCACCAATGGCGCCGCGACCAGGGCCTGCCCGACGAGGTGGTGAAGGGGTTCGTCGACCTGTACTTCGGCCTCGAGGATCTCGAGGACGGCGAGGGCACGTTCAGCCTGTGCTCGCAGGCGCTCATCATCGAGGAGCTGTCGCGGTGCGCCGGCGCCACGCTGCCGTTCCAGAACGACCTGTTCAACCTCTCCATCGTGCGCCAGTTCGCCGGTGCGGGCGAGTTCGCCGACGTGCTGAGGACTACCGCGAGACGGGCCGCCTGCTGTTCGCCCTGGCCATCTCGGAGCCGGAGGCCGGCTCGGACGCCATGAACATGCAGACGTACACGCGCACCGTCGACGAGCACCTCATCCTGAACGGGCGCAAGACCTACGTGAACAACGGCGAGTACGCGACCTATATCATGGTGGCGGCCATCGATCGCGACAAGGAGGCGCCTGGGAAGTACCCGCCCATGACGTTCTGGCTGCTGCCGCGCGACCTCAAGGGCGTGAGCGCCTACCCCATCAACAAGATCGGCCAGTCGATGCTGCCGTTCGCCACCCTCGTGTTCGACAACGTGGAGCTGTCGCCGGCCTACCGCCTCAACGGGCGGCAGGAGGGCTTCCGCCAGCTGTTCCGCCTGCTCGAGTTCGGCCGCGTGACCACGTGCGCCTCGTCGCTGGGCATGGCGCGCGCCGCCATGGAGGACGCCGTGGCCCACGCGCGCAGCCGCAAGGCGTTCGGCGTGCAGATCGGCCGCTTCCAGCAGATCGAGCAGATGCTGACGGACATGGAGGTGAACATCTCCAACATGCGCTCCATGCTGTACCGCGCGGCCCTGGCGGTGGACAACGGCGGCCCCGACGAGCGCCTGTCGGTGGCTCTCATGAAGCGCTACGTGCCCAACGCCGCCACCGAGGTGGCCTCGGGCGCCATGCAGATCCTCGGCGGCATGGGCTACACGGAGGGCGCGCGCGTGAGCCAGCTGTGGCAGGACTGCCGCGGCAACCAGATCGCGGAGGGCACCGACCAGATCATGGTGTACATCGCCTCGCCGCTCATCATGGAGAAGTACTGAGACCGCCGGTCCCGGCGCTCGAAGGCGACGAACGGGGCGCCCGCCGCGCGATGCGGCGGGCGCCCCTTTTTCATGCTTTGGTACAAGCAAGGCGGATAGTCCTGCGCAAGTGCTCAAAACTATTACTCAATTGTTCAATATTATCCATTGTACAGCTCATTTCTGGGTCAGTTCCGATGTTATGACCATTCTCGTGTGTCGGACAGCACGGAATAATGACTGCTAGAGAGCCTGCTCTAAGCAGATAGTGTCAGGGGTGCCGTTCCCCTTCGCGAGCGCTCAATCCCGCGGAGAGGGACGACGGAGAAATTTAGGAGGACAAATTGAGTACCGCAGCTAAGAAAGAGAAGATGAGCGTGCGCCACATGCTCGTCGTTCTCACGGGCATCATGATCACCTTCGGGTGCTCGGCCCTGTGCTTTTCCACGTGGGGCCTGTTCCAGCCGGTCGTCGCCGAGGGCCTGGGCGTGCCCACCACGGCGTTCGCCCTGTACGTCACGGTCATGTACCTCACGATGACCGTCGCCTCGCCGTTCGCCGGCAAGCTCATCCAGACGATGGACATCCGCATCATCCTGAGCGTCTCCGCCTGTCTCGTGGGCGGCGCGTTCATCCTCATGAGCTTCTCGAACGACATCATCATGTTCTACATCGCCGCCGTCCTGCTGGGCCTCGGCGAGATCTCCATCCTGTGGCTGACCATCCCGCAGCTCATCAACCGCTGGTTCCACGAGCGCGCCGGCTTCTTCATCGGCCTGTGCATGGCGTTCACCGGCATCGGCGGCGCGCTGTGGTCCGCGCTGTTCACCGCGCTGCGCTCCGGCGGCATGGACTACCACACGATCTACCTGATCTGGGGCGTCATCGCGCTCGTCACGTCGCTTCCCTTCACGCTGTTCTGCATCCGCAACCGTCCCGAGGACGTGGGCCTGTCCCCGTACGGCGCCAAGGTCGCCGCTGACGGCGGCGCCGTCAAGCCGACCGGCATCTCGGCCAAGCCGGCCATGAAGATGCCCGTGTTCTACGCGCTGTGCCTGTTCGCCGGCATCATCAACGTCGCCGTGCTCATCGCCCAGCAGTTCCCCACCTACACGAAGACCCTCACCGACGCCACGTTCGACGTGCTCGTCGTGGGCGGCCTCATGGCCACCGTCATGATGGTGGGCCAGGCCATCTTCAAGATCGTGCTGGGCGCCGCGGCCGACAAGAACGCCAAGGGCGCGCTGTGGTTCGCGTTCGTAGCCGGCGTGGGCGGCGTGCTGCTGTGCTGGCTCGGCTCCGCGTCCGAGTACATGATGTACGTGGGCTCCTTCATCTTCGGCGCCTTCTACGCCACGGCCGTCGTGCTCGTGCCCATCGTGGTGAAGCAGGTGTTCGGCCTGCGCGACAACGCCATCATCTACTCCCGCATCTCCACCGTGTTCAACTTCATCGCCGCGTTCGGTTCGATGATCTGGGCTTGGATCGGCTCCTCGTTCGGCTTCAACGCCGTGTTCGTCGTGGGCCTCGTCATGATCGTCGCGGTGCTGCTGCTCGGCCTGTACTCCTTCGCCCAGGCGAAGAAGCTCCGCAGCCAGTGGACCGACTAAACACGGGTATACTATGCTAGATCAGCTCTGCACTTCGGTCGGGGGCCCGCTTCGGCGGGCCCCCGCCGAGCGTCTTCTTCAAACCGGTCGAGATCGTGGGGGAGCATCGCAATGAACCTGTCCCAGCTCTACTACTTCAAGAAGCTCGCCGAACTGCAGCACTACACGCGAGCGGCCAAAGAGCTCTACATCGCCCAACCCACGCTCTCCGACGCGATCAGCTCGCTGGAGAAGGAGTTGGGCGTTGCGCTGTTCTGCCGCGACGGCCGCAGCGTCAGGCTGACGTCGAACGGCAGCGAGTTCTACCGCTACGTGAGCGACAGCCTGCGCTCCCTCGACGACGGCATCGACGCGATGAACCGGCGCAAGGAGCAGCTGGGCGGCACCATCAACCTGGGGGCGACGTTCACCGTGCAGGACGACTACCTGCCGACGCTGCTCAAGGCGTACCGCGAGCGCTTCGGCGACGAGGTGCGCATCGAGACGTACCAGGCCTTCACGAACTACCTCACGCAGAGCCTGCACAACGAGACGCTCGACGTGACGTTCTGCGGGCGGCGCGACCACGAGCCCGACATCGAGTACTTCCCCGTGCTGAACCGCAGCCTGGAGCTGGGCATGCGCGTGGACCATCCGCTGGCCGACCGCGCGTCGGTGTCGTTCGACGAGCTGCGCGACCAGCGCCTCATCACGTACCGCCGCGGGACGCCCATCGGCGAGGAGGTGCAGCGCCTGCTCGCCCGGAGCTCGCTCGAGGGCGTCGAGGCGCTCTACGACGACGACATCACCATGGCCTCGGCGCTGTCGGTGGACGGCGGCCTGGGCGCGCTCATGCTGAACTCCATCGGGCTCAAGGTGTTCTCGAACATCACGACGGTGCCCCTCGAGGGCGTGCGCCCCGACTTCTACTGGGTGTACCTGGCCAGCAGCGCGAAGCACGCCAAGACGGCGGCCGTGCAGTCGTTCATCGAGTTCGTGAAGGGGTTCGACGCCGAAGGCGCGGGGATCGACCTCGGCTACCGTCCCGAGCGGCCCGAGGGCGCGCCTCCTAGCGCGTGACGGCCTCGCGGTGCACGCTTTGCGCGACGAGCCCGACGCGCTCGACGTAGGCGTACAGCTCGAAGCCGCGCTTGCAGTGGAACGTGCAGCTGACGCAGGGGTCCTCGTCGCAGTAGGCGTAGGCGTCCTCGTCGCCCAGCGCGAACACGAGCGGCGGCCGCTTGCCCGGCAGCACGTACTTGAGCTGCATCCCCGTGAACGTCTTGAGCGCGATCCAGCGCGGCTCGCAGCCGTCCTCGCGCACCTTCCAGAACACGCGCAGGGCGTTCTGGTCGAACCCGCCCACCACGTCGTAGGAGAGCTCGATCGCGTCGGCGCAGGAGGCGGCGTCCGCGGCCGCGAGGCGCGCCAGGGAACCGTCGCACACGGCGGGGTCGGGGGCGGGGGCGTAGGGCAGCTCGATCGTGGGGCGCCGCCCGCCGCCCGTGAGCTGTGGGCCCTCGCCGCCGTCGACGCCCACGAACACCGCCGCGCACCCGTCGCAGCCGTAGAAGGGGATCGGCTCGTCGAACACGCCGGGCTTCCAGGTGGCGCGGGTGCGCGTGGGGCTCAATGCGGTGCTGTCGGTGTCTGCCATGGCAATCCTCCGGGAAAATCGAATCAGTCGATGTAGCGGGCGTTCGGGTCGGTGGCGAGCGCCTTCGTGTCGGTGACGTACTGGATGAAGTGGTCCACGCAGTACGGGTGGTAGTTCTTCGTGCTATAGGCCATGTACACGCGGTGGTAGCAGCTGCGGCGCTCGAGCGGGCTCAGGTAGAAGGGCCTGACCACCACGTTGTCGACGCTGCGCAGCAGGAAGGTGTCCAGCATGATGGCCGCCTCCACGCCGTTGGCCGCGAAGCCGGCGAGGATGGACTCGTCGAGGTAGCTGTACTCGACGTTCTTGATGTCGCGCTCGTCGAGCATCCGCCTGATGGCCCGTCCCAGCGGGATGGTGTCGACGTAGGTGATGAGGTGCTGCTCGTACAGGTCGGCCGGCGTGATGAACGCCTTGTCGACCAGCGGGCAGTCGGCGCTCATGGCCACGACCACCTTCTGGGTGAGCACGGGCACGTACGTGAGGTCGGGGTCGTCGTCGCCGCGCGCGCAGAACACCACGTCGTAGCAGCCGCTCAACAGGTCCTTCACGAGGGGCTGCGAGGTGTCCTCGCGCACGCTGAACGCGACGCCGCCGGTGGAGGCCTTGTAGCCGTTGAGGAGCTTGGGGATGAAGTCGGTCTGCACGGTGATGATGCAGCCGAGGTCGATCTTGCCGCCGTCGCTCGTGCCGGCGTAGTTCTTCATGATGGCGATGCCCTTGTCGATCTGCTCGAGGCCCTTGTTCACGTAGACGAGGAACTCGCTGCCGTACTTCGTGAGGTGGATGTTGCGGCCCGTCTTCTGGAACAGCGACACGCCCAGCTCCTGCTCGAGCGAGCTGATGGCGTTCGAAAGCGAAGGCTGCGTGATGTAGAGCTCCTTGGCCGCCTTGGCGTAGTGCTGCAGGTCTGCGAGCTTGCGGAAGTAGTACAGCTGCGAAAGGTTCATTGGTCGCCCCCTGGGGTCTCACGCCGCATCGAACACCACCTCCATTATACGGGTGAATGACGAGGAGATTGCCACACAAAATGGCTGATCTAGGGGTTTTCGCCCCGCTCCCTTGTGCGCGCGAGGGAGCGGGGCGCCGGGAGGGGCCTATCCGTAGCGGTACTCGACGCCCATGGTGGGCTGGGGGTACTCCCAGCGCTCGAGGATGGTGGCGCCGCACAGGATGCGGCACGTGCCGCACTCGAGGCACCCGGCGTAGTCGAACGACAGGCCGCCGTCCTCGTCGAACTTGTACAGCGCGGCGGGGCAGGCCAGCACGAGCTTGCGGAACTCGGCGCGGTCCGCGTCGCCGACGAGCTCGATGTGCGCGTGGCCCTCGTCCACGTTGTACTTGTTGAGCGCCAGCTTGGCGTCGACGTTGACGCTGATGACGGGATCGCTCATAGGGCCTTCATCCCCTTTCTGCCGTCCTGGGCCAGCTGCCACAGGCCCACGCGCTTGAGCGGGCCCAGCAGCTTGTCCTTGACGCGCTGCTGCGGATGCCCGTCCACCTTGAACAGGTTGAGCATGACGTCGCGGGCCATGGCCGGGTACTCGTTGAAGATGCGCGTCGTCTCCTCCATGTAGTGCGGGAAGCGGCGGAAGCGCTTGAGGTCCTGCAGCACGTAGCAGCCGTCGAGCAGCTGCTCGTAGGCGGCCAGACGCGGTGCCGACACGTCGTCGGCCTCGAGCGCGCGCATGACGGCGTCGGCCGCGAGGTCGCCCGAGCTGACGGCGAAGTCCATGCCGCGCACCGAGTAGCCCAGGTTCATGCAGAGCATCGCGGCGTCGCCGCACACGAGCACGCCGTCGCCGTAGAGGCGCGGCACCATGGCGAGGCCGCCCTCGGGCACGAGGTGCCCCGAGTACTCCACGAGCTCGCCGCCCTTGACGAGCGGGGCGATGTCGGCGCGCTGCTTGAAGTCCTCCAGCATCTGGTAGATGGGCACGTCGCCCGCCGCGAGGTCGGACAGCGTGGCCACGAGGCCGAGCGAGATCGAGTCGTCGTTCGTGTACAGGAACCCGCCGCCCACGCGGCCCTTCGTGCAGTCGCCGGCGAACATCCACGCCGCGCCCTCGCCGGGCGCGCACAGGAAGCGGTCCTCGATGACCGACGGCGGAAGCGCGATGGTCTCCTTCACGCCCACGGCCATCTGGTGGGGCAGGGGCGTTCCGTCGGCGAGGCCCGCCTTCTGGGTGAGCAGCGAGTTCACGCCGTCGGCCAGCACGGTGACGCGCGCCTCCACCTCGTCGCCGCCGGCGACGACGCCGCACACGCGGCCGTCGCGCACGATGAGGTCCTCCACGGCGATGCCGTAGATGAAGTCGGCGCCCGCCTCCTCGGCCTGCTCGGCGAGCCATTGGTCGAAGGGCCCGCGCAGTACCGCGTAGGAGTCCTTACCCGACTCGCGCAGCTCGTCGGCCGTGAAGTCCATCGTGAACAGCGCATCGGGCGCGGCCAGCGAGATCTTCTCGTGCGTGATGCGCCGCTGCAGGGGAGCGCGCTCCTCGAAGTCGGGGAACACGCGGGCGAGCGCATGCGTGTAGATGCGCCCGCCGGTCATGTTCTTCGCGCCGGCGTAGTTGCCGCGCTCCACCACGAGCACGGCGAGGCCCGCGGAGGCCAGCCGGTAGGCCGCGACCGCGCCGGCGCACCCGGCGCCGACGACGATCGCGTCGAATTGATCATCGGACATGGGGATACCTTTCCTCAGCCCGGTCCGCTAGGACAGCTTCTCGACGAGGGCCGGCAGCGCCTCGTGCAGGTCGCCCACGAGGCCGAAGTCGGCCTGGGCGAACACGGGCGCGTTCTGGTCCTTGTTCACGGCCACGATGATGTCGGCGTTGTGCACGCCGATCATGTGCTGCATCTGGCCGGAGATCCCGACGGCGAAGTACACCTTCGGCGACACCATGCGGCCCGACACGCCCAGGTAGAGGTTCTTGGGCAGCCACTTCTCGTTCTCGGCGAGCGGGCGGGAGCATGCGATCTCGCCGTGCACGGCCGAGGCCAGGCTGCGCGCCAGCTCGAGGTCCTCCTCGTGCGCGAAGCCGCGCCCGGCGCCCACGATGACCGACGCGCGGCCCAGGTCGGCGCCACGTGCGGCACCTCGTGCGTGCCGCGCAGCTTGAGGGGCTTCTCCGGCGCGACGAACGCGCGCGCCTCCACGACGTCGGTG
>ENA-OQDA01000487-OQDA01000487.1-human-gut-metagenome-genome-assembly--contig:-NODE-487-length-16290-cov-4.166677_pt1 | contig 16290 bp, 19 predicted proteins | sample MGYA00242771_ERZ504603 | MGnify/ENA primary metagenome ERZ504603 (study PRJEB26092, sample SAMD00036328) | human gut metagenome | host: Homo sapiens | study: EMG produced TPA metagenomics assembly of...
GCAATAGAGATTACTAACATGCAGAAAAACGAAATCAAAAATTCCTTTCTGACCCCGTAAAAGCTTCATTTGTGCTTGCAAAGCCATAACATGTATCCCCTTTTTAAAAAGGGCCGAGCCTGTCCGTGGGCAGACTCGGTCCCGAATAGAATGACCTTAGTTAAAGCTTACAGGAAAACATGGCCCTTTGCTGTTTTGCTTGCTACATTCTTTTGAAAGGCAACCATCTTTAGGTCGGTTCCTTCTCCTATTACTTGATCTTCCGAAAAATATATGACGTATCGATGTCCATCATTCGGTATTTCTCTCCAACCTTTTGACACCGCAAAATTTGAAGCCTTCAATTGAATCTGTGCGTAGACACAATTAACCGTCCCGCCGTCCACAGTGAGATAGCTATGCTGTCCTGTACCTGCATTTTGACCTGTAAATAGCGTCACATTCCGCCAAAGGTTAGGCATCGTAACGTTAAAATCGCCCTTTGATAGCGCGGATGCAAACATAGACGTCTGCACAACAAAGCAGGCAACCAGAAGAACCCAGGTAAGCATCTTTTTTTGATTTTGACATCTCTTTTTCTCCTTCACTTTTCCATTTTTTATTTCTCCCTCACCAATGCGCGCGTTATTTAAGAGGAATAGTCTGGTTACAGTATAATTCTGGATACTAGAAATGTCAATGATATATCTATTGATATTTATTTTCTATGGGATTTTTTATCTGATTCGTGTAATTTTTCTAATTCTTCGTATTCCGGCTCCTTCCTTAAAAATTCAAATTCCTCATACGTCCGGATCGCTTCCAGCAGCCTTTCCCGCATCTGCTCCGGAATCACTGTGCTTTCCCGCCCCTCGATATGATGGTAAAGCGGCGAAGACGAAAGCTTCCATGGCTTTTCCAGCAAAGGCAGCATTTTTTTCAGGAGCGTGATGCACTGCTTTGCATCCTTGCGCGCCGCCGCAAGCTGAAACGGCACGGCATATGCCAAATACTCGCACAGCCCATAGAGCCGCACTGTGTGCTGCGCGGTATCCGCCAACGTGTCCGCCAAAACGCCGTTCCCCTCCTCCAATGCGATCTCCGCAAGGCTCAGCAGCGCGTTAAAGCAATCGTTCGCACCATGCAGCAGCTTGCCCTCCAGCAGCTTTGCCGCTTCAGAGCGCTTCCCCTGCTTCCGGTAAAGGGTTGCCTGCATGGCTTCCCTGTCATAAGGAGGCTGTGTGGGCAAGCACTCCAAAAGCGATTGTGCGCCCGCAAAATCCTGGCGCTCCATCATTTTTGACGCCAGCATATATTGCGCTTGATCCCGCAGCGGGCCACTCCCGGCCTGTGCCACGCGGCGATAAAGCGCCTCGAGCCGCTCCCCATATCGCTCCCGTTCTTCCGGGGCATACAAAATAAGCGCCCCTTCTAAAGTAGCCGCCGTGTTGTACAGCAGCAAATCGGAGGCCGGATATTCCCGAATCTTTTCCATCGCCATCTCAAAGCCGGCGCTAATCCCCTCCTCCTTCACCTTTTGTACCAGCCCATTGCAAAAGCGGCCGATCTCCTCCGGCGTTAGATCCTCCTGGAAGGATAAAAGCGTATTCAAATCCACTCCGAGCAGCCGCGCCAACGCGGGCAATAACGTAATATCCGGGTAGGAGCTCCCCTTCTCCCATTTATGCACGGCGGATGCCGATACCCCCAGTGCGGCAGCCGCCTGCTCCTGCGTCATGCCCTGTTCCCTGCGCTTTGCACGGATGATCTCATTGATTTTCATCCCCTTGCGCCCCCTTTCTGGTTTCTTGTGCTGTCCTTTACCCATAGCATATCACGCTAAGGCCCGCGGCTCAACGGAGGATTGGTCGCAAAAACAGCCCGTAACTGAACCAATGGTTGAGAACCGGCGTTTTTTCAGGATAAAAAGGGGGGCCTCTTCCCGTTTCACCGCTGTGTTGCGGCAAAAACTTCCTCTTGACAGTTCGTATTATCTGTATTAATATTTATAATACAAATAATACAAGTAGGGGTGGTTTCATGATCCTCAAGCTCAATATGTCCAGCGAAACTCCCATTTATGTGCAGCTGCGCAATCAGATCGTGCTCGGCATCGGCCGCGGCGAATTGCAGCTTGGAGAAGGCTTGCCCACCGTCCGCCAGCTTGCACAGGACGTCGGCGTCAATACGATGACAGTCAACAAGGCCTATACCGCACTTAAAAATGAAGGATATATCGAAATTGACCGCCGTCATGGCGCACGGGTGAGCCCTGCTGTCCGGCTGGACGGCGAATTTCGAGAGAAGCTGGAAGGGGAACTTGCGCTCCTGATTGCGGAATCCGGCCTCAAGGGGATGGAGAAGCAGGATTTCCTGACACTGTGCGGGCAAATTTTTGATCAGATGAGCGGGCTGCACCCCACCGCTCAGGGTGTATGAAGATGGTCTCTTCCGTAAATGAAAGGTTGTGAGATTCATGCTCGGTTTTTCGGTCTGCCTGGTTTTCGCCGGGTTGCTGGCAGTTTCCGCTTTTATGGAAACCAAGCCCAATAAAAACATCCTCATCGGCGTGACGCTTCCACTTGCTCATCAAAAAGACGAGCCCGTGCTGGCGATCGTAAAAAAATACCAGAAACAATTGCTGCTTTTATGCGTGATTGCGCGCTGCTGGCCCTTCCGCTGATCTGGCTCCCTGATTATATGTCTCTGCTTAGCTTTTACATCGCGGTGTGGATGATGGGCTGCATCGCCGCCTACACGAAGCTCCTCGCCGCGCGCATGCAAGAGCTTTATGCGCTCAAGCAGGAAAACAAATGGTTCGTTGGCGGCGTGCGCACTGTCCATATCGATACGGAGGTCAGCCGGGAGAAGGATAAAATGCCCGTTTCCGCCTTTTGGTTTCTGCCTGCTTTCCTGCTCGCATCCGCCGCGCCGCTGTATCTCTGGCTGAGCAAAAACACTGTGGTTCCGCTGTGGTCCTCCCTGCTCGCCTTCATTTTCCCTGCAATCGGGCTGTTTATGTATTGGCTCTATCTGTCGCGCCCCACAGAGGTATTCTGTGAATCCACTGAGGTAAATCTCGCCTGCAATCGCGTTTGGCGCAGGCGCTGGTCGATCTGCTGCGTGATAATCGGCAACGTATGCGCGGCACTGAGCCTGCCTGCGATTCTGATCCCCGCGAGGAATCCGGGGGCGTCTCTCGCCTCCTTCCTCTTGATGATCAGCATCCTAATCGTTGTGCTCTGCGCCGTCTTTTTCACCTACCAGAGTGTGCGCGACACGCAGAACCGCTATCTCGCCCTTGCCGACCGCCCCATACTTGCCGATGATGACGTCTACTGGCTGCACGGCTTTTACAATAATCCGAACGATCCGCGCATTAATGTGGAAAAGCGTTTCGGCATCGGCTTCACCATCAATTTGGGCAACCCGAAGGCAAAGGTGATCGCTGTGGTCACCGCCGCCTTGGTCGCGGCAATGCTCATCGGCATGTTTGCGATCTTTCTTGCCTTTGACACCGCGGCCTTTCCCCCTGTAATAGAAAACGGGATTGTCACGATCAACGCCCCACTCTACAGCGACGCCTTTGCGCTCGACGAGATGCAGGAGATTGAGGAAATCCAGAATATTCCCACAGGCACGCGCACCAATGGTTTGGGGAGCAGCAGCTTGCTCATCGGCCACTTTTCCCTCAGCGGCTATGGGAACAGCATGCTCTTCGTCTATAACGGCAAACCACCCTATCTCGCCATCCATTTAAAAGACCGCGTCGTGATTCTCAACGGCAAAACGCCGGAGGAAACGCGCCAATATCACCGCCTGCTCACCCAGGCTGCTACTGAAAACAGAGAGGAGTGAAGCGTCATGACAGAGCTTTTACAGTATCTTCCCCTTTTGATTCCCATCCTGCTCATCGAATGGGGCCTTGCCATTGCGGCCCTCGTCCATATCCTGCGGCATAAAACGTACCGCTGCGGAAACCGGGCACTGTGGATCATTGTTTCCCTCTTTGTAGGAATCATTGGGCCGATTCTCTATTTTACCATCGGAAAGGAGAAGGAAGCATGAGCATCCTCACCCTCACGGGTGTTTCCAAAAGCTTTGGGGGCCAAAAAGTGCTCGACGGCCTCACCATGGCAGTCTCAGAGCACTCCGTCTATGGCTTTCTCGGCAAAAACGGCGCGGGGAAAACCACGACGATGAAACTGATCGCAGGTTTCCTCCGGCCGGACGATGGAACGATCACGGTATGCGGAAAACCTGTCCGATTCGGGTCGAGCCCGAAAAGCCTCTCGGTCGGCTACCTGCCCGATGTGCCAGAATTCTACCCTTATATGACGCCAAAGGAATACCTGTGCCTGTGCGGGCAATTAAGCAGCCTGACCCGGCCGGAGATCGAGGCGCAAACCGCCGAACTGCTCGCACTCGTCGGCCTCGACGGTGTGAACCGCCGCATTCGTGGGTTTTCCCGCGGGATGAAGCAGCGCCTCGGTATCGCGCAGGCGCTGCTCGGAAAGCCGCGCCTGCTGCTGTGCGATGAGCCGACCAGCGCGCTCGATCCATCCGGACGGCGTGAGGTGCTGGAAATTTTAAAAAGCATCTCAAAGGATACGACCGTCCTGTTTTCCACCCATATTCTTTCCGACGTGGAACGCATCTGCGATCAGATCGGCATTCTGGATGGCGGACGCCTTGTTTTAGAGGGTGCGTTGGAAGAGGTGCGCGGCTCATATCGGACGGACCGCCTGCTGGTCGTCCCACAGGAGACCGCCAGCCTTGCTGCACTGGCGCAGGGGCTCGGCGTACTGCCGGAGGTACAGAAGGCGGAGGTGGCGGATGGCGGCGTGATCCTGACGATCGGCAATCCGGAAACCGCCGGGCGTGAAATTCTCCGCTATCTTTCGGCCTGCGATATCCCGATTGCAAAATACGAGTTTCTGGAGCCTAATCTTGAGCAGGTATTTCTGGAGGCGATTCATCCATGAAACAGACGATCCTTTTTACCGGCAAGGAGCTCAAAGAGCTCTGGAAAACCTATAAATTCCTGATCCTGTGCGCCGTACTCCTGCTTTTCGGTATGTCGAGCCCTTTGCTCGCAAAGCTCACGCCGAAGCTGTTTTCCCAGATTGATCTGGGGCTCGGCACGCCGCTTCAACTGCCGGACGCACTTTCTGGACGCCTACGCGCAATTTTTTAAAAACATGACGCAGATCTGCCTAATCGTCCTGGTGCTGGTGCTCAGCGGTATGATCCCGCACGAGCTGAAAAGCGGCACGGCTATGCTCATGCTCAGCAAAGGGCTCTCACGGCATGGCTTTATTCTGTCGAAATACACGGCCTCGCTGCTCTGCTGGTCGGTTAGCTATGCCCTTTCCGCAGCAGTATGCTTTGGATACACACAGTTTTTGTTTCCGGAACAATCGCCAAAATCGCTGGGAATGGCGCTATTCGCCCTGTGGCTCTTCGGGGCCTTTCTGCTGGCCTGCGTCACATTGGGCGGTGTGCTGTTTTCCCAAACCTATGCCGGAGCTTTGCTGACCGGCGGCGGAGTGATACTCTGCTATCTCCTGGGCCTTCTTCCCGGAGCACGGCGGCTACGCCCTCGTTTCTTGCAAGCTGCGGCCTTGATCTGGTGCAAGGGACGGTCCCCGTGCAGGAGGCGTTTCCCGCCCTGCTGCTCACCGCCGCTCTCAGCGCGCTCCTGCTGCTGGGAAGCATTCTGATCTTCCGCAAAAAACAGCTTTAAGGCTCATGTTTCATTCTGATTTCTGTCGTTTTTTTACAAGACAAATAGGCTGGAATCCTATAACATTGAAGCAATTACTCACGGAAGGGGAATTGGAATGATCAAACAACAAGAGCTGTATGAAGCCTTTTTGACACGCGTGGAGCCAGAGCACCGCGCCTTCGCGGCAGAGCTGCACGAATTATTTGTAAATAACGGGTGTACGGTGGAGATAAAACCCACAAGCAGCGGATTTCTCGTCTCCTACAAATTTGCATCCACTAAAAAAGCGGTTGCAAATTTTGTGTTTCGCAAAAGCGGGCTCCTGCTTCGCCTCTACGCCGACCACGCCAGCAGAGACGAAGCGCTCCTGAGCGCTCTGCCGGAGGATTTGCTCGCCGCAATCCGGAAAGCGCCGGACTGCAAGCGTCTGACGCGCTCCGGCGCCTGCAACCCCAGGTGCGCGGCGGGGTATGAGGTTATCATCCGGGGAGAGCGTTTTCAAAAATGTCGCTACAACGCTTTCTTGTTTCCTATCTGTATGGAAAATAATCCGTTTTTACAAAGCATCATCGAGCGCGAGCTCACCGCACGCACGCAGGCCGAAGCGTGAATCCGTGTGGGAACGCCTGCTTGCGCGAGGTTGCGGCAGGCTTTGCATCAAAACGGGCCCGCGGTTGATGCAGGAACTACCATAGGGGCGAACGCGGTGAGTCCGCATTTGTTTACACAAGGATTAAAAGCGGGCAAACGCAGTTCGCCCCTATGCCATAACAAAAATAGCCGGTAGCCGCCTGCTCTCATAAGCGCTCCGTATCTCTTTGATCCCCGCAATGAAGGTAGCCCCGCTTTGTTACTCGCTTCGTCAAAAAAATGGTAGGCGCTTTTGCGCCTACCATTTTTTATCATTCCATGCTAACGGCCCAGCTCATGCTGAGTCAAATCGCTTACTGATTGTCTTCAATAAATTTGACGACGTCCGCCACGGTTTTCATCTTTTCGATCTCCTCATCTGGCACTTCCATCTCAAATTCATCCTCGATCGACATAACCAAATCCACCACGTCCAAGCTGTCCGCGCCCAGATCATCGAGCAAATTGGTTTCCAATGTGATCTTATCCTCGTCCAGCTCAAGCTGGTCGCAAATAATCTTTCTCAGCTTCTCAAAAACCATATTCTGTTTCCCTCCTTCTCTCTTATAATTGCGCTCACACACGCAAATAGACAAACAACGCGGAATATGCTAAACTAGCTTTACAATAAACCGCCCTGTTGCTGTTATAAGAAAAACTAACTATAAGAGATATTAGTAAGATTTTTTCCCTTTGTCAACCCCCAAGCGTGAAAACTTTATGTTTATTTACAGATGCTTAAAAACTTCCTTTGAGGGAGTATCTTTTTCGTCTTTTTTCGCCTGGGTCCGTCGTTTTGAAAGGAGCTTTCACAATGGAGACACGCCGTTATGCCGTGCTCGGCTATCCGCTTGGGCACACAATGTCCCCCTTCATCCATGAAAAACTTTTTGCCATTCACGGCGTGAACGCTGTTTATGAAAAGCGGGAGCTGCCACCGCAGGAGCTTGCAGAGGAGCTCCCCGCCCTGCGAGGATTGAGCGGCTTCAATCTCACCATCCCGCACAAGAGAGCAATTCTTCCCTTGCTCGATCAAATAGACGGCAAAGCCTTGCTTTACGGCGCGGTCAACACCGTGAAATGCGGCGAGCACCTCGTCGGCTATAATACGGACTGTGTCGGCTTTTTGCGTGCACTGGAGGATGCCAAAATTCCGCTCGCTGGCAAAATCCTGCTCTGTGGGGCAGGCGGTGCGGCGCATATGATGGCGTTTGAAGCGGCCTTGGCGGGCTGCTCGCTCACCATTGCCGCCAGGCCTTCCGGGCTTGCGCGCGCGGAGAAGCTCGCACAGGAAATCCGCCAAAAGCTGCCGGGCGCCTTTGTATGCGTTTGCACATATGAAGCGCTGGAAGGCGATTTTGACCTGCTGCTCAATGCAACGCCCGTCGGGATGTATCCACATTCGGATGCAATGCCCGTAGGGAAAAAAACCGTGCGCCGCTGCAAGGCGGTGTTTGACGCAATCTATAACCCACGTGAAACGATGCTGCTATGCACCGCGCGACAAAACGGCGCTCAATGCGCCTATGGGATGCCGATGCTCGTCTGGCAGGCCGCCGCCGCGCAAGAGATTTGGAGCGGCCACCCCTTCACTGCCGCGCAGATTGCCCCTGTGATCGAACAGGCCAATTGGGAAATGGAGCGTGTTTTTCAATGAGCAAAACGGAGACCGATCGAAACCTCGTGCTGTGCGGCTTTATGGGTTGCGGCAAGAGCACGGTGGGCCGGGAGCTTGCCGTGCAAACAGGGCTTTCCTTTCTCGATATGGACCATTATATTGTCGAAAAAGCAGGCCTGCCTGTGGAAGAAATTTTTGCCCGGCATGGCGAGCCCTATTTCCGCATGCTGGAATCACAGGCCTGCAAGGAGCTTGCCCAAACGGGCGGCCAGATCATCGCCACAGGCGGCGGCGCACTGACCTTCCCACAGAATGCCGCCATGCTGCGGGAAACCGGCTTGATTATCTTGTTGGATGTCGCTCTGCCGGTGCTGTGCGCTCGGCTCGACCGGGACCCAACACCGCGGCCAGTGCTCCAAGCGGCCCAAAAAAAGCGGTAGGCTAGAAGCGCTGCATGCGGAGCGCATGCGGCTTTATCGCCAGGCCGCTGATTTCACAGTTACTGTGCCAATCGAGCAGCCTGCCAGCGAGATTGCTGCAGAAATCCTGCACAAAATCAGAGGGCAATTGAAAACCGACCTACGCGGATTGGCCAAAAGTGAAAAAAAGGGTTGACAATTGCCTTTCCTGCGTATTATAGTGAAAGCAGACCATTTGGAGGAAGATTGAAATGCTCACCAGCACTGCAAAAAGCTACTTTTTCTTTATGAGCACTCTCGGCTATTTTTTTAGCGGGGAGTTTTTTGCCGTGCAGAAATTAAAGTTGTGAGCTTTCCCGCCGTCCAAAGAAGCGTTTGAAGAGGGATAGAAACGGAGCTCATAGCTATGAGCTCCGTTTTTTATTTTCCCGCAAATTGTATTGGAGGTTTTACAGCATGATTATCGTATTGAAGCAGGGCACCACAAAGGATCAGATCAGCACTTTTTCCAATGAGCTCAATCAAACCTACGGCGTGACCGTCAACGCATGGTATGGCGAGCACTCCACTGTGCTCGGGCTGTTGGGCGATACGGCAAAAATCGATATTGAGTATATCCGTGCACAGGCTATCGTAGAGAGCGTAAAGCGCGTTCAGGAGCCTTATAAGAAAGCCAACCGGAAATTTCATCCGGATAACACCGTCATCCAAGTGGGCCCCAACGCAATTGGGGACGGCTCCCTTACCCTGATCGCCGGGCCCTGCTCCGTGGAATCCTCCGAGCAGTTGGAAGTGATCTCCGAGCGGGTCAAGAAAGCAGGCGCCGGCATCCTGCGCGGCGGCGCATTCAAGCCCCGCACTTCCCCCTACGCATTTCAGGGCCTGCGGGCAGAGGGCCTTTACCTCCTGCTGGAGGCAAAGCGCAAAAGCGGCCTGCCGATCATCACGGAAATCATGAGCCCCTCCCACCTGCCTCTGTTCGAGGATGTGGATATCATCCAGGTAGGCGCGCGCAATATGCAGAATTTTGAACTACTTAAAGAGCTCGGCCATTGCAAAAAACCGATCCTTTTAAAGAGAGGCCTCGCCAATACGATTGAGGAAACGCTCATGAGCGCGGAATATATTATGGCAAGCGGGAATGAAAACGTGATCCTCTGCGAGCGCGGTATCCGCACCTTTGAAAACTATACGCGCAACACGCTGGATATTTCCGCCGTGCCGGTGTTCAAACGGCTTTCCCACCTGCCGGTAGTCGTTGATCCAAGCCATGCGGCAGGGATTCCATGGCTGGTGGAACCGCTGTCCCTCGCTGCTGTTGCTGCTGGTGCAGACGGCCTGATTATCGAGGTGCACAATAATCCTCAAAAGGCGCTTTCAGACGGCGCGCAGTCCCTTACTCCCGATGCTTTTGACGAAATTGCGGCCCATGTGACCGCGTTGACTGAATCCATGGGCCGGAAGGTGAACAACTGGGGCGCATCCGCTTGACGCGTTCCCATGAAAATTCCTTCTTGCGCCGGGCAGTTAAAAAGCCCCCTTCCATACTGCGCTCTTTTGTAGAAAGGCGATGAATGCTATGATGAAAACCTTGCAGGTCAAGACAGGCAGGCCCTATGAAATCCGAATCGAGCGCGGCTGCCTCAGACGCTGCGGCGCGCTGATCCGCAGCGTCTCCAAGGCGCAGAAAGCGGCTGTCATTACGGATTCCAACGTTGGCCCGCTCTATGCCGGAGTTGCCGCCGCATCGCTAAAGGAGGCCGGGTTCCATACCTTCACGCACGTTTTCCCTGCTGGGGAGGGCAGTAAAGCCCTGTGCAGCATCGGCGATATGCTCTCCTTCCTGGCCGGCAACGCCTTTACGCGCGGCGATTTGATCGTCGCGCTCGGTGGGGGCGTCACGGGCGATATGGCCGGTTTTGCGGCCGCTATTTATATGCGTGGGATTGACTATATCCAGATTCCTACCTCCCTGCTCGCGCAGATTGATTCCTCCGTTGGCGGCAAAACGGCGGTCGACCTGCCCCAGGGGAAAAATCTGTGCGGCGCATTCTGGCAGCCGCGGCTGGTTCTCATCGACCCGGAGCTTCTCTCCACCCTGCCTCCCCGCTTTTTTGCCGACGGCATGGCGGAGGCGATTAAATACGGCTGTATTTACGACGCGCCCCTGTTTGAACGGCTAGGGCAAGAAAGGGCCGGAGATTTCCTGGAGGAGATGATTTTCTCCTGTGTAGACAGCAAGCGCCGCATTGTTGAAGAGGATGAGCGGGAAAGCGGGCGGCGGATGCTTTTAAATTTTGGCCACACACTTGGCCATGCGATTGAAAAATACGGCCGCTTTGAGGGTTATTCCCACGGAGAGGCCGTCGGCGTCGGCATGCTTCTCGCCTGTGCGGCCGGGGAGCGCAACGGGTTAACGCAGCCTGGCACCTGTGGGCGCATCCGAAGCTTGCTGGAAAAGTATCGCCTCCCCGTGGCCTGCGACGCGCCGCTGAGCACGCTGCTTCAGCTCGCAGCAAACGATAAAAAGCGGATGGGAGATTCGATCCACTTCATTCTGCTACGCAAAATTGGAGACAGCTTCACACTCCCACTCTCACTGAATCAGCTCCCGTCTTTTTTCGGCTGCGATAAATAGAAAGATTTCTACAAAAAATTCCTGATTTCCGGTTAAATTCAACCTTCTTTTTATAGTTTTGTAACATTTCTCCTATATAATGGTCCAAAAGAATGTTTGGACCAATTCTTTTGGCATTGCCGAAAGAAGTTTTGAAAGGAGCCGCTTACATGAAAAAGGTTATACTATCGCCGGCAACGCCGCATGGGGAAATCCGTGTTCCCCCATCCAAAAGCGCTGCCCACCGCGCCATTCTCTGTGCTGCCTTAAGCCACGGCCGAAGCGTTGTCGATTATATTGATCTCTCTGCGGATATTCTGGCCACGCTGCGTGGAGCAGACGCACTGGGCGCTTCTGTGCGGCCGCACCCAGGCGGTGTCATCATTGACGGTACTCATGCCTTTCAGCCCGGACAGGCGGAAATTCACTGCGGGGAATCCGGCTCCACCCTGCGGTTTCTCGTCCCAATTGCAGCAGCCGGCGGGCTCACCTGCACGTTCACCGGGAGCGGCAGGCTGCCGGAGCGGCCGATTGATCCCTTGCTCCGGCTCCTACGTGAGCATGGAGTCGCCTGTGAAACGGATGGCACGCACAGCCTGCCCCTGACCATCAGCGGCAAGCTAAAAGGCGGCTCATTTCATTTGCCTGGCGATATCAGTTCCCAATACATCTCCGGCCTGCTGCTAGCCCTGCCACTGTGTGAAGAGGATAGCGAAATCATCCTCACCTCCCCCTTGCAATCTGCCGGGTATGTCGATCTGACGCTTCAGATGCTCAGCAGCTTCAGCGTGCATGTGGAGCCAACGCAAACTGGCTGGAAAATAAAAGGCAAGCAATCCTTTCGCGCACATAATTTGATGGTAGAGGGCGATTGGTCGGCCGCCGCGTTTTTCCTCACCGCCGGTGCATTGGGCGGCGAGGTTGCTGTGCGCGGGCTTAACCGCCGCTCCATGCAGGGTGACCGCGCCTGCAAGGCGATCCTCTCCCAATGTGGCTCTCACCTGCGCTGGTCGGGAGACACCCTCACAAGCAAGGCATTTTCTCTAGATGCGATGGAGATCGATGCAGGCCAAATTCCGGATTTGGTGCCGATTCTAGCCGTGCTGGGCTTGCTATGCAGCGGGATATGCGCATTTATAACGCAGCGCGGCTACGGCTCAAGGAAAGTGATCGGCTAGAGAGCACAGCCGCAGGCTTACGGGCGTTGGGCGTGCCTGTCACTCAAACGGCCGACAGCCTCACCATCCACGGCGGCCACAAAGTGCGCGGGGGTGTGGTAGACGGCTGCAACGACCACCGCATCGTTATGGCCTTTTCCATCGCTGCAATGCGGGCGGATGATACGGTAATCATCAGCGATGCGCAGAGCGTCAAAAATCTTATCCAACCTTTTTTGAGGATTATATGAAAATTGGAGGCGTTGCGAATGTCGTCGACATGGGGTAACATTCTGAAGCTTTCCATCTTTGGTGAAAGCCATGGGCCAGCCGTTGGCATGGTGCTTGACGGTTTGCCTGCGGGGAAAAAATTGACCTTGACGCCGTGCAGGATTCAAATGGATCGCCGCGCGCCGGGGCTCACAGCCGGTTCTACGCCGCGCTGCGAAGCGGACAGGCCGCAATTTCTCTCCGGCCTGCTGGATGGGAAGCTTACCGGTGCGCCCCTATGCGCTGTGATTGAAAACACAAATGTAAAATCGCACGACTATGCCAACATTCTGCACCTGCCCCGGCCCTCCCACGCAGACTATACGGGCAGTGTGCGCTACGGCGGGTCGAACGATATTCGCGGGGGCGGCCATTTCTCCGGCAGGTTGACCGCTCCGCTTACAGCGGCTGGCGCTATTTGCCGCCAGATCTTGGAAAAACACGGGATCGTCATCGGCTCTCACGTGTTGAAAATCCACGCCATTTGGGATACCCCCTTCAACGCCGTCTCTTTGGATGCGGATGCCCTTCGCTTGTTGAATCAGGAGCCGTTCACCGTGATCGATCTGCAAAAAAAGCGCGAAATGTGCGCCCGGATCGCACAAGCGCAGGCGGAAAAAGACAGCCTTGGCGGTGTTATTGAATGTGCGGCAGTGGGCCTGCCCGCGGGGATCGGCTCCCCGATGTTCGATTCACTGGAAAGCCGAATCGCCTCCCTCCTCTATGGCGTGCCGGCCGTGAAGGGCGTTTCATTTGGGGATGGGTTCGAACTCACCAGCATGGTGGGCAGCGAGGCAAACGACGCAATGTATTACGCCGCAGACGGCAGTGTCAAGACCCGCACCAACCACAACGGCGGTATTCTCGGTGGCATTTCCACAGGCATGCCGCTTTTGCTGCGCGTTGCCTTCAAGCCGACTGCCTCGATTGCAAAAGAGCAGCAAACCATCGACTGCGTCACGCATGAAAACGCCACCTTGGTCATCAAAGGCAGGCACGACGCCTGCATCGCCGTGCGTGCGCAGCCGGTTGTGGAAGCGGCGGTATCCATTGCACTTCTTGATGCGATGCTGTCGCAGGGGGAGGTTGCCTGCCATGGATAATCCAAAGCTCAATGAAATCCGCAAAGAAATCAACGCCATCGACAACCAGCTCCTGCCGCTTTTGATGCGGCGGATGGATGCAGCCGGGAAGGTAGCGGATATTAAACGCGAAGCCGGAATTCCAGTGTTGGACGCGCAGCGGGAGCAGCAGATTCTCGACCGGATACGCGAGCGCGGCGGTGCGTACGGAACCGCCCTTCAAGGCGTTTATGCTGCCATGATGGAGGCTAGCCGCGCCCTGCAACACGATGCGCTCGGCGGTGGGCAGGCACTGCGCAATCAATTAAAGCAGGCGCTGGCCGCAGGCAATGTGTGGCCGCAAGCGCCCCGCATCGCCTGCTCCGGCGTAAATGGAGCCTATTCCGACGCTGCCTCCCGCCTGCTTTTTCCGCAGCGGGATGTTTCGTTTTATCACGGCTTTAAGGATGTGTTTGCTGCCGTGGCGGAGGGCAAGGCCGATTTCGGCGTTGTTCCAATCGAAAATTCGTACGCAGGCTCTGTACATGAAACGTTTGACCTGATGCTTCGCCATCGCCTTTCGATTTCCGCGGCGGTGGATTTGCCGATCCATCATTGTTTGATGGCGCTGCCAGGCGTGCATCTGAATCGCCTAAAACGCGTTTATTCCCATCCGCAGGGGCTCGCTCAATGCGCCGAATATTTAGAGGCGCATGGTCTAGCCCCCATCCCCTGTTCCAACACAGCGGCGGCGGCAAAACTGCTCGCCGAAACGAGCCAACAGGATGCAGCCGCGATTGCTTCGGCAGATGCCGCCCACAACTTTGGGCTTCAAATTTTGGCGCGCGATATTCAAACGAGTAAAAACAACGCCACCCGCTTCATCGCCATCTCCCGCGAAATGAGGATCACGCCGCAGGCGGATAAAATCAGCTTGATTTTCACTTTGCCGCACACCACCGGCTCCCTCTATGGCGTGCTTTCCCGCTTTGCCCGTTGCGGGCTGAATTTTGACGAAGATTGAATCTCGCCCGATTCCGGACAGCAACTTCCAATACTATTTCTACCTTGATTTTACAGGCACGTTCGGGGAGGAAGCAACGCTTCACCTGCTCTGTGCCCTACAGGATGAACTGCCCGCATTTACGCTTCTTGGTAACTATCAGGAAATGACGGGCACATAAGGAAACCGGAAGGTTGGACAAAAATGCCCGCCTTCCGGTTATTTCATTCGGAGCCGCCTATTTTCAGGCCGGAAATCACCTGCACTGTTCCTGTTCTGCTCCAACTGCGTTATCATTTTGATTCATACTCATACAGCTGTGATACAGTCGCAAACTGAAAGCCTCTCTTCTTGAGCTCCAGAATTATTTTTTCCAGTGACTTGACTGTTTGCGCATTGTCGTCATGGAAAACGATAATATCCCATCCTGTACCTTGTTGATAAGGGCGGTGTAAATATTTTCTGCATCCGGAGCTTCCCAATCACCGCTGTCGATGGTCCATAATACAAGAGGAAGGCCGATTGCTTTTTGAACATCTTGCGTATATCTTCCATAAGGCGGGCGAACATACTTCATCGGATAGTCCGGCAGGATTTCTTTCAGTTTTTCTTCTGTCTGTTGGATTTCCCATTGTATTTTCCGGCTGTCTAATTGCGTGAGATCCGGGTGGGAGAAGGTATGATTCCCGATTTCATGCCCACTTGCAGCTATCTCCCGAATCAGCAGCTCGTTTCCGGTAAACTTTTCGCCTATCAGAAAGAAGGTAGCCGGAACCTGCTGTTCATACAAAATATCCAGCACCTGCGGGGTATAATGGGCGTTTGGGCCATCGTCAAAGGTCAGCGCAACGACAGGCTGCCCGGGATTGATTTGCGCCGTGATGACGTCACGTTTTATACGATGGGAGACTCCTGCAAGCAGCCCAATAACGACCAATACAATCACAACGCAGATGAGGGCGCCGAATAATACATTTTTCCGTTTCACTTCCATTCTCCCTTTCTATGCAGCAGCCGGATCAGGTAGCCGTGTAATGCCGCCGTACTTTGAATGGCCTGGAAAAACAAAAGAAAACACAGAAATCCCAAAATGCTATTTTGAAATGGAATCCCCAATTTCTTCTGATAGAGATACATACTTAGAAAGAGTAGAATGCTAATGGCTACTGTCAATAAGGTGAGAAATCCAGCGAAATAATAAAATCCAAAAAATGCGAGTATTATTCCTGGGATGAGTCCAAATAGAAAGGCAAGATCAAGGTAAATAATAGAAAGATTCACGAAAGTAAAATAGCGGGCATATCCCGTCCCCTGTTTCCAAGGCGGAACAGAGGATAATCCCTCCAACATACCGATTGCCCACCGCTTGCGTTGATTGTACAGGCCATTGAATGTTTCGGGAACCGTTGTATAACCGACTGCCCCAGGCTCATAAGTGGACGGAAGCTTCTGGCGGAGCAGTTGATAAGTCAGTACAATATCTTCCCCCATCACATCCTGCCACCCGCCTATTTGCTGAAGCAAAACGTACAAAAGGTAGAAGTAAAAAACACAGGAAAAAGGCTACTAACAAAAGCAGAAACCAACGGAAATTTCCCCGTTGGTTTCTGCTTTTCTCTATACAAAAATCTTTCTTTTTCTGTCTGCGTATTTTTCTAATGGATTGAATACTTCAAAATCCTGTTTCAGGTCTATTCCTGAAATATCTATATAGTGGTCGGTCATTTTTGAAGAAGAATGCCCGTAAAATCTTTTGAAGTTTTTCCCTTCCCCCGACCGGCTAAAGCCCACTTTGTAGCAAATGCATA
>ENA-OQDA01000488-OQDA01000488.1-human-gut-metagenome-genome-assembly--contig:-NODE-488-length-16289-cov-15.134761_pt1 | contig 16289 bp, 13 predicted proteins | sample MGYA00242771_ERZ504603 | MGnify/ENA primary metagenome ERZ504603 (study PRJEB26092, sample SAMD00036328) | human gut metagenome | host: Homo sapiens | study: EMG produced TPA metagenomics assembly of...
TTAAAGTACACGGAAGATACCGGTGAACCTTACCAGCAGATTCAGGCAGAAATGGCAGGAAGCACCAAGAGAACATACACTTTCATGCTGTTCGAAAACGAAACCTCTTCTACCCAGACTACTGACAACACTTCTTCTACAAACGAAGAAGGAGCTGCCACCACCAACTGTTTTATCAAAGAAGAGGTAACCGCACAATACAAAGGAGAGTTCAGCGGACTCACCAAGCGTTACTCGATTATCACCTGACCAATGCTGCCCTAACATTCTGCCGACATCATTTTTGCACATGTCTCGTATCGAACTTCAATCCTTCGATTTGTTCAACCGTATCGAACGGATTCATCATCAGCCGACGGCTGCCCCCGACAATTTACAAGCTAAATATATCCTGCTCCACAAAGTGCTGGAGCAGGCTTGTTATGAACTGACCACTGGTGTCACGCTCTCGTTCGCCAACCTGTTTTCCCGTCTGGATTACATCTGCAAGGAGAAGAAAATGACTCCCTCCGACCGCTATGCCATCCAGACCATGCGTCGCAACTGTAACGCAGCCATGGGCGACCGTTTTCAGGCCGACATGCAGGAATACCTTTACGACCTGCGGGCACTGGTGCGCTTTGTCTCACTGGGTTTTGAAGAAGACATTCCGGCTTCCATCCTTCCGGAAATCCCCCACTCCAACCGTCCGTATCAGGGTACACGCCTGTCGCACATCCCGTACGTACGGGCTTCGGTGACCAGCTGGAACGACACGCAGATTTTTGCAGCGACCGACAGCGAAACCGACCCGTTCATCATCATCAACTATGCCAAAGGTGGGTATGACGGCGACCTGCTCTATCTGAAAGACCTGCTTTCAGAAAATCTGCCGCTGAACCTGCTCGATGTGCGTGTGGACGAGGAAAATCACTACATTCCCAACCTTATTGTGATTCACCCCGATTACCTGATTGACATCAGTTCGCTGGCCGCCTGTTTTCGGGAGTACGGACACCACCCGCTCAACTATTTCATGAACAAAATCAAGCCGAGAGCCAATACGGCCCCCATCCTGATGGGTAACCTGGCCAGCCAGTTTCTCGACGACTATATCAACGAGCAGCCGCAGGAGCCGGTGAGCTACCCCCGCACCATCAAGAAATTCTTCGCCGCTTCGGCCCTCGACTTCTGTACCTGCTCCCTTCCGGCCGACTTTCACGCACAGGCACAGGCGCAGATGATGAACATCCGCTCGTTTGTTCACGATGTGCTGCCTCATAACATACGGAACTTCAACAAGAAGAATACCCTGCTCGAAGCCTCCTTCATTTGTGAGAAACTGGGATTGCAGGGACGTGTGGACATGATGCAGAAAGACTTCCAGGTACTCATCGAACAGAAGGCCGGAAAGCGCGACGAATACCATCGCCGCCATAAGGAAGACCATTTCATTCAGATGATGCTCTACCAAGGCGTACTGATGTATAATTTCGGACAGGAAACCGCCAATATGCAAACCTTCCTGCTCTATTCCAAATATGCCGACGGATTGCTGATAGAACATTTTGCCGAAAATTTGTTCCGGGAGAGCATCAAGCTCCGAAATTACATCGTACACAACGAGATGCGACTGGGCGATGGAGCCATCGGAGAAATTGTAGACTCACTGAGCATCGATTTGCTGAACGAATTGCAGATTGGAGGAAAGCTGTGGAACGACTACCAGGAACCGCAACTGCAGACGGCCATCAATACGCTGAAACGCTGTACACCGCTGGAGCGGGCCTACTTCAACCGTTTTTTCACGTTCATATCAAAGGAACAGATTCTCAGCAAGACCGGAGGAAGCAACGATGCGTCTCACGGATTTGCCGGCAACTGGCATATCCCGCTGCACGAAAAATCTGGAGGGCGGGCAATATCCTGACCGGACTGACCATCCAGGAGAAACAAAGCAGCGGCCCCGGCAAGGAAGTACGACCTCATTGAACTGCACATTCCCGACACAGGACGAAGACTTCCTGCCCAACTTCCGCACGGGCGACATGGTGATTCTCTATGCGTATAAGGAAGAACCGGACATGAGAAAGCAGATTCTCATGAAGGGAAACATTCTGGAATTGCAGCCGGACCGTATGACCTTAGTGCTGCGCAACGGACAGCAAAATAAAGATATTATCGGCGACCGAACACGAATGCCAACCATTCCGAGGGCCGGGAAAGGTTTATGAATTCGGCCCGCTGCGGATCGACCAGCCCAAGCGGGAAGTAACACTTCATGGGAATGCCGTAAAACTGAGCCAGCGAGAGTTTGAAATTCTCGGCCTGTTTGCTTCCCATCCTAATCAGGCCCTTTCTGCTTCTTTTCTCCACAATGCCGTCTGGCTTCATCCAGACTCGGAGCATGGAGAGGAAGAAGCTGCAGCCTATGTACGAAGCATACAGAAAAAACTCAGCCTGTATCAATCGAATTCCATCTGCCGGATCGTCGAAGATACCCCCACAGAGAAAAAAGGCTGTTGTTTTACATTTTTAGTTGATTGAATAAATATCCCTGTTCTTTTGTCGTGGAATGTAGATAAAAGCACTACGAAATATGCAAACAGAAGGAGAATCGAATCAGAAAAGTAGTTTTTCTCTTTTATACTGTCCCCATCTAAATTTATATGGGGAAATCTGGAAATAAAATAATATCCGCTTTCCCCATGCAGAGGGGATGGCGACAATGCGGCGAAAACCACCGCATACAGAAAGGGCTGCAGCTTCATACGAAGCTGCAGCCCTTTTTTGTTCGACATTATCCTGTTTTGATTTACCATTAAATGCCAATTTCGAGAAAATAACCTCACTATGCGCATTCGCCTGCGGACGGGTGCGACTTTTTCATGCTTTCAAAAAGAGGTTATGGCTCAGAACCCATAGCGGCAGGCCGCCGCCTCGACAATCTGAATTTTCAAAATTTCAGATTGATCGGAGGAAACAGCCATGGCTTACAACAAAGCCAGAGCCGAAAAACAGTGGCTCAAATGGAAAGAAGCAGAAGAAAGAAAACTCAGAGAACTCGGCGTGGATGAGGACACCATCCAGCGTCTGCATACATACGATTGGGCGCAGTTCAATAAGGAACGGCAGTACCTGCAGCGGCAGGTGGAATGGTCTCCCTATGTGGAGCTCATATCCGCACAGGATTTGGAACTGCCTGTCGAGGATACCGAAGCCCTGCTGGACAGCATCGAGGATATGGAACTTTTTTCTTTACTGCACAATGTGGACAAGCTCACCCTCGAAATCCTCTTCATGAAAATGGACGGATACGGCAGCAAGGAAATCTCAGAGAAAACCGGCCTGTCAGTAAACGCCATTGATCTACGGATTTTCAAACTCAAGAAAAAATTAAAAATTTTTTATAAGCGGAAAGATTCCGGCCTTTTTCCTGGGCTATGGGGTGAACGGGGAAAAAGAAACGTTCGCCTTGCAGCTTGAAAAGTGAATACCAGCCATGCGGGTACGTTCCCGCCTGAGCGAGCGACACAGGAAAAAGCGCCATGACGAGCCGCACGCAGGCTGCCACCCTGAAAAGGGATGGCGGCTTGTCTTGTTGGTTTCGAGCGATGCATTTTGACCGGAAAGAGGGAGCAGTTTCCCTTTTCGCCACGACCTTGGGCGGGGTATTATGATACGCGCTATCGTTTGCCCACACGTCAGATGGGCTGGCCGACCTTGGGTTGTAATCAGCAAGACCTCGGGGAGCCAGTGAACGGCTTGTAAACTGCAAGCCTGCCCGCATGGTTCCCAAGGTTGCCGGGGGGCGAGCAGCAAATACGGTACATCTATAATCAAACCTTTTTATTTTATTCAGATTGCCGTTGACGGCGAATCCGTGCGGCGCAGGTTTTCTGCGCCGCATTAGTTTGCCGCCAACGCACCAAGGAGAATGTGCCGAAATGAACAATCACTCTCTGAAGGAGCAGGCCCACGGGGAGATCGAACGGATCTTCCGAATCCTTCTGCCTCAAAACGGGCTGGCCGTGCGGGAAGAACAGATTACCCTCTGCCACGCCATGCTGGATACCCTGCTCAAAAACAATATCGCTTTATGCGACGCAGGAGTCGGGATCGGCAAGACCTACGCCTACCTGACCGCCTGTATTTTACTGAAAAAGTTTGCCCCGCATGGGCCTGCCGGTTCCCAGCCGGTGGTGGTCTCCACCTCCAGCGTTGCCCTGCAGGACGCCATCATTGGGGAATACATCCCATTCCTATCCCGGATTTTTCTGGAGAATCACATCATCCATAAACCAATCCGGGCGATGGTGCGAAAAGGTAAGGAACGCTTTGTCTGCGACGTTCGTCTTGCAGGGCGGCTGGAAGCCGTGAAACATAAGAAAAAGAATGCGGAGCAGATGAAAGCCCTGCTTTCCCTTCGCGCCTATTATGATTTAGACGCCGTAACCGGCCTCAGCGGGTTTGACAGGCGGCAGGTGTGCGTCCCCAAGGTTTGCGAGAAAACCTGCCCTCTGCGAAACGTCTGCCGGTACCATCAATACCTGAAGGAAGCCAGAAGCGCGGAAATTTTCGTCCAGATTTGCAACCACAACTATCTGCTGGCCGACGCCGCCCACCGTTTGCAGGAAATGCGGCCCCTTCTCAATGATTACCGGGCTTTGGTGATCGACGAAGCTCATAAGCTGCCGGACGCAGCCCGCCAGATGTACGGGCAAAGTTTGTCGGCGGAGGATTTCCGTGAACTCTGCGACCTGCTGGCAAAAGAAAAATATATTCTTGCGGCCCATCGGCTGAAAGAAAAGTTTACTGCCCTCATGGGAGCCATGTGCCGGGGCGAACTGCTGGAAGAAGCGCAGCGCACCGCCTTTATTTTAACGCCGGATCGGGAAGCAGCCCTTCGGGATTGCCTTTCCCTCCTCCGGCAGCTTCAAAAACAGCTTGCCCCGCACCTCCCACGGTGGCTTCTTTACCGGCTGGGAACAACAGAACAGGCCCTCGGCCTGTTTTTTACCGGGAATCGAAAATACATCCTCTACATCCAGTACGACAGGGACGGAAGCCCCAGCCTCTGCGCCGCCAGCCGGGAAATGCCGGAGCAGCTGCGTCGGGCGCTGTGGCTGAAGGACATCCCCGCCATCCTGACCTCCGGCACCCTCATGGCCGGTGGCAGCTTTGACAGAACCCGGCAGCTCATGGGGCTGTCCGAAAACAATCGAATGGAGGATTTTATAGCGGTTTCGCCCTTCAATTACGAGGAAAACTGCCTTCTCTACATTCCCGGCAACCTGCCGAGAGTACAAATGGGCAGCGAACAGGAAGCTAAGTGTCTGGCAGAGCAGATCTGTCGGTTGGTAGAAGCCACTCATGGCCACACTCTGGCGCTTTTTACTTCCTATTCCCTCATGGGCGCTGTTTACAATCAGGTAAAGGACCGGCTGCCTTTTCCGCTTATGGAAGTATGGCGGCACTCGCAGGACGTCATCCATCAGTTCAAGCGGGCGCAGAACGCCGTGCTGTTCGCGGCGGGCTCTTGTTGGGAAGGTGTGGACTTTCCCGGCGATATGGTGTCGTCGCTCATCATTGTGCGGCTGCCGTTCCCTGTTCCTGATCCTTTGAGCGAAGCGGAACGGGAACAATACCCTACTTTGCAGGATTACATCAAAATGGTGGTCATACCGGATATGCAGGTAAAGCTGCGGCAGGGATTTGGGCGGGCCATCCGCACCGAAACCGATACCTGCGTTGTCAGCATTCTGGACTGCCGGGCATCCCCCGGAGAACGGTATCACCGGGCTGTGCTGGAAACCCTGCCGAACCTTCGGCTCACCAGAAAAATCGAAGATGTAGAGGAATTCATCCGGGCAAAGAAAGGCCCGGATTATTTTATGCCGTAAAGGAGATTACCATAGATGAATCAAAAATATTTACAGGGGCTTTCCAGTGATATGGAAAACTCTGACGATGCTGTCTTTTTTGAAGCAACCCCCGAAAATATCACAGCATTTTTGATGCAGCACCAGTGGGCGTCAATGTCCGCCATTGGAACCGTGGACAGCCGTTCTTTTTTAACTGCAAAAATGGGGCTTATTGACACTTGCCCTGATCAAACGTATTTATCTCAAAAGCTCCTTCCCGTCTATGCCAAAGCCCAGATGGGGGATATCCCTGTCCCGAAATTAAAAATCGTACCCAAAGAAATAGCCCTTGCCGAAGAATGCCCTATGCCGGACTGGAATTATTTGCGCTGGGATGGATACAGCGATAAGAAATATCAAGATATTCTTAGCGGAAAGGCCCTTTTGGAACTACCTTGGTCTGGAGAAAAAGCCTCCTTGGAACTTCAAGTGCGTTCTTATTACAATGGCGGGAATTTGGCTTTACTGTTGGTAGACTGGAGTCAAGGAGAACCGGAACCATGGGGAGATCTGAGCGTGAATTTAGGAAAATCCATCGAAAAAAACTGTGCTTTTATTGACGTTAACAATTTAGGAAGCGACATTCTTCCATGGATCGAGAAAAACGGACTGGGTTCCCCCACAGGCCGAACAGAGCAAAGTGGGTTTGTGGCTTATCCTGAATATCGTTTTAATCCAGAACGGCTGAAAGAACTGGATGATAAAGGATATGCCGAGTATGAGAACCTTCTGAAACAGCAGCAAAAGAACATGAAAAAAGGCTGGGACCGATAAAAAATTATATCTCAGCCTATATTTTACGAAACAAGGAGATTGACATAGATGAACAGAAAAACAGAAACGGAGGAATTTCCCTACGCAGACCGCCCCATGTGGTTATACAGCCGCAGCAGCGATAAAAGGGTGTCTGTCCTGATTCAGCAGATGCGGAATCTCTTAGAGGAAGCCAATCATCGGGAATACACCGTTGTAGGGACTTCTCAGGATATGGGGACCGGCAGGAGCATGGCCCGCATGGGCCTGAAACAGATGATGCGGAGTGTGCAGGGCGGCTTCGTCCGTGCTGTGCTTGTGCGGGATCTATCCCGCCTGAGCCACGATCCCGCCATCCTGATTAAGATACTGGAATTTTTGCAGGATCACGACGCGGTACTGATCACCACCGAGAGCGACCTGCGGTATGAGCTTCACATCAAAGGGCTGGAAAACCACTTTTTCCAGAGGGCGGCCCAAAAGGGCCTCCATTTGCCGTGGTGAAATGATCATGGACATACCCTATACCTTACAAACCCCAAATGAAAAGGTGATCAATGAAATCAAATACTTTGCAGCATTCTCCGCATTAAAACGGCTGTTAGAACAGGAAAAAATCACATTGGAAAACTGCCGGCAGGCGAATGTTGCTATTGCCGAAAAGTACGGCGTTTCACAACTCCATATTTAGTGGTTGTCGTGATAGCTATCCCGAACCGGTTGTGGTAGTCTTTGGTGTGACAAAAAAGATGTCCAACCGGAAAGGGGGTGGCAAAGGTGCCGCAGGTCAAAGTCATACAGCCAATAGCAGAACAGGAAAAAAAGCTGCGGGTTGCAGCTTATGCCCGTGTGAGCAGCGATTCAGCCGACCAGCTGAACTCCTTTGCCACCCAAGTGGGCTATTACACCAGTTACATCCAATCGAAGGAAGAATGGGAATTCGCAGGGTTATATGCGGATGAAGCGGTCACCGGCACGGCAGCCGACAAGCGGGACGATTTTCAGCGCCTGCTGGCCGACTGCCGTGCCGGGAAGATCGACCGCATCCTCGTCAAATCCATTTCCCGGTTTGCGAGGAATACCCTCGACTGTCTCCAGACGGTGCGGGAACTCAAACAGCTTGGCGTTGCTGTAGAATTTGAAAAAGAGGACATCGACACCGGAAACATGGGCAGCGAAATGCTGCTGAGTATTTTGGGATCAGCCGCACAGGAAGAATCCCTCTCTATCTCGAAAAACCTCAAATGGAGCTATCGACGCCGGATGAAATCCGGCGATTTTATTACGAACAGCGCCCCGATTGGGTATATCCTGAAAAACAAAACCTTAATACCCGATCCGCAGGAAGTTCCCATTGTCGAATACATTTTCAGCAGTTATCTTGCGGGAAAAAGCATAGAAGAAATTGCGGCAGAGATCAATGCAATGGAAATAGAAATTACAAACAAAAGAACTGAAAGATGGCATCGGTCAACCATTCGATATATTTTGACGAATGAAAAATATATTGGCGATTCGCTGGTTCAGAAGTGGTTTACCCCCGATGAACTTCCGCTAAGACACCAGATAAACAAAGGAGAAATCTCTCAATACTACATTAAAAATTCTCATCCGGCAATTATCCCACGCCAAGCTTTTGAAACCGTGCAAAAGCTGCTTAAACAAAGAGCAGAGCAACATATTTCCAAAACAGCTATCCGTAGTTTTCCACTCAGCAGAACTATGCAGTGTGCCCTTTGCGGTTCGACCTTTCATCGCCGCCCCAGCGCCAAAGCTGTCCGGTGGACCTGCTATCAGCATTTGCAGAATAAAGAATTATGCCCGATGGAAATTATAGAGGAAAATGAAGTCTATCAGGCATTTTTAAGAGTATATAACAAGCTGTTGGACAACAAGGATTTCATTTTGAAAACCATGCTGAACCAACTATCGGAACTGCAAACAAAAACCATATTCGCAAGGCCGGATATCATAGCGGTAAACGAAAAAATATCTGAATTAGTCAAGCAGAATCATTCGCTCACAAGGTTACAAACCAAGGGGTGCATTGATTCTGCTATTTTTATAGAGCGAAGCAACCGCAACAACCAAAAGATCGAAGAATTGCGGCGGGAACTGCGGCAGCTTCAAGGGCCGGACGAGGTTAGCCGTATCGTTGACAGCACCAAACTGCTGCTGGAACTGTTGGAAGAAGCCCAGCCTATGCTGGAGTTTGAACCTTCCGTATTCAAAAGCGTGGTGCAAAAAATCGTCGTTTATCCCGAAAGGTTTTGTTTTTACCTTACTAACGGGCTGGTACTCGATGAAGGGAGGTGTTAGGAATGAAGAAAAAACGCTACTTTCCATTCGGATACCGCATGACTAATGGAGCAATGGAAATCGTTCCAGAGGAAAGCGCCCTTGTTCAAAATATATTCCACAGTTATCTTGCTGGAGCGTCTCTACAGCAATTGGCGAAATCAGCAGAGCAAACCGGCTTGCGGTATCGGCAAAATGCCAATGGTTGGAACAAAAACATGATATCCAGAATATTGGACGATGAACGCTACTGGAACGGAAATGGCTTTCCACCTGTTATCAGTACGGAATTGGCAGCGCGAATAGCAAAGCTCAAAGTGTGTAGAGCATCTCCAAAATCATCCATCCGATTTTTTCAAAAGACAATATTCTGTCCACAATGTGATTCCCGTCTAATTCGGAATAGCAGAAGCCTTCCACGCATTTTTTGGGAATGTAAAAAATGCAACATACAAATTGGCCCCATTGCCGACAATGAGCTAAAGCAGGCAGTCACCGAAAAGCTGCTGTCTATTTGCCAGAATCCACAGTTGACGGAGCCAGATCAACAACCCACCAACAGCCTATCCATACAGGCGGCACGCTTGACCAACGAAATCAATCAACTGCTGGATCAGCGTGAAGTAGATACAGACAGGCTGCTTCCTCTGATTTTGGAATGCGCTGCCGAAAAGTATATGACCTGCCGTATTAAGGAATCCGACCACCTCACGATAAAGCTAAAAACTCTTTTTCAGGAGCATAGCAACGACGAGGGGCTGGATCGGGAACTTTTTAAGCAGACCGTGAAACAGGTGATCCTGCTGCCGGATGGCACCATACAGTTTCAGCTATTGAATGGAAAAACAGTTTGAAAGGAGAAAACTTCCCATGCCGCAAAGAATAGTCATGGAAATCCCGGCAAACCCTATGCTGGGCGATTTGCGAAAGCGAAAACGAAAGCTGAGGGTTGCGGCTTATTGCCGTGTAAGCACCGAGGAAGATGAACAGCAAAACAGCTTTGAAGTACAAGTAGACTATTACACCGAAAAAATCACTCACCACGATGGCTGGCAGCTTGCCGGAATTTTTGCAGACGATGGGATCTCCGGGGTACGAACCAAAAAGAGGGACCAATTCAACGAAATGATAGAGCTCTGCAGGAAAAAGAAAATAGACCTCATCCTAACGAAATCCGTTTCCCGATTTGCCCGGAATACCCTCGACTGCATCAAGCACGTCCGAATCCTCAAAAGCTGGGGCATCCCCGTGATATTCGAGAAAGAAAACATCGACACCTCGAATATGAACAGCGAAATGATCCTGACCTGCCTGAGTTCCTTCGCACAGGCCGAAAGCGAATCCATCAGCGGCAACGTCACCAAAGGAATCCGCATGGGATACAAGCAAGGGCGGTTTGCCTTCCGCTACACCGGCTTCGCCTTTCAAAAGGGGCCGGACGGAGCACCTGAAATCATCCCCAGGGACGCCCAAACAATCCTCATGATCGCACGGGAATTCCTGAACGGCGACAGCCTGAAAGGAATCAAGGAAAAGCTGGAGAAAGCAGGCATCCCAAGCCCTGCGGGAGAGCCGAAATGGACAACACAGACGATCCAGCGAATCCTACAGAATGAGAAATATGCAGGCGACGTCCTGCTGCAGAAAACCTACACCGCCGATTTTTTGGAAGGGAAAGTCAAAAAGAATAACGGAGAACTGCCGCAATATTACATTCAGAATAACCATCCGGCTATTATCCCAAGAGAAATGTTTTTTCAAATTCAGGAAGAACTCGCCCGAAGAAGAAGCAAAAAGCCTGCCAACACCAAGAAGGCCAAAACCAACCGTGGCAGGTTTACCAGCAAATACGCCCTATCCGAAAGGCTGGTCTGTGGGGACTGCGGCTGTTATTTCCGCAGGGTAACATGGAACATCCACGGAAGAAAGCAAATCGTCTGGAGGTGCATCAACCGGCTGGAGTTCGGGCCGAAATCCTGCGGAAAATCACCCAGTCTTGAAGAATCCGCCCTCCACACTGCTATACTGGAAGCCATCCGTTCTCTGGTTCATGGGCAGCAGGAAGAAATGGCTGCGGCGCTGCAGGATACCCTGATACAGTGCATCGCCGGAGAAAAGGAAGAAGCCAGCCCTATTGTAATAGAGAACAAAATCAAGGAACTGGAAACAGAATTTGACCGGCTGCTGGTTCTGGCGGTTGACGAAAACGACATCATAGACCATAAGCTGAAACAAATCAGCGAAACCATCCTCAAATTGAAGCAGCAGAAAAAGCGGATTGAATACACCGCAGAGCGTTCCGAGGTAATGGAATCCAAGGCCAAAAAAGTCATGGGGCTAATTTCCGCAGAGGACCTCGACCTGACAGAATACTCCGACGCCTTAGTGTACCGCATTATTGAAAGAATCACCGTACTTTCCAAAGAAGAAATCCGCATCCGTTTCATAGGCGGATTTGAGATCACACAGCCACTTCGCTAAGAAGCAGGTACAGAGAAATGCTGGCAGACCATGTGCTGTCGGTATTTCTCTGTACCTGCTTTTTTTGCAATTTTACTTGCATTTTATATAGACTTGTGCTATACTATGTATAGAATAATTGAAAAGGAGGGTTGCGCGTCCAAAAAAGATATTTTTCTTTTCAAACGAGAGGGTATCTTTTTTGTAGCGTAAACCCAAAAACTCCGCCGGAAAACCCAGCAAAAGGCAGGCTCACATAAGGATACTTTCAAAAAGTGACCGATTGAGAGCAGCACGACGCCACAGAGTTTTAAAACTCTGTGGCGTTGTGCTTTTTTATAGCTAACAGGAAAATGAGTCCGTACTAAGCGATATTCAGCCCTTCAATTCCGAAAAGATTTTCTATTGCATGTCGGTTCAAATCCTTGTTTCCTCGCTTTTCTCAGTCTACCCGCAGCATACGGTAACCGACGCCGATATGCGTCTGAATGTATTGCGGACCGTCCCTTTGCGGCTCCAGCTTTTTGCGCAGGGTCGCCATAAACACCCGCAGAGAAGCAATATCGTTTTCCCAGCTGCTGCCCCAAATCTGCTGCGTGATATAGGTGTGCGTCAGCACCTTTCCGACATTATGAGAGAGCAGACACAAAAGCTTATATTCAATCGGGGTCAGGTGCAATTCCTCCCCATTTAGATAAGCGCAGCCGGCGGCATAATCGATTTTAAGCTTGCCGTTTTGGAAAACGGGTGAGTCGGCGTCGCCGCTTGCCTGAAGCAGCAGCAGGCGTCTTTGCGTGACCCGAAGGCGTGCCAAAAGCTCCTCTATGGAAAAGGGCTTTGTCAGATAGTCGTCCGCCCCGGCATCCAGCGCCGTGATTTTGTCTTTATCCTCGCTGCGCGCACTGATCACAATAATGGGCATATTTGACCATGAGCGGATACTTTCGATCACCTGTGTGCCGTCGATATCCGGCAGCCCCAGATCCAGCAGAACGATATCCGGGTTATGGGAGGTCGCTTCTATAATAGCGCTGTGTCCGTTCTCCGCGGTCAGGTAGTGGTAATCGTGAGCCTTTAGCGTTGTTACGATCAGATTGCGGATGGGGCGGTCGTCCTCCACGACGAGTACAAGGGGTTTATTCATTCAGAGTCACCTCGCTGAGCGGTAAAGTAAAGGTAAATATGCAGCCGTGCGGTACGTTATCCGTAAGTGTCAGCGTTCCACCGTGCAGCTCTACAATAGATTTACACAGGGTAAGCCCGATCCCGAAGCTTCTGCGGCTGTCTGCGACGGTATTTTTTCCGGTGTAAAACATCTCAAAAATATGCGGTTTCATATCGTCTGCAATTCCGTTTCCGTTATCGGCGACTCGGATCACGGCATCCCTGCCCTGTTTTTCCGCACTTACGCAGATCTCGGAGCCTTGTTCGGTATATTTCAAAGCATTATCAATAAGGTTGACAATGACCTGCACGATAAGCTGTGCGTCCATACGGGCAAGGATCAGATCGTCGCACCTTACCGTCACCTTGTGTCCGACGGATTTTTTCTTCAAATGCGAAACGGCTTCGTTGACCACTTCGTCCACAAGCTGGTCGGTAAGCTCCAGCTTCAGGCGTCCGTCATTCAGCCGTGTAACATACAGCAGATTTTCCACCACGCCGATCAGCCATTCGGAATCGTCATAAATATCTTTATAGATCTGCTGCTTGGTTGCTTCGTCCAGGCAGTTTCCGTTATGCAAAAGCGTGTCCGCATTACCTGAAACGGAGCAAAGCGGCGTGCGCAGATCGTGTGAGATCGACCGCAAAAGGTCGGCGCGCAGCTGCTCGCTTTTTGCAAGATCTGCCGCCCGTTCCTTTTCGGCGGCGTTGTGAGCATTATCCATTGCCAGCGCACATTCGTTCACAACCGACAGTACGATGCTGCTCTCAAATGAATCGGGCTTTTCGGGTTTCATCGGTATCCCAATTACACCGTAGACTCTGCCGCCTGCACGGATTGCAAGATAAAGACATTCGGATTTTCCAAACTGTGCTGTCGCTGCTCCTGCACGGTGACCGTTTTGAAGCACCCATTCTGCGGTCTGCCGCTCTGCATCGCTTAGCAGCTTTTCAGCGTGTGTATCCTTTTTTTCGGCATACAGCCGCCCGGACAACATTCCGTTTTCGCCTTTTGTATAGGCAACAATACTGCGGTCAAGCAACCGCGAGAGCTGCATACAGGTCACGCTTAAAACATCATCGTTGCTTTTTGCTTTTTGCAGCAGACGGTCAGTGTCAAACAGCACCTGCACACGGAACGCAGAGCGAGCCGAGAGCCTTGCATGATCTTTCAGCTTCGAGGCAAGCGTGCCGGTGAGAACGGAAGACGCCAGCATAACTGCAAAGGTAACGGGATAACCTACGGCATAGGTCTGAAAGGACAACCTGGGTTCGGTAAGGAAAAATCCGAACAATACAACACTTAGAAGTGAGCCTGCTATACTGCAAAGGTATCCTTTGGTCAAAACGGAGATCATCAGCACACCTAAGATGTATACCGTAACGATATTGGTATCGGGAAAGTCGAGATGGTCGAACAGAAACCCGATCGCCGTACATACGGCAAGCGCCAGGACGGTCACGGCAATATCCCGCAGCGACGGTATCTCTGCACCAAAGAACAGACGGCGTCTGTGCGACTTTGTGTAGTTCAGTGCGTCGGGAATAATATGAATGTCAACATCGGGGGCGGAGGAGATCAGCTTTTCGGTGAGAGTCGGTCTTCCGAACAGCCCTCTGCGTCTGGCACTGCTTTGCCCGATCACGATTTTTGTGACATCGGAAAGCCTGACATATTCCGAGATCTGCAGCGCTACATTCTCGCCGTGCGTCATAACGATCTCGGCGCCGAGCCTTTGCGCGAGCTGTATGTTCTGCGAAAGCCGGGACTGATCCTCATCATTTATGACCGTATCCGTCTGCACATAGATGGCGGTAAATCTTGCATGAAGAACCTTAGCCATCTTTGCGGCGGTGTGTATGATCCTTGCATTGGACGGCGAAGAGGATAGGCAGACAAGGATATGCTCGTCTGTATCGAATTTTAACTGTTAGTAATATTCTTCTTCGCCGCCGTCATCGTAATAGTCTTCGTCTCCGCTTCCGTCTGAATAGTCCTCTCCGGAACCGTCCTCGCCGCTTCCATCTGACATATCGCTGCCTTCACCGGAGCCCTCCTCACTGCTGCCGTCAGATATGTCACTTCCGTCTCCGCCTTCTGAAGCAGTTTCCGCATTGAGAAGCGGACCGTCATAACCTGCTACCAGTCCCTTCGACAGGCTGCTGTCCCAGAAATTTGAATAGGACGCATTCTGAAGCTCCACACCCTTGGCCTTTGCAAGCTCACTGACTGTCATCAGCTTATATCCCTTTTCCACCAGCTGGGGAATCACCTGAATTGCAGCCTGTACGGAAGGCTCATGGATGTCGTGCATCAGTATAATGGAACCGTCTGTCAGATCTCCGTTCATAATTGCATCAACATCTGCTTCTACATTCATCTTTCTCCAGTCCTCTGTATCCAGAGACCACATAAAGAACGGCTTCTGCACAAGGTCAAATTCTCTCTGATCCGCTGCGCCGTAAGGTGCGCGGGCTACTGTGGCTTTCTGTCCGCAGGCTTTCATCAGAGCCTCGTCTGTTTTCTGAAATTCTTCTATTACAGCTTCATCAGAAATACCCTGAAGTGTTGCCTCCGGATGATCCCAGCTGTGGTTTCCAAGCTCACATCCGATATCCGCCATTCTCTGTACAGTGGATTCCCAGCCTGATACATTCTGTCCCAGCATAAAGAACGTTGCATGAGCATTGTTTTCTTCCAGACAGTCAAGAAGCTGGTCTGTATACTCTCCCGGTCCGTCGTCAAAGGTCAGGGCAATACGCGGCTTATGTTTCTCAGGATTATAGGAACCGTCCTCATTAAAGTACAGATCATCAAATCCCTGGCTTACCCAGCCTGTCTGTATGTAACCATTATCGTCAAAGGAATATGTCTGTCCGTCAATCTCCTGCATTCCCCCGGCATAATAGGTTCCGTCTGTATTCTGATACCATTTGCCATTTTCGTCCTCATGCCACCCGGAAGTCAGATCCGAAGCACTGGTAACATGAGATACACTGGATAAAGGCATTCTGATGGCTGCTGTTTCATCTGTTTTTACTTCTTCTTTCTGGGGGTTCTGTTTTATCTGCATCTGCCGTTTTGCCGGCATCTGCTTCCACCTGCACGGGTTCAGCCGCATCCTTACCGCTGATCTTATTTGTAATGGGCAGAATCACACCCTTTATGATAAATACTGCTACAAGCACCACAGCCAGCACATAAGCGCCAAGTTTCATCATTTTTGCGGCGTCGAAGCTGCTGCTGCTTTTTGCGCATCCTTTCCTGCAATACTCTTTTATCCATTGTTTCCCACCTGCTATTATATCAATCTGTCTTTGTTTGTCCTGTCTATCATACTGCATTTTTTGCAGAAATACAATAGCGCTTCCCGTGCATTTTCCATATATTTATAAAACTTTTCTAAATTTATCCAGTTTCCTGAGACCCCGTTGTCAGGCAGGCTGTTTCCGGCTCTGCACAGACAGCCGCCACTATACCGAACGGCACTGCTTCCGATTATTTATAAAGCTTTTCTGATTATTCCTCTAACGCGGCATCCTCATTTGCTACATCTTCATTTGCAGTATTTCCGGCGTCCTCTGTCTGAGTATCGTAAGCGCCTTCTTCTGTTACCGCATCTTCATTTTCTGCCAGCTCATCACCTCCGCCGACCTTCTGGTCTACCTCGGCCTGGTCAACAATAAACTTTTCCACTCTGAGAAGAGCCC
>ENA-OQDA01000490-OQDA01000490.1-human-gut-metagenome-genome-assembly--contig:-NODE-490-length-16267-cov-4.746344_pt1 | contig 16267 bp, 19 predicted proteins | sample MGYA00242771_ERZ504603 | MGnify/ENA primary metagenome ERZ504603 (study PRJEB26092, sample SAMD00036328) | human gut metagenome | host: Homo sapiens | study: EMG produced TPA metagenomics assembly of...
GAGGATTATTCCTATGTGCGTAAGCTTCAAACAGTTTGTTTGAAGCATTGGAAAAATGTCTGTCGGCGCGAAACGCCTCCTGCCGCAGAGCGGCAACGCCATTTTTCGCAGAGATTAGCCTATGTGCGTAAGCTTCAAACAGTTTGTTTGAAGCTAGAGCGTTTTTGCACATATGGTAGATAGCCTCACGAACCTCGAGCTTCGGAGAACATGGAAGCATACCCGTTCGCACTTGCGCGCTTGTGGATATGTTGCATTAATCTAAAACCGTTTTGAAACATCATCTTTGTTTTCCCGCATATATCTAGAGAAGAGCAACTTTGCAAGCGGGGTGTCAGAGATGAAGAAAAATAGGCTGATTTGGGCGGCTGTCGCCGCGGTTTTGATCTTATTTTGTATTTTTGCAATCATTGTGGAGCGAAAAAACCAGGATGCGCTGCAATCCGTTTCCGCTTCAGGCGTTTCCGGGCATCCCACAATCCTGATCGACGCAGGGCACGGCGGCGTTGACGGCGGCACAGTCGCAAAAGACGGCACAGTGGAAAAGGGGATCAATCTGGAAATTGCGCTGAAGCTGGAAACTATTTTCCGCATGATGGGGTTTGACACGGTCATGACGCGGCGGGAGGATATCTCCATCCATGACGATTCCGCCAAAACGATCCGGCAAAAGAAAATTTCTGATTTGCACAACCGCCTGAAGCTCATCAATGAAACGCCGGACTGCCTGTTTATCAGCATTCATCAAAATTCTTATCCTTACCCGAATAACACAGGCACACAGGTATTCTATTCGCCCAATCACCCGGAGAGCCAGGCGCTTGCGGCGGCTATTCAGCAGTCCGTCATCCACTTGATCCAGCCGCAGAATACCCGCAAGGTAAAAAAATCCGGCACAGAGATCTATTTGCTCTATCAGGCGAAAACGCCTGCCGTTATGGTGGAGTGCGGCTTCATGTCCAACGCGCAGGAAACGGAAAAGCTGCGCACAGAAGCCTATCAGAATGAATTGGCGTTATCAATTTTTTACGGCGTTTTATCCTACCTCAATGGAATCGGCACTGCCGACGCGACGCCGGCCGCCCAATAATCAAATGGTCTGGAAAGGACAGAAGCATCTATGGCACAGAAGTCAAAAAGCGTATTCGTATGCAGCCAATGCGGCTATGAAAGCCCCAAATGGTATGGCAAATGCCCCGGCTGCGGGGAGTGGAACAGCATGTCCGAGGAAATGCGCGCCCCGGTTTCTGCTTCCGGCCCCAAATCCGCATCGGGCGGGCGGGGCGCGCCTCGCGTGGTGCAGATCAATGAGATTTCCGCCGACGCGGAGCACCGCTACGCAACCGGCTTAAAGGAGCTGGACCGGGTGCTGGGCGGCGGTGTCGTCAAAGGGTCGCTTGTGCTACTCAGCGGCGATCCCGGCATCGGCAAATCAACGATCCTGCTGCAAATCTGCGGCTTTTTAGGGGAAACGCTGCGCGTGCTCTATGTTTCCGGCGAGGAGTCGGCGCACCAAATCAAGCTGCGGGCCCAGCGCTTGGGCGTGGCAACACCGAATCTCTATATCATGTGTGAAACGGATGTGCAGCTTATTTCAGAATTGATCCAAACGGAAAAGCCGGATCTTGTGATTATCGATTCCATCCAGACCATGAATCACTCCGACGTTGCCTCCTCTTCCGGCAGCGTAACACAGGTCAGGGAATGCACCGGTTTGCTGATGCGCACGGCAAAAAGCGTGGATATCCCGATTATCGTTGTCGGCCATGTGAATAAGGATGGCAATATTGCCGGGCCAAAGGTGTTGGAGCATATTGTAGACGCCGTGCTTTATTTCGAAGGCGATAGGCACCTTTCCTACCGGATTCTGCGCGCAGTCAAAAACCGCTATGGCTCCACCAATGAAATCGGTGTGTTCGAAATGCTGGATAACGGCCTGCGCGAGGTGGAAAACCCCTCTCTGATGCTCCTTTCCGGGCGGCCGCAGAATGCTTCCGGCACCTGTGTCGCCTGCGTGATGGAGGGCTCCCGGCCGATCCTCGCGGAGGTGCAGGGCTTGGTGGCGCCCACCGGCTTTGGAACGCCGCGCCGCATGGCAACAGGCTTCGATTATAACCGGATGTCGATGCTGCTGGCAGTGTTGGAAAAGCGGGCCGGGTATTTCTTCGGCAATATGGACGCCTATGTTAATGTGGTTGGGGGCTTCAAGCTGGACGAGCCTGCGGCGGATTTATCGGTCGCGCTCGCATTGGTATCCAGCTTGAAGGATTGCGTTGTGCAGGAGGATGTATTGGCCTTTGGAGAAATCGGCCTGGCCGGAGAAATCCGCGCTGTGGGCAATACGGAGCAGCGCATCAGCGAAGCGGCTCGTTTGGGCTTTCGCCGTTGTGTAGTGCCGCGGCACAACCTGAAGGGGCTGGCATCAGGCGTTCGGGATAAGATCGAGATTATCGGTGTGCGCACTGTCCGCGAGGCGTTTGAAGCAATGATTGGTTAGCGCAGCCCATCTTTTTGCGCTTTTTCACGCGGTACAAAATAGACGCATCCCTTTTGTACGCTGTTGACTGCTTCCGCCTTGTGCAGCGTGCAGCAGCCCTCTACCTGATAGCGGCATTGCGCATTGCATGGGATCAAATTCATAGCTTTGTTCCTTCTTCCGGCGTGATAGAATGGCCTGTGTAGGATAGTGTAAAAAATTTTTTAGCAAATATACGCTGAGCAGAGAAAAACATTGGTTTCAAAAGGGCTGTTTCACGGCCCGGAAAAGGAAGCGTGGAGAAATGATTCCGGTTTACAGCCCAAATCTTCCAACCGAAAAGGTATCCGCCGCAGTAGTGGGAAGCGTTGATCCGCGTGTGATTCGTTCGCTGGAAGCGCTGGGCGTCTGGACGATTGCCGCAGGCCCTAACCGCAGCCTGCCGGCCGCTTTGTGCCGCCATGCCGATATGCTTGTGCATCCGTTGGGCAATGGGGAGGTGCTCGCGGCACAGGGGGAAGGCCGGCTTTGCAATGCGCTCAGCGGTTTTGGTTTTGCCGTTACTTTTTTGAAAAAGGAGCTTGCCCCGCACTATCCAGGAGATGTGGCGCTGAATGCAGCGCGTATTGGCAGCCGCTTGGTCTGCAATGAGCAGGCCGCTGCGCCGGAATTGCTGGAGGCTGCCCGGCGGATGGGGTTGGAGCTGATTCCCGTTAAGCAGGGGTATGCCAAGTGCAGCTTGTGCATCGTATCGGAAAACGCCGTGATCACAGCGGATGAAGGGCTAGCATACACGCTGTGTCGGGCGGGGCTGGATGTGCTGAAAATTATTCCGGGCTGCATCCGTCTGCCGGGCTATGGTTATGGCTTTATCGGCGGGTGCTGCGGCAAGCTGGATGCTGCCACAATGGCATTCGCGGGCGATCCCTTGACACATCCGGATGGCAAAAAGATACTCTCCTTTATGGAGCGCCATGGCGTAAAACCTCGCAATTTGCTGGGCCAGGGGGAAAAGCTGATTGACATTGGCTCTATCCTCCCCGTAATGCAAGAGTGAAATGATAGGGCGCGTAGATGGGTGGCGGGGCGCTGCCCAGGCCAATCTGCCGCCGGCAATCCGATCTGTGCTTTCCGTATAGGATCGTCTGCAATTGAACCAGTGGCTTTTTGAGGAGAGCGGGGCTTGAATAGCGGAATTTATTTGACAAACCCTATTCGTTTTTGTTAAAATACAAGATAAATATCTGCCTCACAAGGCCGGGCCGGCCGGTGAATTTTAGATCGGATCAGAGGAGAATACTATGGTGAAAAGCATGACGGGCTACGGGCGCGCCGAAGATGTGATCGACGGGATGCAGATCGCCGTTGAGATGAAAAGCGTCAATCACCGTTATCTCGAATTCAGCGCGAAGGTGCCGAGAAGCTACGGCTTTTTGGAAGATAGGCTGAAGCGGTTTGTGCAGCCGCTTATCTCCCGCGGCAAGGTGGATTGCTTTGTCCAGATCGATACGCTGGAGGATGCGGACGTTACCGTGCAGGTCAACCATTCCCTTGCAGATGGATATGTTGCCGCGCTGCGCGAGCTGATGGAGCGGTATGGGCTGCGGGATGATATTTCCGCTTCCGCTTTAGGGCGCTACAGCGATGTGTTTTCGATCCATAAAGCTGAGGCGGATGAAGAAAAAATCTGGGGCGCTGTGCGCACGGTGGCCCAGCGCGCTGTGGACTCCTGTGTATCCATGCGTGAGCAGGAGGGCGCCCGGTTGCGGGCTGATATCTTTTCTCGGATGGATACCATTCTCCATTGCGTTGCATTCATTGAGCAGCGTTCGCCGGAAACCGTGCGTGCCTATCGCGAAAAGCTCTATGCCAAAATGCAGGAGGTGCTGGCGGATGCGCAGGTGGACGAGCAGCGGATTTTGATGGAAGCTGCAATCTATGCCGATAAAGTTGCCGTGGATGAAGAAACGGTCAGGCTCCGCAGCCATATCGATCAGCTGCACGCTTTTTTTGAAGCGGGCGAGGCAATTGGCAGGAAGATGGATTTCCTGGTGCAGGAGATGAACCGGGAGGCCAACACCATCGGCTCCAAAGCGCAGGATGTGGAGATTGCCCGCAAGGTTTTGGATATCAAGGCGGAGATTGAAAAAATTCGTGAACAGGTGCAGAATATTGAATAATCGCGTTTTTCCAACAGAGCGGCTTATGGCAGGAACAGTAAAAATGCGGGAGGAGAAAGTGAATGAAGCTCATCAATATCGGCTTTGGCAATATGGTCAACGCCAACCGTTTGGTTGCGATCGTCAGCCCGGAATCTGCGCCCATCAAGCGGATTATTCAGGATTGCAAGGAGCGCGGCACACTCATTGACGCAACGCATGGGCGGCGGACGCGCGCTGTGATCATCACGGATAGCGATCATGTGATCCTTACCTATCTGCAATCTGAAACGGTTGCAAACCGCCTCAACGACGATGAGGATGAAATTGATACGGAGGAGGGTGCGCCGGACGATGAGTGACAAAAAGAGGGGGATGCTTTTTATCCTGTCCGGTCCGTCCGGTTCTGGGAAGGATACGATTTTGGAGCAGCTTGCAAAGCGCGATCCCAATGTGCAGCTTTCCATTTCCCTAACGACCCGTGCGGCACGGGATTGGGAGATCGATGGGTTTCACTATTATTTTGTAACGAAGGATTATTTTCTCAATAAGCTGGAGCGCCAGGAAATTTTAGAATACGCGCAATACGGCGAGCAGTATTACGGCACGCCCCGCGATCCGGTCGATCAGTGGCTGGAAGAGGGGAAAACCGTCATCCTGAAAATTGAGGTGCAGGGAGCGGAAAAAATCCGCCGGCTATATCCGGATGTGGTGAGCATTTTCCTAATGCCCCCCTCCATGCAAACGTTGGAGGAGCGGCTGCGCAACCGCGAAAGTGAATGCGAGAAGGATATCAAAACACGTATGCGGATAGCGCAGGATGAAATTGGCCGTGCGCATGAATATGACTATGTTGTGGTGAATGATATTGTAGACTATGCGGTCAGTGATATCTGTGCCATTATCCAGGCGGAAAATTTGAAGGCCGCCCGTATGAATTCATTTGTAAAAGAGGTATTGGAGCATGTTTAATCCGGATTTGAGCGTATTGTTGAAAAACCATGTCAGCCGTTATTCTCTGGTAACGGCCACTGCGAAGCGCGCGCGTGCCATTGCGGACGAAGCGCACTTCAATGGGGATCATCTGACGGAAAAGCCCGTGAGCATCGCCCTAGGCGAAATGCTTGCTGGGAAATATGAGATTATTGAGCCTGAGGAAATCCGCGACCTGTAAGCCGCCTCAGGCAGCAGGTAAAGGAGAGATCCCATGGCCCCGGTTCTCATCGCAAAGGTGGCGTTGGAAAACGTTTCCTATCATTTTGATAAAGCATACGATTACTGCGTTCCGGAGAGCCTGCGGGAGCGTGCGCGGCCTGGCTGCCGCGTCAGCGTTCCCTTTGGCAGGGGAAACCAGAAGCGGTTTGGTATGCTTTTTTCCCTTTCTGAGGAAGAACCGTCCGGTAGGCTCAAGCAGCTTTCCTGCGTGCTGGATGAAGAGCCTCTTTTAAATGCGAACATGCTGCGCCTGGCAGTTTGGCTCAAGGCGCATACTTTTTGCACGCTTTATGAGGCGGTCCGCACGATTTTACCGTCCGGAATTAATCTCCGGCACAAAATGCAATATCGGATCGCTCCGGAAATAGGGGATCTGGTTCTGGACACATTTCCGTCGGATGAGCGCGAGGTGTTGCAATTGCTGCACAAGCGGCAAGCCTATGTCGGCGAGGAGCGGATTATGCAGCTGACAGGTCTTGAGAAAGGCAGCGATGTTTTCAAACGCCTTTTGAAAAAACAGCTGGTCGTTCGCAATGACGAGGCCGCGCAGCGCATTGGGGATGCAACGGTGCGCATGGTGCGCCTGTGCGTTGCGGGGGAGGAGCTAGAGCAGCTCTTGCCTTCCCTTACCCAAAAGCAGCGCGCTGTGATGGACGTCCTCCTGGATGTGGGCTGCGCTTCGGTGAAGGAGCTGTGTTATTTCACAGGCGTAACCCCGGCCGTTGTTGCGGCACTTGAAAAAAAGAACCTGATAGATTACTATGAAAATGAGATTTACCGCGATCCGGCCTAGGCAGCCGGAAGCAGAGCAGGTCCCCCAGGCGCCTATTTGCTTGACGCGAAAGCAGCAGGCGGGCCTTTGAAGAGCTCAATGCCCAATACCGTTTGGGCCGCTGGCGGCGTTTGCGCTCCTCTTTGGCGATGACGGGCAGCGGTAAAACACAGGTATTCCTACGGATGATTGACGAAGTATCTGCACAAGGCCGGGGCGTGATTGTCATGGTGCCTGAAATTGCTCTCACCCCACAGACACTGGCCATTTTTAAAGGTCGCTATGGGAAGCAGGTTGCCGTATTCCATAGCGCATTATCCATGGGGGAACGTATGGATGAGTGGAAACGTGTCAAAAATGGAGAGGCGGGCATTGTGGTCGGCACACGCTGCGCTGTGTTTGCGCCGTTTGAGAATCTTGGTTTGATTATCATGGATGAGGAGCAGGAGCATACCTACAAATCTGAGTCCGCACCCCGTTACCATGCGCGTGATGTGGCGAAGTTCCGCTGTGCCCAGCAAAATGCGCTGCTGATTTTGGCCTCGGCCACTCCTTCTGTGGAAAGCTATGCCGCCGCGAAAAGCGGCCGGTATTCGCTCAATCGATTGGATGAACGCTATGGAAACGCCGTGCTGCCCGAAGTGATCACGGTTGATTTGTGTGAGGAGAACGCGGCGGGCAACCGCACGGCGATCAGCCGCAGGCTGGCCGCTGAATTGCAAAAAAATCTGGAGGCTGGCGAGCAGTCAATCCTCCTCATGAACCGCCGTGGTTACCACACTTTTGTGGCCTGCCGTTCCTGCGGCCACGTGGTTACCTGCCCAAATTGCAGCATATCGCTCACCTATCACCGGGCAAATGGTCGGCTGATGTGCCACTACTGCGGCTATTCTGAGCCGTTTCGGGATACCTGCCCGGAATGCGGGGAGCAGGACGTGCGCTATGCAGGCTTTGGAACGCAGCGGGTGGAAGAGGAGCTGGCGTTGCTTTTCCCTAAAGCGCGGATTTTGCGCATGGATGCGGATACGACGATGGCCCGCTATGCGCATGAAGATAAGCTTGCGGCTTTTTCTCATGGAGAGTATGAGATTATGCTCGGCACGCAAATGGTGGCAAAAGGGCTTGACTTTCCGCGGGTAACGCTCGTCGGCGTGATCTCCGCCGATCAGCAGCTTTATAACGACGATTACCGCAGCCTAGAGCGTGCTTTTGCGCTGCTCACCCAGGTAGTGGGGCGGTCCGGCCGCGGTGCGATCAAAGGGCGCGCCGTCATCCAAACGCTCACGCCGGAAAACCCAGTGATCCGCCTGGCGGCGAAACAGGATTATGATGCATTTTATCAAACGGAAATCCTATTGCGTAAAGCGATGGTTTATCCGCCGTATTGCGATTTGCTCTGTATCGGGTTTGTCGGGGAAAAGGAGGCGCAGGTAGCGGCGGCCTCCAAATGCTTTTTGGAACTGATGAAATCCCTGAGCCAGCTGGAATATCCGGAGCAGAAATTTATTGTGCTCGGCCCCATGCCGCCGCGAATTGCAAAGCTGAGCAATAAATTTCGCTATCGGCTGATTGTCAAGTGCCGCAATACGAAGGGGTTTCGATCCATGATTGAAACCCTCCTCACACAGTTCCCAAAGGATGCGCGGTTTAGGGAAGTAACGGTATATGCCGACCTGAATCCGGAGAATATTTATTAAAAATTTTATGTTTCAATGATAGATTCTTCATATGTCAGCCATATTTATTTTGTAAAACAGAGGAGAACATAGGAAAGGATGGGTGCCATATGGCATTGAGAAAAATCGTGGTGGAGGGCGATCCGGTTTTAAAAAAGAAAAGCCGGCCGGTTGAAAAATTTGACGCAAGGCTTGCCGAGCTTTTAGACGATATGAGACAAACGCTTTATAGCGCGGAGGGCGTCGGCCTTGCTGCCGTACAGGTCGGCGTTTTGCGCCGCGTCGTCGTAGTCGATGTGGGCGACGGCCTTCTGGAGCTTGTTAACCCGGAGATTATAGAAGCAGAGGGTGAGCAGCGCGAGAGCGAGGGATGTTTATCCTTGCCTGGAGAATATGGGGAAACCATTCGCCCGGCAGTCGTCAAGGTCAAGGCGCAGAATCGGGAGGGCAAATGGTGTATCTATAAGGGCGATGGATTGAAAGCGCGTTGCTTCTGCCATGAGATCGATCATTTGGACGGCATCCTTTTCACGGAGCGTTTGGCGCCGGAAGCGTCTATTCAGTCAACGGTCAAACGATAGAAAGGCAAAAGGAGCGATAGAATCATGCGCATTATTTTTATGGGAACGCCGGAATTTGCAGTGCCCTGCCTGGAGCGGCTCATTCAAGATGGGCATGAGGTATCAGGCGTGTTCACACAGCCCGATAAGCCCAAGGGGAGAGGCTATTCTGTGATGCCGCCGCCGGTCAAACAGGCGGCGCTGAAAGCCGGTATTCCCGTTTACCAGCCTGCCTCTGTTAAAACGGAGGCAGCCTTTGCTCAGCTCAAGGCGCTGGATCCTGAGCTCATTGTGGTGGTGGCATATGGTAAATTTTGCCTCAGGCGGTGCTGGATCTCCCCCATATGGGTGCATCAATGTGCATGCATCGTTGTTGCCGCGGCTGCGCGGCGCGGCGCCGATCCAGTGGTCGATCCTGCGGGGCGATCAGAAAACCGGCGTGACAACCATGTTTATGGACGCTGGTCTGGATACGGGCGACATGCTCCTGAAGGCGGAAACGGAAATTGGTGAGGATGAAACGGCGGGCGAGCTGCATGACAAGCTCTCCGGGCTGGGGGCGCAGCTTCTATCCGATACGCTTTACTCCCTTCAGGCTGGCACGCTCCAGCGGGTTCCACAGGAGGACGGCGAATCGACCTATGCGCCGATGCTCGATAAATCCCTCTGCCCGATTGACTGGTCAAAGCCCGCGCGGGAAATTCACAATCAAATTCGCGGCCTGTCCCCCTGGCCGGTGGCTGTTACAAGCCTGTCCGGCAAGCGGATGAAAGTGCATGGCTCCCGGATGACAGGGCGCGAAAGCACGCTCCCCTACGGCACGGTAACCGGTGTGGACGGTGAGATTTGCGTTGCCTGCGGGGATGGGGAGGTATTATCGCTTCTGTGCATTCAGGCGGAGGGAGGTAAGCGCATGGATGCCTCTGACTATCTGCGCGGCCACCCGATCCCGAAGGGGACGAGACTGGGAGAGTAACCCTATTTTTATTTGATTGACCGGAGGATTGTGGATGAACTTTTTTTTGTTCCATCTGGATTATTATTATTTGATTTTAGTCGTGCCAGCCATGATTTTGGCCCTGATTGCCCAGATCGGGGTGAAACGCGCTTATGCAAAATATGCACAGGTGCGCGTGACGAGCGGCATGACCGGGGCGGACGCGGCGATGAACGTGCTGCGCCACTACGGCCTAATGGATGTGCGCATTGAGCGCATTGCCGGCAACCTGACGGATCACTATGACCCACGCGCCAATGTGATTCGCCTTTCCGATGGGGTATATGGAAGCGCTTCTGTGGCGGCGATCGGCGTCGCCTGCCATGAAGCGGGCCATGCCGTTCAGCATGCCAAAGGCTACCTGCCGATCAAAATTCGTAATGCGATTCTTCCCGTTTGCAACCTTGGCTCAAAGCTTGGTATCCCGCTCGCGGTAGCCGGCTTGATCTTTGGCGCGGATTTGTTGGTGAATGTGGGCCTACTGCTATATTCTCTGGTTGTAATTTTTCAGCTTGCGACGCTGCCGGTGGAGTTTAACGCAAGCCGCCGTGCAATCCGTGTGATCGATGATACGGGGATGCTCTCCGGGGAGGAACTGCCGGGAGCACGCAGCGTATTGCGCGCCGCAGCGATGACCTATGTTGCAGCGCTTGTTGTTTCCCTTGCCAATCTGCTGCGTCTGCTTGCGATTTTTGCGGGCCGGCGGGATGATTAGTTTTCAATCAAGGAGGGATTCTCATGGGGAAAAATGCTCGCCAAATTGCGATGGAGATTCTCGTCCGAATGCAGCGCGATGCGGCGTATTCCAATTTGACACTGGATGCCGCCTTGCGCCGCAATGAGCTCCCGGCGCGGGATGCGGCGCTTGTTTCCGCGCTGGTATATGGCGTTGAGGAGCGGCTTTGTACCATTGACTATCAGCTCTCCCTCTACTTAAAGCAGCCGCTGAAAAAGCTCAAGCCTGAGGTGCTGGCCGCCCTGCGGCTCGGCGTGTGTCAGCTCCTTTTTATGGAACGGATTCCTTCCTCCGCGGCGGTTTGCGAGAGTGTTTCCCTTGTCAAGCAAAACGGCTGCGCCTTTGCTGCCGGGCTGGTCAATGCTGTGCTTCGAAAGGTGAGCGATGCGGGGATTTGCCTGCCGGAGCAGGAGGCAGATGCGCTTCAGATGCTTTCCATCCGTTATTCTTTTCCAGAATGGTTGATTGAGAAATGGCTCAATGCCTATGGGCGGGAGAATACGCTTTCTATTTTGGAGGCCTGCATGGCGCCTGCTCCTCTAACGGTGCGTGTTAACACATTGCAGACAACAGCGGAAAAGCTGACCGTTCTGCTCCGGCAGGATCATGTGGCGGCCCATGCCGCCGCGGATGTGGAAGATGCTTTGGTTTTAGATCGCGCGGGTGCGATCGAGCGCACAAAAGCCTATCAGGATGGGCTTTTCCATGTGCAGGATATTTCCTCCCAGCTTTGCTGCAAGGCCTTGGATGCCCAGCCGGGGGAAACGGTTTTCGATCTTTGTGCTGCGCCGGGCGGCAAAAGCTTTACCGTTGCTGAGCGCATGCGTGGGGAAGGATCGGTGTGTTCCTTTGACCTGTATCCCTCCCGCACGGCATTGATTGAGCAAGGCGCTGCACGGCTTGGAATTACGTCGGTCTACCCTGCTGTGGCGGATGCTTCCTGCTACAATGAAGCTTATGGAAAAGCGGACAGGGTGCTTTGCGATGTGCCTTGCTCTGGCTTTGGAATTGTGCGCAGAAAACCGGAAATTCGCTATAAACCGCAGGGAGAGGTTGACAAATTGCCTGATTTGCAGTACCTTATACTCCGTAACGCCGCTCGTTATGTAAAAAAGGGCGGCAGGCTGGTGTATTCTACCTGCACCTTGAATCCCGAGGAAAACGAAGCGGTCTGCTTGCGATTTTTACAGGAAAACGCTTCTTTCCGCCCCGTTGCGCCTGATTTGCCCGAGCAGTTGAATGCCCGAAAGGATGACAACGGCTTTTTCACCCTATTCCCCGAAGCGGGTGGGCGCGATGGATTTTATATTGCAGTGTTTCAAGAGGTGAGCGTTTGAATTCGAAGGATATCCGGTCGATGACGGCAGAGCAACTCAAACAGGCGCTGGCTCCAGCTGCCCAGCCATCCTACCGTGTTTCTCAGGTGTATGCCTGGCTGCATAAACGAGGCGTTTCTGATTTTGAGGAAATGACCGATCAGCCAAAAGCTTTCCGCGAATTCCTGCGCGATCATTTTTCGATCTTAGGCTGCAATATTGAAAAAAGGTTGGTTTCCTCCTATGATGAAACCGTGAAATATCTTTATAGGCTGCATGACGGTGCTTTGATTGAATCCGTTTTGATGCGCTATAAATACGGCTATACGCTTTGCGTATCCTCTCAGGTCGGCTGTAAAATGGGCTGTTCCTTTTGCGCATCCACAATCGGGGGCTTTGTTCGAAATTTGGCGCCGTCCGAAATGCTGGGGCAAATTTATGCTGCGCAGCGTGATTGGAATGTCCGCGTCTCCCACGTCGTATTAATGGGAATGGGGGAGCCGTTGGATAATTTTGAAAACGTGCTTCGGTTTTTGCAGTTGGCCACGGATGTCAACGGGCTGAATCTCAGCATGCGGAATATTTCGCTCTCAACCTGCGGAATTGTGCCCGGGATTGAGAAGCTGCTGGAATATCATTTGCAATTAACGCTCTCCGTCTCCCTGCATGCCCCAAACGACGCGGTGCGTTCCCGGATTATGCCGGTCAATCACCGTTGGGGTGTAGATGAATTATTGCATGCGTGCAGGAGATATGCGGCGAAAACCTCCCGCAGAATCTCCTTTGAATATGCCATGATCCAAGATGTGAACGATTCCGACGCTTGTGCGCTGGAGCTTGCCCGCCGCCTGCGTGGGATGCTGTGCCACGTTAATCTGATCCCGGCCAACGAGGTGCGGGAGAATGCTTATCGCCGCAGCCCACGGGAGCGGTTGGAGCGGTTTGCAAAGCTTTTGGAGCAAAATGGTATTCAGGTGACGATCCGCCGCACGCTTGGCGCGGATATCAATGCCTCTTGCGGGCAGTTGAGACGCGGATATTTATCCCGGCAAAGGGAGGAGAACGTGTGAGAATTGTGGCAAAAACGGATATCGGCAGAGTGCGCGAGTCCAATCAGGATTCCTACGCTGCAGGCGAATTGCCTGGCGGTGTGGCTTGGGCCGTGGTATGTGATGGGATGGTGGGGCGCGGCCGGCGGCAGCGTTGCAAGCTCAACCGCGGTGAAAATGATTTCCCAGCAGATCAATGCGCAGTATCGCGATGGGATGAGCGGCAACTCCATTAAAAATATGCTGGTTTCCGCCGTGACTGCGGCAAACGTTAGCATTTTTGATTTAGCCAGCGCAAACCCCGAACTGCATGGCATGGGCACAACGGTGGTCGCCGCGGTATTGTCAGACCAAATGATCCGCATTGTCCATGCGGGAGACAGCCGCGCTTATAAGGTATCCCCAAAGGGAATTATGCAGATGACGCGGGATCATTCCATTGTTCAGGAACTGGTGGAAACCGGAAAGCTGACCCCCAATGAGGCGAAAGCGCATCCGAGGAAAAACATCATTACGCGTGCCTTAGGTGTCGATGAGGCAGTTGATATAGATTTCTGTGAGGACAGGATGGAGCCGGAAGACGTGCTGCTCCTGTGCACAGATGGGCTGACCAACTATCTGGAAACAGATGAAATTTTTCAGATAACCCAAACGAGCGGATATTATGAATCCGCACAGCAAATGGTTGACCTTGCCAATCAGCACGGTGGCGGCGACAATATCACAGTGGTTGCTATTACGTATTGATGCGCAGTCATTTCCGGCTTCTACGAAAGGATGGTTACACATGGAGAATTATGTTGGGAAGCGGCTGGACGGCCGTTATGAAATTCAGGAGATCATCGGTGTCGGCGGGATGGCCGTCGTTTATAAGGCCTATGATAATATTGACGACCGGATCGTAGCCGTTAAAATTCTGAAAGAGGAGTTCCTACAGAATGAGGAGTTCCGCCGCCGCTTCAAAAATGAGTCGAAGGCAATTGCTATGCTCTCTCACCCGAATATCGTAAAAGTGTATGATGTAAGTTTTGGAGACAGGCTCCAGTATATTGTGATGGAGTATGTCGAGGGTATCACGCTTAAGGAGTATATTGAGCAGCAAAAGGTCATTAACTGGAAAGAAGCGGTTCATTTTGTCACACAGATCCTGCGCGCGCTTCAGCATGCACATGATAAAGGAATCGTGCACCGTGATATCAAGCCGCAGAATATCATGCTCCTGCAAAATGGCAACATCAAGGTAACAGATTTTGGTATTGCCCGCTTCAGCCGCAGCGAAACCCGCACAATGACGGAGAGCGCGATTGGCTCCGTTCATTATATCAGCCCGGAGCAGGCGCGCGGCGAAATTACGGATGATAAAGCGGATCTCTATTCCGTAGGAGTCGTGCTCTATGAGATGCTGACGGGGCAGCTTCCCTTCCAATCGGATAGCGCCGTTTCCGTTGCAATTATGCAGCTGCAATCCGATCCAAAGAGCCCGCGCGAGCTTAACGATCAAATTCCAGTCGGCCTGGAGCAGATCACGATGAAAGCGATGCAGAAAGATGTGCGCGACCGCTATCAGTCTGCCGCCGAAATGCTGCTGGATTTAGATGAATTTAAGCGCAATCCGAATATTAAATTTAACTATGCTTGTTTCGTGGATAATGAGCCCACCAAATATATTGAGGATACCGGCAAGGTGCGCCCTGTTGTTCCACCAGAGCCGGAGGATACCTATGACGACGAGGCCTCCTCTCGTAAGAAAACGCTGCCTATCCTGATCGGGATTGTGGCTGGCCTTGCGGTTGTCGGCATTATCATCGGCGTTCTGTTTGGCACAGGGGTATTAGGCGGAGGCCGGGTTGAAATTCCCCAGTTGGTAGGCTTAAATTATTATAACGATATTCAGCCTCATTTAGAGGATAAATACGCGAATTATAATATTGTGGTATCTGATGAAAAAGTCACCGATTCAACCAAAGCGCCGAATACGATTGTCGAGCAGTCGCCCGCCTATTCCGAAGGGAAAAAGATGCGCAAAGGCGGAAAGATCGTTGTTAAGCTGGTCGGCAACAGTGGAGATCTTGAAATTCCCGATATCCGCGGCTCCTATTTTGACGACGCAAGACAGCAATTGATTGAAAAAGGCTTTTTGAATGTTTCCAGCAGTCCGATCAGTGTTTATGACGCGGAGTTGAAGGAGGGCCAGGTTGTCCAAACGGTTCCCGCGGCGGGGAATAAGGTGTCCGCTGATACAACGATCTATATCCAGGTCAATAGCGGTAAGGATACCAACTCCTCTGAGGTGCCAAACCTTTCTACCATGACGGTTGAAAATGCCAAAATGATGCTGGAGAGCGTAGGGCTTCAGCTGGATACCAATTTTCAGTATGAAAGCAGCGACGCACCAAAAGATACAGTGATCGAGCAGAGCGTTCCCCATGGCACGATGGTTGCTAAGAATACAAAATCAGCGTAACGCTCAGCGATGGCAGCGGTGAGCCGAAGCAGTATACCATTACGCTGGCGAGCATGCCCAATGTGAAAAATACGGAGGCCACCATCCGTGCCTATTTGGATGGCACGGAAACGGTATATGATCAAACGGTTTTGCTCAACGGCAGCCCTGTGAGTATCGATGTAAAAGGCAGCGGAACAGGCCGTAAATTTACCGTTACTTTAAATGGTGAAACGGTGTATGAATCCATCTTTGATTTCACGACGGGTACACAGACCAATGAAAAGTATTCCTATTCCAACTTCAAAGTATCTGTGCCGAATGTGCGCGGCATGACGCAGGCCGCCGCTGAGGAGGAACTAAAGGCATACGGCTTCAAAGTGGAGGTAAAAACCGCCACGAGCCTGAATACGCCTTCCGGCAACGTGTTCATGCAGGATCCTTCCGACGGAAGAACTGCTGCATATGGCTCTACGATAACAATCACAGTGAGTTCCGGCGGCATCATTGGTGGGGAGACAACGCTGCCGGATACGACCCCAGCGGGCTGAGTGCTGCAAGAAATTTAGTATACGAAAAGTGGGATCTGTTTTGCAGATAAACGGATTGATTGTAAAGGGGATCGGCGGCTTCTATTATGTAGAAGCCGCCGATGCGGTATATGAGTGCAAGGCGAGGGGGATTTTTCGCAAACGGAAACAGGCGCCCCTTGTGGGCGATTCTGTGCGTATTACAGCAGGCGTAGCAGAGCAGGAGAATACCATTGACGAAATATTACCCCGTAAAAATCAACTGTGCCGGCCTCCAATTGCCAATTTGGATCAGTTGGTGATTGATGGCGTCTACCTGTGAACCAGCCCCCAACCTG